>Ga0214923_10002269_pt1 | contig 25841 bp, 14 predicted proteins | sample LL1510_MetaG_FD_177993 | JGI IMG/M metagenome (GOLD analysis project Ga0214923, IMG submission 177993) | Freshwater microbial communities from Lake Lanier, Atlanta, Georgia, United States - LL-1510 | ecosystem: Environmental > Aquatic > Freshwater > Lake | place: USA: Georgia | collected...
AGAACTGGGAAACAGAAATCAGCCTAAACATGGAAGACGAAATTCGTCGTCAACTAGTTGTTGCTGGTACAATCCGTCAGATTGCTATGAGCCAGCCCTTCATGAAGCTGCCTATCAATCCTGATGCTGGTGCAGATGCAACCTGGGTAGCTAACAGTGACTTTGGTGGTAGTTCAAGCAGTGGTACACAACGTACACATGCACTAAAAGAGATTGAAATCAGTAGTGCAAAATTAGCTACCAAAGAGTATGTTAACTTTGAAGAAGAAGAAGATGGTTTAATCGCTATTGTTCCTATTATTCGCGATGCAATCGTACGCCGCATGGCTAAGACACTAGACAAAGCTATGATAATTGGTAACGATGTTGGTGCTACAACTTATACAGCCGGTATCAATGGTTTAGCTTATTATGATGCATCAGCAACTTCAAGTCCAACAGTTGCTGTTGGTGGTAAGTTTACAGCTGCTAAGTTCCGTGATGCACGTCGTGCACTAGGTGTTTGGGGTCTAGAGCCAAGCGAACTAATCTTATTTGTTAGCCAGGCCGCTTACTATGACCTCTTAGACGACACAGAGTTCCAAAGCACAGACAAGATCAGTGAGTCACGTAATACACTAATCACAGGTCAAGTTGGTTTACTAACACAAACCCGTGTTTTAGTTACAGCACAGATGACTGGTGCAGCCGCTAATGATGCACTAGCAGTATTAGTTAATCCACGTAACTTCGTAGTTGGTAACCATCGTGCAATGCGTATGGATACAGATGACGAAGTAGTTAATCAGCGTCGTGTAATGGTGGCAAGTATGCGTATTGCTATGAGCCAGCTTACAAGCAACGAAGGTGCTGGTGTAGTTACAGTACGTTACGTTTAATTAGTAATTGAGGCAGGATTCTTAGGAGTCCTGCTTCTAAAGACTATCTTGGTGGTCTTTAGAAGCATACAGGAGATTACAATGGCATTAAACTTAACAACTAGAGCAGAGTATAAGACACATGCCGGAATCAAAAGTACTAACTATGATGATGAAATTGATGCACTTATACCACGAGTAAGTGATTATGTAAAAAACTACTGTCGCAGAAGCTTTGTAGATTACTACTTAAGTACTAGCCCTAAAATAGAATACTTTGATGGTGGTGTTGATAAGTTTATTTTAAAAGAACCACCTGTAAATACCATTATAAGTGTACAATCAAGTTCAGATTACGGTCAAACTTATACTACGTTAGTTGAGTATACAGATTGGGTTAAAAGCGATGACTACATAATCAGTACTAGCATATACGGATTTAAATACTTACTAAAAGGTTATAAAGTTACTTATACAGCCGGTTACAATGATGTACCTTTTGACTTAGAGCTTGCTGTAATGGATTTGATAACTTACTACCGCAAAAATGATGGTGCTGTGCATGTTAATCGTGATATTACTCCTAATATTACGCAGATACAATATGTACAAACTACTAGTTTACCAGCACATATTAGACGAGTCTTAGACCAGTATATGGCGGATTATACATAATGAAATCTATACAAACCGCTGATGTAGAATTTATTAATAATCTACCACAAGAATTAATAAATGCAGTTGGTACATATAGAGAAAAAGGCAGAGAAAAAGAAGATACTAGATTATATGCTAGAAAAAATTTAGATTTTAGACAAATTATAGACCGCTCTTTTCCTACAATGTTGATTATTGATTATGTTGATATAGAAAAAGAGCTTAAAAAATATCAAGTAATTGGTCCTTCACTAAAGCAGGCTCTTGGCGATAGATACGACCCTAAGTTTGAGAAAGATTTTAAACAGAGCAAACTTACTGATAGTGAAATCGCTTATATTTTAGAGATTATTAAAAGCTCAGTACAGCAATTTATACCTAAATGTGAATCTATTACTCAAAAGGGATTAATTAGAGCACTAAATACTACTATTCAGTATGAGTTGCCACAAAAAACAGTACTAAATGCATTAGATGAAATATTTATAGATACATTTTATCTATCAGATCTAAGAACTTCTAGTAGAGAAGTATTCATTTATAGAAGTTTTGCTTCAATAGGTGCTAGTTTAACTAATATAATTAATACCCGATTAAATGCAGCTCCGACTAAAACCGTAAATAGTATTGGCGAATTATTAAATTTTGGACATACCGCTACTGGTTATCAGCAAGGCGATGAAATAGTTGTACAATTTAATAGCCCAAAACTTATTAATATTATATTTGATGTTATTACTAATACTAGTGCAGACGATCAGGGATTAAAGGCTGCAACAGCAGCAAGCGTAAATTTTGTAGAGCAAACCGGACAAGTAGAAGATTATATAACTATAGATAAAAGTTTTAGCGATGGTTTTTTAAAAGTATTTGTTAAAATTGGCGGCAATATAGTAAAATTTGAAAACGCTATAGTTAATCAATATAGAGGTAGTGTTGTAGAGCGCACTACTAGCACTCAAAGCGACAGTAAAACTTTACAAAAATTAGCACAATTAATTAAGGCAACAGGAAGTGGGTTAGGTAACAGAATAGCTAGATTACTTACTATAGGTCGCAGCAGTGCCAGTGTACTAGATTTTATAACTACTAATATACTGAGTGCAATTAAAGGCGAAACAGTAAAAAGTTTTAAACAAACTGTTTCTACTAAAAAAACTACTAAGTTTAAAAATAAAGTACCTATAATTGTAGGTATTACAAAAGGCACTAAAAAAATAAAATTACCTAGAGTTGCAGAAGGTCCACCAAAACCACTACTAAGTGATAAAGTAAAATTAGAGAGTAATTTAATAAACCTAAAAAACTTACTAGACTCTAATCTTGTACAAACTGTTAGGCAAAATATGGGTGCTGGTAATCGCCGTGACGTACTTAACCTACGTAGTGGCAGATTTGCAGAGAGTGTTCGTGTTGAACGCTTAACACAAAGTCGTAATGGAATGGTTACAGCTTACTATAATTATATGCGTAATCCATATGCAACTTTTAGTCAAGGCGGTAAACAACAGTATCCTCGTAGCAGAGACCCTAAACTGCTAATCTCAAACTCAATTAGAGACGTAGCAGCACAAGCAAAGATAACTAGATTAAGGGCTATATTAGTATGAGCAGAAGAACAAGTATAGTAAAGGCCCTAGCAACTAAGTTTAACACAATTAATGGTACCGGCCCCTATAAAACTAACCTACATAATAACAACTTTGCTAAGCTAAAGTTTTGGGACGAAGTAAACGATTTTCCTAGTGTATACCTATCACCAGGCACTGAGATGCGTGAGTATCACAGTAGTGATTTTGCATGGGCTATTCTAGGTATTTGTGTAAAGGTATACTGTAAAAGTGAAGACGGTGCACAAGAGCAGTTAGAAAATTTATTAGAAGATCTAGAGCGTTGCATAGATCTAAACCGTCAACTAGTTTATGATTCAACAAGTGGTTATACAACAACAGAAATATTAATAGACTCAATAACTACGGACGAGGGCCTCTTAGCTCCCTATGCAGTTGGCGAGATTAACTTACAGGTCCGCTATCAGATCATGTAAGCAACCGTGCTAATTTGCAAACCACAGATAAATATCTCGTAGATGCACTATAGCACCTAAAAAGAGGGATAAAACATGAGTTTTAATTTAATTCGTAACGCGCGTATGTTTTTTACAACAAATGTAAATACAAATACAGGTGTTGTAGCAACTACAGGTTTTACAGCTAGTAATACTAAAGAAATTCAGGTATTAGATGGCCTAAGTTTTAGTCAGAACACTGGCAGTGAAACTGTAACATTAAATGAAGCAGGTACAACGCCTGTTCGTGGACAACGTAGTTTTAATACTAGCCTAGAACCAGTAGAACTAACTTTTAGTACTTATATACGTCCTAGTTATACAAATGATGGTAATAATGACGTTATTGATGCAGAAGAAGATGTATTGTGGAATGCTTTTGCAGCCGGTTATGTAGATGGTAGTGCTGAATTAATTGGCGGAGCTAATGCAGCCTGGGTAAAAACACCAGATGCTAGTACTCCCTATAGTACCCTAAGCATGACTAATAGCGGTAAAAATCAAATGCAACGTTTCGGCGTTATTGTTCTCTTAGATAGCACTAGCTATGTAATTGATAATTGTGTTCTTGATCAAGCCACTATTGACTTTGGATTAGATGCTATTGCTACTATTGCTTGGACAGCCCGTGGTAGTGTATTACGTTCAGCAACTATTACTGCTAATAGTGCTAGTCCAGTAGTATTTAGTGGTGCTTATTTTACTGCTGGTACTAATGAAGCTAAAGCCAAGAATACAACCGCTCCTTTCTTAGCAAACAAATTAAGTACTGTAGCAGTTACAAGTAATATTAGTGGTACTGCCGGTACAGCCTATTCGTTAGCTTTAACTGGTGGTAGTATTACTCTTGCTAATAATGTTACATATTTAACACCTGCAAACTTAGGTGTTGTTAATAAACCAGTTACCTATTTTACTGGAACCCGAGCAATTAGTGGTAGTATTAATTGCTATTTACGTACAGGTAATACTAACAGTGCCGGTTTATTGTCACAGATGTTAATAGACAGTGCAACTGATGTAGATCCTGCATTTCAGGTAATTATTAAAATTGGCGGTATTGGTGCCAATAGAGTAGAATTATCAATGCCAGCTTGCGTATTAACAATACCAACAATTAATACCGAACAAGTTGTTTCAACCACAATTAACTTTACTGCTCAAGGTTACAGTGGTACTACATTTGCAATTGACAGTGCTAACGAAGTTACACTTAAGTATTACGCAGCTCTATAATAAATTAGGCGGCGATATTAGCCGCCTTTTTAAATCAATAAAAAGGAAATAGTTTTTATGTCGCAGTTATCATTAAAAAACATGCTTGTACCTAGCAAAGAGGTTACCGTAGAGTATCCTGGTATGCCTGGATTTAATGTACAAGTTAGTTTTTTATCTAGAGAAAGTCTACAAAATATTAGAAAAAAAGCTACTAAAACTACATTTAAAAATCGACAACCAATCGAAGAATTAAATGATGATTTATTTTTAGAACTATATGTAAAAGGTAGTATAAAAGGTTGGAGCGGTTTAAAAATGAGTTATTTAGAACAGCTATCTCCCGTTGATGTTAGTGATCATGACCCTAATCAAGAACTAGAGTATACCGAAGAAAATGCTTTATACCTAATGAAAAGTTCTGTAAATTTTGATAGTTTTATTAGTGAACATGTAACTGACCTGGGAAACTTTTCCAAGAACAAATAGATATAAATTATAATCAACTAGAAAACTATTTAACTAATCGTGATCTTGGAGTAACTAAAGACAGTTATTTTGAAATCTGCGAGGCGCTAGGTAGTGAACCAGATCAAGAACAAGTACCTGTAGAATTTGATGAATTATTTCAACAAGCTCAACAAGCCATAGAAATATATGGTTTTTTAACAGACCGTTGGGAAGGTATGAGTGGTACTTTTATGGGTAAAGATTACACTATAGTATTTGATCTGTTTAAAGTTTTTCAAGTAATTTCTATTGAAGAGCAGCAGTTAATATTAAGAATAATGTCTATGCTTGATAGTATTAGAGGCAATATTATAGCTAAAAAGCAAAAAGAACGTGAACAAAAGCCCTCTAGTTAACTAGAGGGCTTTTTTATTGTTAAAAAATCCTGCTATTGATATTTTTTAACTGCTGTGTTATAATTACTATAAAACTTGTAAAAGATACTAGGCAAAAATATGCTGACGCATTATTAGGAGAAAAAATGGCTAGTCAAGACATTACAATTAGGATGCGTTTAGCAGCCGAAGGAATTAAAGAAGCTACAGCTGATGCCAAAGATTTAAATAAAGAATTAGGTAGAGCACAAAGAGCTTCAGTAGGTGGTACACCTACTGGAGCTAGTCGTGCTCGCGCAGCAGCTATGGCTGGTAGTGCTAGTACTTCAGAAAATATAGAATACGGTCGTGCACGTGGTAACATAGGCAGTACCGGTGCTAGTGCACGTGATTTTGCAAATCAATCTCAGGGTCTTGGTGGACTAGTTAGATTGTATGCAACATTTGCAGCCAATATATTTGCTGTTAGTGCTGCTTTTAATACACTTAAAAATGCTGCTGATACTACAAATCTTATTAAGGGATTAGATCAACTAGGTGCTCGTAGCGGAGTAGCTCTAGGTCAACTATCTAAACAATTTAGTGAAGCTACAGATGGTATCGTATCACTACGAGAAGCAGCTCAAATAACAGCTAAAGCTACAGCTAGTGGATTAAGTAATAAACAAGTATTAGAAATTGCCAAAGTTGCTAAAAGCGCTAGTCAAGCACTAGGTATAGATGCATTAGATGCTGTTAATAGATTAACACGTGGTATTACCAAATTAGAACCCGAACTATTAGATGAATTAGGTATTTTTACTAAAATTGATCCTGCTGTGCAGGAATATGCTCGAAGTCTAAATAAAACTGCTGGAGCACTTACTGATTTTGAGCGTCGCCAAGCTTTTGCTGTTGCTGCCTTAAAAGAAGGAGCCGATAAATTTGGTGCTATTGAACTAGATGCTAATCCGTATAGTAAACTATTAGCAAGCACTAAAAATGTAGCACAAGAGGTTCTTGAGCTGGTAAATAAAGCACTTACACCATTAGTTTCTATACTGGCTAATAGTCCAACTGCACTGTTAAGTGTACTTACTGGTATAGCTGCAGTACTACTAAAGCAAGCTATACCAGCTGTAGGAGAATTTAAAGCTGGTTTAGAAAAACAAGCAGATGAAGCTGCTGCACGCGCTAAAGCACGTCAGGTAGCTGCCGATGCAGCAGCTGTTACAGCATCAAAAGCTCGTTTAGCACTAGAAGAAAATAGTATAGAAACACTGCTAGCTAAACAAGAAGCTGCAATTGATAAATATAATTCAGCTAAATCAAAACAATTAGATCGTAGTAAAACAGCCTCAAAGCTAATGGCAGTTAATATAGAAGAAGTAACTGAAGCCGATATACGTTTAGCTAGACAAGAAGCTGATAGACTAGAAAAAGGTAAAAAAGCTAATCGAGAACAAGGTAAAAATTTACGAGAATTAGCTGATAGTACAGAAGCTGCAAGAAATGCTCAGAAAGCTTATAATAAAGCAGTTGAAGAAGATGCTAGAATTATTGAGGAGCGTAAAAAAGGCTACAACATATTAGCTCTTAATCAAAAAATGGCTTCACAAGCGGCCGAAGAGTCTAATTTACGTTCTATAAAAAGTAATGCTGCATTAAATGGTAGTTTGGTTGGAATTAAAGATGCAGCAGTTTTGGCTTTTCAAGAGATAGATAAAACTGGTGGCAGCACGTTTTCAAAAACTACTAGTAAAGTAGGTGCTTTAACTTCAGCTGTTGGTGGAGCACTTTCTACGGTAATTCGTTTTGCTGGAGGATTTTTAGGCTGGATTGGAATTATTGGTTCTGTAATAGGTATTCTTGATAGTTTTTTAGATAAATCTGAGGAAGTATTAAATGGTTTTAGTTCAGCAGCAGACAGAGCCAATAAAGCAACTAAACATCTTGGTGATACTTTTACTGCTATATTTAAAAGCGATGCTTATTCTGTACAAGCACTTCAGGCTAGAACAAATGCATTGACTGAGCAATCGGAGGCAATGAGTGAACTCACTAAAAATGCTATAAAAGCTAAAGACGCACTAGCTAGTGATAGTTGGGCCAGAATAAAAGATAATTTTGCTAGTTTATTTGGTGGTGGAGTACAGAAAAACTTTGAAAAGGTTTTTACTAAACAAATCTTTGATACACTAGAAAATTTAGATAATGCCAATCTTAGAGAGAAATTAACTAAAGCTATTCAAGATGAGTTAAATATATCCGAAGTTAATTTTAACACCTTAACAGGAGCTATTAAAGGATTAGATCCTAGTAGTAATGCAGTTAAAAATTTAAATGCTGCTTTAAAACAAACTAGTGTAGATAGTGCGGAAGCAAGTACTAAAGCTACTCAATTTGCAGAAAGTTTTAGAAAGGGTACACAATTATTTGCTGATCTTAAAACTCAATTTGCCGACAAAAGTCCTATAACTCAATGGGCTATACAATCAACACAAAGCTTAGGCGAGTTAGCACTAATTATGGAAGGCCCTATAGAGAATTCAATAGACAACTTAAATACTGCTATAACTCAAATGGCTAAAAATCCTATTTTTGGCCCGCAAGCTGGAGGATACTTAATAAAATTTGCAAATGCTATGAGCACTGCAAAAACAGAAGCTGCTGAAGCTGCTAAGGAAACAAAAAAATTAACAGATGAAATTAAAAAACAAGAAGAAAAAGCTGAAAGTATAAAAGAAGCCTTTACTGGTGGTCAAACAGGTTTACGTGGCGAAGCGCTTTTTACGGAGAGTAAAGACTATCAGCAATATGAAAAAATTCAGCAAGAAATAGCAGTTCTTCGTGGTGAGTCAGCTAAACAACAAGCTAGACAACAACAAGCATTTGCTCAAGCAGAAAAAATTCGTGATAGTGTTGCTGGCGCACTTAGTGAAGGTGTAAAATTTAGTAGTGGCCTTATTGCCAAAACTATTAGTGCACAACTTCAAAAAGGTGCAACAGAATTTTTACAGAAATACTATGCAGTATTTGATACTGTACCAGAATTTGCTGGTAAGGTTATAGAATTAAAGATACAAGAAATAGCTAATCAGTCGGAATTAATAAGAACACAGAGAGACTTAGTAGTTTCACAAGAAAGATTAAATGCTACTTATAATAAAGTCAGTGCAGAAGAAAAAGCAAAAAGTTTAATACAACAAGGACTAGGGCCTACCCCGGAGCTTCCAGAGGGTACTCAAGATTATCAACAAGCAGCAAAAGATGTTAAACTTTATACAGAAGCACAGCAACAATTAGAAGCGGTTATAAAAAATCCTACTAAAGCACTACAAGATATGAGCAAGGTTACTGGCGAATTAACTAGTAGCCAGCTTGCAAATATAAATAGACAACAACAACTTGCACTAAGTATAACAGGTTATAATGCAACCTTAGCTCAAAATGCCAGACAACAACAAGATTTAAAACAGTATGAACAACCACTAGCTAAATTCCGTGCAGAGATGAAACTAAAACAAGAACAAAATGATATAGAACGCCAATTTAATGATTTATTACGTCAAAGAATTCAACTACAAACTGTAGGTATAGATGATATAGGTAAGGAATCTCTTAGTACACAGATAGAAAGTATAGCTATAGAAGATGCTAGATTAGAAAAACAAAGAGCACTAAATGCCGCCGAAGAAAAATATCAAGCTAAGCTCATAGCAGCAGCCCAATTTCAAAATAACGACGATAAGAATCGTGCTGAACAAATTGCTAAAAATAATTATGACATAGAAAAAGAATTAGCTTTAGGTAAAGAAAACTTAAAAGTAGATCAGGCTAGAATTGATGTTATTAAACAACAAACTGCTGCAGATTTACAACGGTTAAATCAAAGATTACAAATAGAAGCCAATATTCGCGAAACTACTAATGCCAGAAGTTTGGCTACTTTGGCTATTGATAAGGCTAGGCTAGATGCTGCTATATCACTTAATGACTATAGCGATACTTATGTAGCTAAATTACAATATGCTAGTAGTATAAAAGATGCAGAAACTCAAAAAGAAATAGGACGAATTCAAGCAATAGCTGACTATGAAAAAGGTATAGAGGAATTACGTATTCGTAGAAAAGAAAGTAAGCGCCTTTTAGAGAAAGAGTCAGATCTCGAAGCGTACATTCTCAGAGAAAATGCTATCGGTAGAGAGCAACAACTACTAGAAAGTAATAAACAAAAAACTTTAGCTAGTTTAGATATAGAATTTGATAAAAGTAAAAAAATTGCGGGTATAACAAAAGAAACTGCGCTTTATCAAGCTAAATTTAATGAAGAACTAGATAAGGCTAATAGATTTGCAGATGCACTAGGTGGAGCATTTGGCGAAGTAGGTAAAAAAGTAGGTGAATTAACTCTTGCAATAATAGAATACGGTCAAACACAAGATAAAAATAGTAAGCGACAACTAGAGTTAGAGACTAAAATACAAAATAGAAGAAAAATGGGTATTACGGATGATTATGATGCAAATGCTCTTGCTGAGGACGAAGAAGAGTTAACTAAACTGCGTCAAAAATCCAGAGACGATCAATTAAAAGGCAATGCTAAAGTATTGAATAGTGCTAAATCTATGTTTAAACAACATACTGGTATGTATAAGACTCTCGACTCCTTAGAGAGATCTATGCATAGATTGCGTATGTTTAATACTCTACTAGAATATGCTACAAAAATAAAAACTTTTGCACTAGAATTAGCTGCGGCTGGAACTAAGGCAGCAGCCGACGTGTCATTAGAGAATGCTACATTAATGGGAAAAATTCCAGCATATACAGCAGGTATTTTTGGTAAAATTACTTCACAGATAGGTTTACCTGGTCCAGTTGTCGCAGCTGGTATTGTTGCGGCTATTTTTTCTGCATTTGGTGGTGGTAAAAGTAGCAGTGGTAGTGCAGGTCGCGGAGCAATTAGCGCTGAAGATATAAACAGTGTGCAAGGCACTGCCATGGGTTATAATCAGGCAGGTGAATTAGTGCAAGTACGTCCAGGTGTGTTGGGCGATACTAGTGCTACCAGTAAAAGTATTGAAAATGGCATAGAGTTACTAGGTAAGTATTCTGTAGATGGTCTAGATTATGATGACCGAATACTAAGAGCATTAAAAGATATTACAAATAATACTAAAGCTACAGCATTAGCCGTATACGGAGCCGCTAGTCTAAGAACAGGTCAAATTCAAGGATTGCCTCAATCTACTGATGTAAGAGAAACAGGTTTTGGACAAACAGCCGGCGTATTGGGTACTCTAGGTGGAGCAGCACTAGGTGGACTTGCCGGATCTGCTATAGCTGGAACTGCTATAGCAGGTGCAGGTACTATATCATCAGTAGCAGCCAGTATATTAGGAATATCTTCTGGTATATTAGACTTGGTTATTCCAGGATTAGGAATATTACTAGGTGCAGTACTGGGCGATGCTTTAATAGATCAAACGGTTGTTGACAGTATTAACAAAAGTGGTATAATATTAAAAGGAAGTTTAATAGATTTAGCTGATAATACCGCAAATTCTATAACAGCCTATGTAGAGGGTGTAAGAACTATTACTACAGATTATTTATTTGGTGCATTTGAAGATAAAGAAATAGAACCAATATTTGAAGAAATAGCTATTCAAAATGTACAAGGTGGACAGCGAATTATTGAATCTTTACGTCCTGTATTTAAAAGTAGTTTAGATCTTATACGTGGATTAGCTGTAGAAGCCGGATATGGATTAGAGCAAACTAATCAGATTATTAAATCACAGATTACTAGAGAAACTATAAATTTACAAGGTTTAACTACTAGTCAACAAATTGGTGAAAAAATAGCTGATACTATAAATGCACAGTTAGATACACTTAGTGCTGTGATATTTTCAGAGTATACAACTTTACAAAAAGCTAATGAAGGACTATTAGAAACAGTAATTAGAATAAATCAGCAATATGTAACAATAAAGCAACAAATACAAAATCTTGGCAATATAGTAACTAAAATTCCAACTGATTTTAGTGGTAAACAAATAGCGAATTCAATAACTGAATTATTTGGTGGTTTAGATAGTTTTATTGAACAAACTGAATTTTTTAGAGAAAACTTTTTAACAGAGGCTGAACGATTAGTTCCTATTCAATCTGCTGTAACAAAGGAATTTGACAGGCTAAATACTTTATATCCTAATTTAGGTATAAATGCTATAAAAACAAGAGACGATTTTAAGAAATTAGTTACTGGACTAGATTTAACTAGTGTAAAGAGCCAAGAATTATTTGCTAGTTTAATGAAAGTTCAAGAAGGATTTGTAGAAATTATTACCGCGGAAGAAGAAGCAAACGCTAAAATAGCTGAAGAACGTACTAATTTACAGGAAAAATTAGAAGAGTTAACTTTATCGCAAACACAATTGCGTCAAAAAGAAATTGATAAACTAAATGAAAGTAATAAGGCTCTACAAATAGAAATTTATGCAAAAGAAGACTTTGTAAACACTACAAAGACTTTACAAAATAGTTTAAAAAGCACTACAGAAACTATAAAAAGCCAGATACAAACGTTAAAAGAATATAGAACTAATCTTGCTATAAGCGATCAATCGAATCTTAATACAGTACAGCAGTATGCCCAAGCTAAAGCTAATATAGAACAATTATTAACAACTATTAATAAAGCAGCAGTGACACCAGACGAGGTAAAAGCTAGAAGTGATGCAATAAGTAAATTAACTGGTGCAACTGATCGTTGGCTAGGATTATCCCGCAGTTTATATGCCAGTGGTTCACAATATACTGTTGATTTCAATACTGCAATTAGTCAGATTAATGCTGTTGAAAATTTATTGGATACCCAGTTAACTGATGCAGAGAAACAATTAGAGCAACTAACTCAAAGTAATACATTTTTACAAACCATTGATAATAGTACTAAGACTACTGCACAGTTATTAGGTCAATATTTAATGCAAGGTGGTCAAGGCATAAATATCGGAGGATCTTTTGCTACAGGTATTAATTATGTACCTAAAGATATGATAGCACAGTTGCACCAAGGTGAACGTGTACTACCAGCAGCCGATAACTTTAGATTAATGACAACAGTTAATAGTACTAATAATTATAATAGAGAAATGTTACAAGAAATACAAAAACTAAATGAAAAAATTGATAGCTTAGAGCAAACAGTAGCTAATGGAGCCGTAATAAATGCTAATGCTACAGATAGAAATACTGAAGAAATTGCACAAGCGGTAATAGATAGTATTAGTAAAAGTGCTCAAGCTACTAGACTACAAAGTAAAGTTGGTATTAAGTAATTTATATAGTGCCGCCTAAGTGCGGCACTACTTGTATAGGAATAATTATGGCAAATATGCGTATAATTTATAACAATCTTATAGATTTAGCTTCGTCTATTACAGCAAGTACTACAGCTACTGGATTTAGTACAAATAATTTAAAAACAAATCAAAAAAATAGTGTTCATAGAAATACTGGTATTAGTGGCGTTACTTATACTATCACTTGGACGAGTGATCAAGCTATAGATTGTGTAGCACTGCCAGCAACTAATTTAGTGGATGGAGCTACTATAAAAGTATTATTATATGACAATGCTAATGAAATAATAGGCGAAACTTCAACTTTACAAGCTTGTAGTGGTAGAAACGTATTATTACAAAACGGTAGTACAAGACCAAATTATACAGATTTTATTTTTGGCGGAGCCACAAAAACTAGTGTATGGTTTAATAGAACATACACTACAGTTAGAAAAATAGAAATTATTTTAGTAAATGGTACCAGTACTATAGATTGTAGTAGAATAGTCTGTGGAAAGTATTGGGAAAGTTCCCAGCAAGTAGAAAAAGGTATTACTTTAGGAACAAATGATAGTAGCGAAATTATTACTACACGTAGTGGTAATACGTATATTGATAAAAAAGCTATAACTGAAACTATGGGTTTTAATCTTGGATTTATAAATAATACCGATAGAGCAACATTATTAAGTATATTTCGTACCATAGGTATTAGTGGATTTATGTATATTTGTATTTTTCCAGACAATACAAATCCTGAGTTAACACAAAGTTATAGTATATATGGTAGAAATCAGGCAAATAGCTTAGAGTATGCAGTACATAATTTTTACAATACATCGCTAGATATTATAGGTTGGTAATTAGAGAGGTTAATTTGAAAACAGTTGCTGAAATAATTGCTTGGCTAAATTCTCCTAGCCATATAAAATGTATACTAGTAGATATTTTAGAGGTTAGAAATCAAGCTAATACACAAGATACGGCTTTTTATTTTTCTAATTTGCCATATAGTATTGAATATAATCCTACTTTGCAAAGTGGTGTAAGTTTTACAGAATCGCTGTCGAGCGATGCTAATATATCTATTAGTTATGGTACTTTAGAATTAGACAATACTGGTGGACATAGCGATAGTTTTCTTACATATGTTTGGAAACGTAGACCTATTAAAATATATTTAGGAGATCCTAATTGGCTTAAAAGTGATTTTGTACTTATATTTGATGGTTTAGTAGAAGACTTAGTATCTACTAATGAAAATACACTTAGTATATCATTAGTAGATAAGATGCAAAAATTAAATGACGTATTGCAACTAAGAGCTTTAAAAGATTTGAACTATACTGAAAGCACTAGTGCTAGTAAAGAAAATGTGTTACCACTATTATTTGGCGAAGCTTTTAATTTTCAACCTATGTATATAGATAATGGTAGTACGGCTAATACTGGCAAAATTTATAAAATACATGATGGTAGTTTAGATGAAATTATAGAAGTAAGGGATAACGGAGTACCTATTCCAGTTACTAAAAATCTGGGTTTAGGACAATTTGAAACATTAAGTAATCCTGTTGGAACACTTACATGTTCTGCAAGAGCAAATAATGTTAATAATTGTACAGTACCAGAATTAATTAAAATAATAGTAAAAAACTATGGTACGCAAACCAATAGATTTGTGGATGCAGATATTGATTTTTCTGGTATAACTAATACTAGTAAAGTAGGATTATATTGTAGCGATAGAATAAATATTTTAGAAGCTTGTAATCAATTGGCCAAAAGTATAAATGCAGGTTTAGTTTGTTCTAGTATATCTATTATAGGCACTAATGTTAATGATTATGAGGTTACTACTAGTAAATTAAAATTAATAGAACTAAAGACAGCTACTGGTCAAACAAGTAAATGGAATTTATCTGACGACTATATGGTTATGGGGTCTCTTAGTATTAGCGAAACATTTGTAATAAAGCCTACTATTAAATTAGCCTATTGCAAAAATTATACTATACAACAAACTGTAGCTGATGGTGTTAATCCTGCAAGTACTTTTAATGATGAATATTTATACATAACTAATACTCTTAGTACTGAGCAAACATTATATAGAGACACTGGGTCTGTTCAAGAAGAGATAACATTGTTGCTAAATACTAGTGAAGCAACTGCAGAAGCTCAGAAACGCTCTCAACTTTGGGGCACTCAAAGGTTTTTAGTAACAGCTACCTATTTACCACAATTTATTTTTGTACAATTAGGCGACGTAGTCACTATAACTTCTAGTAGATTTAATTTAAATAGCGGAAAACAAGGAATTGTTTATTCAATAACCAGAAATTGGTTAACAGGTTTAGTTGATATAGGAGTATTAGTCTAATGGCTACTACTATACTTAATTCCAGAGATACGGCATTACAAAATTTAGCTCCTAGAATATTAGGAGTTCAAACTAATTTTATTTCTCTATCGGCTCCAGTTGTGGAATTTAATTATGGCCAAGATATAACTACTGCTAATCCGAGTAGTATTAATATTACGGCCATATTAGCAGGAGTGTTAGCTGGTACAGTAACATTTAATGTTACTGGTCTTAATCCAGGAACTAATTTAAATGTAGCAAATAATATACTTACACTTCAAGCCAGCCAATTAGCTGGAGATAGTGCTATTATAACAGCAAGTATAAATTATCAAGGCACTGCTTATACTTCATTACCTATAACAGTAGTTAAGAACTATACTGCTACTAGTTTAAGAATAACTAGATTAACTGATTTAGTAGTAACAGATCAGAGTGGCAATAATTATCAATTACCTACAGATTTAAACACATTAGAATTATACAATGGTACTGTATTATTAAGTAATGTAATTTATGATATTATAGATGGTGTAGATTTATATACAACAACTTCAATAATATTTAGTAATTCAATTTCTACTGGTAATAAAATTTTTGTAATCGGTCCAAATCTTGCCTGGATACAAGGTGATTATATTTTATTTAAATATAATGACTCTAATTATATGTATGGCACAGTAGTGGCATATTATCCTAATAATGGACTTTTAACAGTAAATATATCAAATATACAAGGTTCAGGTACCTATACTACATATAATGTTATATTTTCAAACTCTAGTGGTGCTAGTTATATAGCGAAACGAACAACAAAAAATGGATTAAGTGTTACTATAAATACTAGTACTGGAAATATAAAAGTATCTCAAGCTTCAAACAATGCTTGGTTGTCTCGTACTGAAAAATTTATACTAACTGCAGTAAAGAATAACATTACCTATACTACTACATACACTGTTTATAAAACAGGTACAGATGTTGTAGATAGTACGCCTCCTCCAGATCCTGCATTTAATTTAAGTGGAAATTTAACCGCAGCAGTATCATCTATAACAATTAAGTTACCAAATTTACCCGTATATATACAAGGTCACGGACATAGTAGTACAGTAGTATATGGAGCAATACGTGCTACTAATGCTGGTATACCAATTTTTGATAATGCTATAAAATTAACAGAATTTATAGGTACTGCTACAAGTATTGCAACTAATCCTAGTACTAATTGGTATATTTGGATAAAATATAAGAGCTCTGATGGGTATGAAAGTACTAACCCATTAGCATTAGGAAATATAACAACTGGCGAAGATGTTTCAACATTACTGGAAGCTCTTTCTGGTGAAATTACAAACAGCCAATTATCTACTAGTTTAGCTAATACAGTTAGTTTAATTACTAGTGATAGTACAGTTCAAGGATCAGTTGCTAATTTAATAAGTAATGTACAAACAAATTTACAAAGTCAAATTAATGATATTATACTGCCTCCACTATTTTCTATAAAAAATTATGCAATAAATGAAGTTACTGGTTATGACGGCAGTATTTATAGAGCTAATCTAGGTATAAATGTAGTACAAAAAACAGTTACTAATACCTATAGTGATGATACAATTAGTGTTTCGAGTTCAAGTGATCTTAATATAGGTCAAGCAATACAGTTTACAGGTACTATTTTCGGAGGAGTCCAACAATCTACAATTTACTATATTAAAACTATAAATTCCGCAATAAACAGAATTACTATTAGTGCAACATTAAACGGAACAACAATTGATTTTAATAATAATTCTGGTTCAATGACGCTATCAGCAGTCCCTAATCCAACCGATACTAGTTATTGGACTAGAGTGGGTGATTATACTAGCTTAGGAGATAGTGTTAGTAGTTTAACTATTGCAATGCAAAATGTTTATACTAAAAATCAAACTGATAGCGCAATTACAAATCAACTAGATCTGTTTAAAAGTACCACACAGTTGCAAAACTATGTTACTAATTCTACTATACAAAATAACTACTATACAAAAACAGAAACTGATACTGCAATTAGTGTAGCTTCTAGTACTTTATCTAGTTCTATTAATCAAGACGTTAATACAGTTAAAAGTAATTTACAAACTAATTATCTAACTAGTGTTCAAACCGACGGTGCAATTAGTCAAGCTACATCTAATTTATATACTCAGCTTAAGGGAGACGTTAGCACTGTTGATAGTAAATTAACTAATAATTATATTACTATCGTAGATGCTAATAATGCAATTACTCAGGCAAAAAATGAATTGTCATCAACCTTTAACCAAAATATTAATACTGTTGATAGTAAGTTAACTAATAATTATATTACTGCCACTAATAGTAGCAATGCACTTAGTCAAGCAATAACTACACTAGAATCAAGATTTAATGGTAATTTAGATTCTGTTAATGGAAGTATTGGAGTTTTAAGTAGTAATTTATATAACAACTATCTTACTGCAGCTAGTACTACTGGTGCTATTGCTGAAGCAACAAATGCATTGTCTGTAGTACTTAATGGAAATATTACTTCTAATATTACAACTTTTCAACAAACTAAAATTGGTTATGCTGTAATAACAAATAGTAGTCCTACTCAAGCTTTTGACAATAATGGACAAATAAAAACCAAGGAAGATGTAGATGCTTGGAATTCTAGAACTAATATACCTCAAGGCACAAATTTTCAGTTAACATGGATTACAGGATTACCAATAGCTACTGCTGTAAAACAAGTTAATATTAGTGACGGGGATAGTAGCATTAATTTAGAACAAAGATTTATAGCACAAAAAAATACTAATACCAACCTACAAGGCCAATATACGGTCAAAATAGATAATAAGGGAAAAATAAGTGGTTTTGGATTAGCTAGTACAGGTTCAGGAGACATTTCACAATCTTCTTTTCTTATTAGAGCAGATCGTTTTGCACTAGTTGCAGCAGATCCTGATACTACTATATCAGGATTAGATAGAAGTCAAACACCTTTTATGGTATTTAGTACTCCTACAGAGGTTACTATTGGATCAGTAACAAAAACTTATCCTGCAGGTACTTGGATAAATACTGCTTTTATTGCTAATGCTACTATAGATAGTGCTAAAATTAGTACAATAGAGGCTACTAAGATCGAATCTGGAACCATTACTGCAACCTTAACTATGACTTCGCCTATTATAAAGTCTAGTCTCAATACCTGGGCGGAAATTACTGCCGGTAATGGTTTTTGGTTAGGAGCAGATGGGCTAGATTCAAATAAGTTAAAATTTTATGCTGGTAATAGTGTTGATAAATATATTAAATATGATGGAACAAATGTATCAGCTAAAGGCTTGATTATATATGACAATCAAAATAATGTAATACTTAGTTCTGGGGGAGTAACTATTCCACAGGGTTTTGGTAATAATTTATTTACAAATGGTTCTTTTAAATATACTGCTTCAGGCGTAGAGATAGTGTCGGGTTATAGTTCCCTGCTAGTTGCTGAAACTATATCATATACTAGTATAAATTTAGTTCCACCAACAATTACTACTATTGATCAAAATATTTTTAATATAGCTGCAGCTGCACCTAGTGTAGTGTATCGAGTGATTGATCAAGGTGCTTCTGTAATGAACGGCACTACAGGACTAACTCAAATCTTTAATGTCAGTACCACTACTAGTAACCCAGGCGATGACAGCGTAGTTCAGCATACTTTACCTTTTAATATTCAACTCTTAACTAGTTCTACGACTGTTGCCAGTGGTTCTAGCATAGTTATAGGTACCAATGGTTTTATATCTTTAGGTTCTTATACGGGCTCTGGGCATCCAGTAGGACCCACTGTACCTCCAATTCCATCAATTTTTATTGGTGCTACAGATTGTGGATGTTTTAGAATTTATGCAGGAAGCGTAGATGGTAATCAAACATATAAGATTCGCTGGGAAGGTGTTCAACTATACCAGCAAGGTACAAGTTATAGTCAATTAAATCGAGTATGGGAAGTTACTTTCTATGCTACCAATCCAAAAAAATTTACTATAGCTATAGATGGTACTTATTGGGACACAGGTACTACATTGGGTGACAGTTATATTAAAAATAATAACACCATTATTTATCCTACCACAGGTAATTTACCATTAGTTAAGGGTCAGTATATAACACTTTCTGGTGATGAGATAGATGCTTGGAATTTGGCAGCGAGATCTAATCAAGGATTTACAGCTCCATGTACCATACAATTTACTAAAAATGCTTCTAATAATTATACTACTCAGTTAGAGTCACAAGCCATGATTGGTTGGAATGAAATAACTTCATCTATACCAAATAATGCTAATCTAACTTTAGATCATGCTGCATTTCCATGGAGAGAATCAGATTATGAGGTCTATCATAATGGTACTCAACAACTACCAACTGTTTTAGGCGAAACCAATGTAACTTGGGATAAGTATGCAACATTTTATATCGTTTATGATACAGATGGTTATATTAGACACTATAATGGTACTAAATTACTTTATCAAGCTTACTATGGTACTAATAAGACGGTATATGTAGAAGCAGCATTTAAAGGATATAATTCTACCTACGCCTCATTTCAAAATATAAAGGTTGTTAAAGCATCATATGGAGAAATAACTAATACTCTTACCGGGCTTACGTCTTATGATTATAAGGATAGTATAACTATTACAAGAAATCCTAGTAATATTACACCTTTAGATAATGAGGGAACTATAGCTGTTGCAAGAAAAGATCTAAAGCAAAATAGTTTAACAACTATTGATATTACTTTTAGAAATAAAACGGTAAAAAATTCTAGTTATACTGGCATAAATTATAATTGTCAAGGTGGTGATAGAATTGAGACATCAATATACTACAAAGCTATTAATTGTTATGCTTTAGTTATGTCAATAACCTGGTTAGATGTAAATGGATCAGTTATTAGTTCTAGTGAGGGTGAAAGTATTGCACTTACTGGAAATACAGCTACTGGCCCAACTAACTATAGTTTTAGAAAATTAACAGATTTTACAAGAACTGGGTTAATTGGTACAGCTCCGACTAATGCGGTTTCTTACTACCCAGAAATCTCGATATTAGTATATAATCAATCAACTACATCAACTTTATACCAGCCTACTATTTACTTCTCTAGATTTTATATAGGAATAGCTTCTTCTAATCAAACGCAATTATCTCCGTGGTCAGAGGGTAGTGAACCATTATTAATAACAGAAGAAAATGTCAGCACTTTTATTAGATCAGCCGCTATTACAGAAGCATATATTAAAAGTGCTAGTATATCAAGTCTTACTGCCGGCATAGCGCATTTTCCAAGTTCTAGTAGTGCTAATAGACTGGTAATAGATGGAACTAACAATAGATTAGAAGTTTATAATAATGGAGTATTACGAGTAAGATTAGGTAACTTAATTTAATACTATATAATGCTCTGTTTTATAAGCAAGGTATTTTTATAGTTGAAAACTTTTTGGTCTTGTGTTATAATATGTAAAAATAAAATAACGTTTAAAGACTTTTAGCTAATAATAGTCATATTGCACTTTATTAGATAATAACTAAATAAAAAATATTTAGTTATAATTTACGCAAATAAAGGAGAAACTACAATGATTGAGCTTGAAAATCATAGTTTTTTACAAACGCTTTCTGTGGGTGCAATGGCTATTATAGCATTAGGCGTAGGTATACAAAAATTATTAAAAGAATGGCGCACTACTAACGCAGAAACTAGTGTTATTGAAATGATGCACAAGGAATTAGAGCGTATGGGTACGCAAAATTCTAAATTAACTGAAGAATTAACCAAATTACAAAATGAAATTGTAGAGTTAAACAGTCAGTTAACTAAACTTAATATTGAAAATAATAAACTGCAACAAGATATAGCTGCATTAACTTTAGAGTTAAACAGTTTTAAAAAATTAACTAATCTAAAGTAAGAAAGGTCGAGGTGTAATATGGCTCGTAGTAGATTAATAGATCCAATTAATGATTTAATTAGTGATGGTGGAGCAATATTATGGTCATTTGTGCAAGGCGAGCAGCTAGAGTTTCCTTTAACACTTGGCTTTATAGAAAATATATTAATAACAGATGCGATTATAGCTGATTCTACTAAAGGTTATACATTAGAAGCAAAAGTAATTGAGGCAAATAATCAATCTGGTCAAACTGAAAAACCTAGTGCTATTAAAGCTGGTGGAATAACAACTAATATATCTATTAGGGTACCGTATTATGCCGGAATATGGGGATCAAGCACGGTCTACTTACGAGAAGATGTAGTACTTTATAGTGGCGTTTATTATAAATGTTTAGTAGCTGGTAATAGTAGTGTTAATGGTACTCCTAGTACTACTAACACTAAGTGGCAAGTTACACTTCCAAATAAAGTATATATACAATATCCCAATGAATTAGCAAATGACTGGGTTACAAAGTCAGTATTAACTGCTACTACATCTATCTATGGGTTTTTTGAATTACGAGTAACAGAACCTAGTAGTGCTGGCAGCTATAGCTTAGGTCCAGCATTTGTACGTACCTGGAAGCCTGTACGCGGTATGGTAGAAATATTATATAGTCCAACACTAAGTAGTGATGACTTAAGTGCTACATAAAGGAAAATATTATGGCAGATTTAAATTTTACAACTTCTGCTAATAATATTATTGCCCAAGTAGTGCAACCAGAAATAGTTGCAGATGCTAATAATCCCAATATAGTAGCATCTGTTAGTACAGGCAATATTGAAGTTACTAGTACCCAAGTAGTACAGTCAGGAATAATTGGAGATGTTAGTAATCCCAATATAGTAGCATCTGTTAGTACAGGCAATATAGAAGTTACTAGTGCCATTGGCAAAGAAAAAGAATTATCGGTTAATACTATAAATTTAGGGGAAGAAAATATCCCCGATCCTATACTGTATTATAGAAAAAATGATATAGCATCTATAATTTTAAGTCAATTATATTTTATTATAGCAAAAAAACTTCAAGATAATGAAAATCTAAGCATACAGGACACTATAGTAAAATTACTTAATACAAGAATAGAAGAATTAACTGATATTATTGATCAAGTAAGATTAAACTTTTCAACAGTATTTCAAGATTTAGTAGATGCTACAGACGATTTTTATGGCTTAGCAAATATTGATGATGATCAAATAGCTAGTATTCAAAAAGTTCTAATAGATTATTTGAATGGAATAACTGATAGTTTATATAAAAGTATTGGTAAAAAAATAGAATTAACATTAGTTTCTACTGATACTTCTAAAAAATTATTAAGTAAAATATCTAACGATAGCTTTATATCATTAGATATAATTACAAAAATCACCGAAAAAAGCTTAATTGAAACAAAAACAATACTAGAACAAAGTACAAAATTACTAGAAAAAGTAACTAGTGATATAGTAATTAAACAAGATTTAGTTAATTTATTGATTAATTTAAATAAACTAGATACTGTACAAACTATTAGTAACTTTTTTAGTATAGTTACTTTTATAAGAGAATTTAGCGATCAACTAGATGCTACAGATGACTTTTATGGCTTAGCAAATATTGATGATGATCAAATAGCTAGTTTTCAAAAAGTTTTAGTAGATCAAATACTATTAGTAGAACAATTTATTACTCAAGCTAATTTTTTACGATCTTTTAGTGATAGTTTGACTTCAGTTATTGAGTTAAATAGTAAGCTATATGACAAAAACAATTTAGATCAAATCAATACCAGTGAATTAATTACTAAAATTATTGATTATCAAAGAATCTTAATTGAAACAAAAACAATACTAGAACAAAGTACAAAATTACTAGAAAAAGTAACTAGTGATATAGTAATTAAACAAGATTTAGTTAATTTATTGATTAATTTAAATAAACTAGATACTGTACAAACTATTAGTAACTTTTTTAGTATAGTTACTTTTATAAGAGAATTTAGCGATCAACTAGATGCTACAGATGACTTTTATGGCTTAGCAAATATTGATGATGATCAAATAGCTAGTTTTCAAAAAGTTTTAGTAGATCAAATACTATTAGTAGAACAATTTATTACTCAAGCTAATTTTTTACGATCTTTTAGTGATAGTTTGACTTCAGTTATTGAGTTAAATAGTAAGCTATATGACAAAAACAATTTAGATCAAATCAATACCAGTGAATTAATTACTAAAATTATTGATTATCAAAGAATCTTAATTGAAACAAAAACAATACTAGAACAAAGTACAAAATTACTAGAAAAAGTAACTAGTGATATAGTAATTAAACAAGATTTAGTTAATTTATTGATTAATTTAAATAAACTAGATACTGTACAAACTATTAGTAACTTTTCTAGTATAGTTACTTTTATAAGAGAATTTAGCGATCAACTAGATGCTACAGATGACTTTTATGGCTTAGCAAATATTGATGATGATCAAATAGCTAGTTTTCAAAAAGTTTTAGTAGATCAAATACTATTAGTAGAACAATTTATTACTCAAGCTAATTTTTTACGATCTTTTAGCGATACTATTAATGGTATAACTGAAATTATTAATAAAAATATACAGCTTAGATATAATGATGAAATAATTAAAAGTGATTTAGATACTAAATTATTTACTAAAATACTAGTCGACAAAGCTATTAATTTAGAACAATTTACATTTGCTACTGAAAAATATTTTGAAAATTTAACAGCTATTGATGACAATCAAATAGTTAATTTACAAAAATTATTAATAAATCAAGTAAATATTACGTTAGATACTTTTATTAGCAACATTAATAAAGTACTAATTAATCAATTATCTTTGTCAGAAGAAACAATAATAAATGTTAACAAAATACTATCAGATCAAACACAATCAATCTTAGATCAAGCTATAAAATTATTACAGAAATTATTTAATGATAGTTTAAATTCTGTTAGTGAAGTAAATACTAAACTTTATAATAAAAATAATTTAGATGAAATTAATACTAGTCAGTTAGCTTCAAAAATTATAGAAAAATCTTCGCAAGATTTATTGACTACTATAGATAGTTATAAATTATTAGCTGTTGAAAAATCTTTATTAGATCAAACTCAGTTACAAGAAATAGTATATTTCTTAAAAATTACTACTATTTTCTTCTATGATCAACTAGATGCTACAGATGATTTTTATGGCTTAGCAAATATTGATGATGATCAACTAGCTAGTCTTGGTAAGGTGTTGGCAAGTAGTACCTCGGGAGCCACAGATTTTAGTATTCGTCATATAATGCCAAATAAAGTGGATAGTGTTGCTACCAGTGAGTTAAGATCAGCACATATTCAAGATTATTTTTTAGAAGAGTATGTAGAACATACTCAAAGATATGTAGGAACCATATTAACTATTTAAGGATATATTATGTTAATTGATAAAGTGAAAGCAAAAGGTACTGTTCATTTTGTACTTACTGATGAAAACGGTAAAGTTAAAGAGCAGCGAGAAGAAAATTTAGTTGTTAATACAGGTTTAGCATATATTGCTAGTCGTATGGTTGGCACAGCTAAAAATGTTATGAGCCATATGGCAGTAGGAACCGGCACAACGGCAGCTGCCGCTGCAGACAGTGCACTACAAACAGAAAGTGCACGTGTAGCTCTTACTAGCACAACTATTGTAACTACTGTAGCTGCAAACGATGCAGTACAATATGTAGCTACATTTAATCCAGGTACAGGAACAGCAGCATTAACAGAAGCTGGCATATTTAATGCTAGTAGTAGTGGTGATTTATTATGCCGCACAGTATTTCCTGTTATTAACAAAGGTGCACTAGATACACTAACAATTACTTGGAAAGTAACAGTAGCCTAACTTAGTATGGCGGCGATTATTTTTGACAGTTAAATAGGAATAGAATTTATGGCTACAATTACCCTAAGACAAACAAAGGGATCACCGCTTACAAATCAAGAAATTGATAACAATTTTTCAAATCTTAATACTAGTAAACTAGAAACTAGTAGTTTAGGCAGCGGTACATTTGGTGTTTCTATTGGCACCGCAGGTGCAACTAACACTACAGTTACTTGGGGTACTTCAACTGGTTTTACAGCTAATACGTCTTCTAACTATACGTATGATTTAAAAGTAGGTCCAGCGCTTACTAATCTTGCTGCATTAATGACCACTGCAGGTGCCGGCTTCATTAAGCGTGGTGCTACAGCAGATACATATGCAATTGATACTAATACGTATCTAACTGGAAACCAGACTATTACGTTGTCAGGTGATGCTACAGGTTCAGGCACTACATCAATTGCAGTAACACTAGCTAACAGTGGAGTTACAGCGGGTACTTATACTAAACTAACTGTTGATAGTAAGGGTCGTGTTACTAGTGCTACTACACTAGCAAGTAGTGATCTACCTACTTATACAGGCACTATTAC
>Ga0214923_10002270_pt1 | contig 25840 bp, 20 predicted proteins | sample LL1510_MetaG_FD_177993 | JGI IMG/M metagenome (GOLD analysis project Ga0214923, IMG submission 177993) | Freshwater microbial communities from Lake Lanier, Atlanta, Georgia, United States - LL-1510 | ecosystem: Environmental > Aquatic > Freshwater > Lake | place: USA: Georgia | collected...
CAGCATCTGCGGCCTGCCGGCAGCAGGCGCGGGCAGGCGTCGCACCCTCATTTGGGCGCTTGCGACAGCCGTGGTCCTTGCCTTACCGCTTTCACTCTACGCCTACTATCAGTTTTCCCGGCAGCATCAACTGTGCGGCGACGCACTTCAAGCACGCGACAAACTTTTGACTGCCCTCAACGATGCGGAGACGACAAGGTTTGAGACCTACAAAGATATGACAGTGTTCGACTGGCAGGCAATCAGCGACCGTTACCCACGGCTGGAGCAGGACCTCAAGACCTACTGCGGGATTGATCCGCCATCAACACCAACGCCTGCGCCATCAACACCAACACCAACGCCTGCGCCATCAACACCAACACCAACGCCTGCGCCATCAACACCAACACCAACGCCTGCGCCATCAACACCAACGCCCGATCCGGCCAAACCAAATTGCAACACAAATCGTAGCCTTGTAGGTGCAAATCTTGAAAGTTGCAACCTGTCAGGCCGCGATTTGATCGGAGTCGACCTGGCGGGGGCAAACCTGCGCGGCGCCAACTTGGGGTTGGCCAAATTGGTCAACGCGAACCTGACTGGCGCTGATCTCCGCAGTGCGAATCTCTCATCAGCAAACCTGGCCGGCGCCGACCTCAGAAATGCTGACCTGCGCGCAGCAAACCTAAATAACGCGAACGTAAACGGCGCAGACCTGACGGGTGCAAACCTGACCGGATCGTCGGGCCAACGGTTCGGAACGCCCAAGCAATGACGCGCCCTGAAGAATGCACTCGATGCGGCGCGCGAACCGACCTTGCGGCCCAGTTCTGTGGGACGTGCGGTCAGGCGACCGCGCCCCCCACCCCTGCGAAACGGCGATCAATACTCTGGACGGTCGGGAGCCTGGCCACGGGTGTGATTGCCACACTGGTAACCCGGGCCAAAAGACCCGCGACACCGGCGGCAACGCCTGTGTCAGGCGCGCCGATGGCAAACACGGTCGGGCCCGCGCCCGCCATCGTTCCGTCGCCGGTTGCCGGCCAGCAAAGGATTATCGTCGATGCGAACGGGCAAGGTGACCACCAAACCTTGAACGGCGCGATCGCAAACGCCACCGTCGGAGCACTTATCGTTGTCCGACCCGGCGTCTACGCGGAAACGATTCGCATCAGCAAGGACGTGACCATCTTCGGCGAGGGTGATCACACGCGCGTGGTCCTGGTGTCGGAAGGACCGGTAACGGTCAACCTCGAAGCTGGGCGGGCAGTGATCCGCAACATGACCCTCAGGACCTCGGGTACCAGTGCGCAGGGGGTGGTCCTGGTCACGACCGGCACTCCAATGCTCGCCGACTGCGACATCTCTTCCGCAACCGGCGCCGGAATCTTCCTGCAAGGCCCGACTTGTGATCCAATGATCGTGCGTTGTACCGTCCACGATTGTCGCGGGTCAGGTTTCCTTGTCACTGACCAAGCCAAGGGAACCATAGAAGACTGCGTGGTCTACGGAAATGGGCTATCAGGGTTCCAGATCCGGGAAGGGGGCAACCCTCGCGTTCGCGCCTGCTTGATCCGTGACGGAAAAGAGGGTGGCGTCTTCATCTATGATCGCGGTCTCGGGCTAATTGAGAACTGTGATATCGCCGGGAATACCAACTCGGGTGTTCGTATCGCACGTGGCAGCAATCCGATCCTGCGTGACTGCGTGATCCGGGATGGCAAGCAAGCTGGTGTCTACGTCTACGAACAGGGACGTGGAACCATCGAGAAGTGCGACATTCACGGCAACACCAACTCGGGCATTTCGGTGTCAACCGGAGGGAGCCCAGTTGTTCGAGATTGCGCCATCAATGACAACCGTGGTCCCGGCGTATACGTGTATGACCTAGGCGAGGGAACATTCGCAGGATGCATCCTGCGAGGAAACGGACCGGGGGCCTGGATAATCGAAGCCGGGTCAAGTCTCGTGCGTACTGGAAACGTTCCAAACGAGTGAGTACGACTACCCTTCCTGGATGTTTAGCTAGGGTATGGACCATGCGGATCCAATTCATGTACCATGTAATATCAAGCCAACTAGCTTGCAGTATACATTTTTTCGCAGGCCAGAACATCTAAATGCACAATCTAAATATCATAGTTTAATATAACAATAATTTTATGGTTAATTACAAGACTTATTATATATATATTTTTTACTCTTGTTACTATTCTTTTATAGTATATATTACTATTCATCTCAACAAGAATCTATCTTGTGAATGCAACATACTTATCGCTCATACGCCGATGCGTTAAACGGGGTCCCCAGTTACGGGGAACGAAATCAACCGCGGTAGCCCCGCTCATCACCATTGGGTTGGTCGTGGGGATTGCGCTAGGCCTTGGCATGACGCACACCTCTGTCGAGGCATCCGTTGTTCGCTCCGCATCAACTCAGGCTTCAGGCCCAGTAAAGGCGTTCCGATACCCAAGGGAACTGGCATCCGAAATCGAGAAGAAAGTCCTTTCGCCTTCCGAGCCATATGAGCCCGTGGGTTGGCAAGGAAGTCCGGGGGGAACCGCATACAACTTCAAGGGCACACCTGGAGCGCGTAGCGAATACGACAACGGATCGTTACAGATCTATCCGGCCGAAGAATATGAGGCAACTGCGCAGGACGCAATTGATGTGTTCACTCGTCTTCGCCAGGTCAGTGCAGATCACCCGGAATTGCGCTCCATCTTCCCGATTTCTATGACAAACTTGGAAGGGATCAGTGGTCCCTATGGGCCACCGCAATTTGGTGCAAACCGTATGCGCGCGGCTGCAATGGAGTACGTCGTCCGATTTGAATACATCGAGACTGCGGAAGTCTCGGGCTACCCATACCTGTATGCCGGAACTCAAAACCCCTGTGCCGGGAACGGCGCGTCCGCCCGCTACGTGTAAAACGGTCTGACCAGCGATGGCAGGTGGTTCGTCAACCTTACGTACCCGGTGACTGTGAAGCGGCCGTTCGGCAATTTCAAGGGTGACTGGAACAATCCGGACGCATGCGACCGGCACCTCGCAGACCTTGCCACTTACATGGAAACCGTTTCTGAACGTGAGTTGGATCCACCGCCGAGCAGCTTGGACAGCATCATCCAGACACTGGAGTTTGACTAATAGAAGTGCTATGTATTCAAAAATGCGTATATTTTTGATAAATCAAATTGTGGGGTATGGACAAACATTGCATATCTTGGTGAGACAGATTATCCCGGCTGGTTCAGGCAAATGGCCAATCTGATGGGACAGTAATCTGGAACGATGCATGCAATGCACTCAATGCGCCACCCCGATACGCGTCGGCGCACGCTTTTGTAGCAAGTGCGCCCCCCCAGTCAGCACGACAGCCACACCCACCAGACGTCGGCTCTATCTGGGAATTGCCGGGGGAGCCGCAATCGCTGCTGGGATTGGGGCTGGAGACGGGCGTACGGCACGTGTCCCTTTCTGGACCCCCGCAACTCCGACCGAGGTGCCAGTGGCGACGGTCATGGTGACCCCCACGGCAATCCCGCCGACACCAACACCCGCGCCACCAACTCCAACAGCGGGACCGAGGCGCGTGGTTGTCGATGCGTCCGGTGCAGGGGACTACCGTTCAATTGGTTCGGCGACACTGGGAGCGAAGCAAGGAGACACAATCCTGATCCGTGCAGGCACCTACAAGGAGAACCTACAAGTCGACCGTGATGTGGACATCCTGGGCGAAGGCGGGAGTAGCAAGGTAATCATTGAGGGAGTAGGTGGGGGTGCGGTTGTCACGTTTGCAAACGGGTCAGCAGCGCTGACAGAGTTGTCAATCCGGTTGAGCAGTGGAGGGCCGGCAGACAAGACATTCGGTGCGGTTCTGGTGCTCGCAGGCGCGCCAATCTTTGATCAATGCGACGTTACGTCATCGGCCGGTTCCGCGATCATCATCGTCGGGGCAACCGCCAAACCCGTGATCCGCAACTGTACGGTGCGCGATTCCCGTGACAACGGCATCTTCATACTGGAGGACGGTGGTGGGACAATCGAGAAGTGCCGCGTCTCTGGAAACGGCTCGGCTGGTGTCATGACCAAATCCGGAGGTGACCCAACGGTTCGGGAATGCGAACTTCGGGACAACAAGCAGGTTGGAATCGCGGTTCTGGAAAGCGGCCGGGGAACATTCACCGGGTGCACGATTACCGGTATCAATCCATGGGTTGTTTCGCCAAGTTCCCGCGTGGTGCGTCAAGGAAACAGTCCGAATGCATGACTGGCTTTGAAGGCTCTCGTAACCAGACAATCTCCTAGCTGTCACACCCGCGCATCCTCTTCACCTGTTGTTTATCGAGCGCATTATTGTTGTTATGTCGACATCTATGTACTGTAAGAAGTGCAAGTTCAAGCTGCAGGATGACACAGCTTTCTGCCGAGAGTGCGGGACTCCGAGAGGCAAAGGTCCAAAACCCGCGTCTGCGCCTCGCGCTACACCTGTAGCGTCCGCCACGGTGCCATCCAATCCCTCGTCAATGGACGACCGCCTGTCTTCCCTGAAGCGACGTGTCATCCTGATCACAATCGAGACATGCATTACCTTCCTGTATTGTTATTTTGCCATCTATCCATCAGTTTTGTTTTTCAGGTCCAGTTATCTACAGTATGGTTGGCAACTCACAACGGGAAACTGATCATTCCCGTGCTGATTGGTGCCTCATTAATCATCGTGATTGAAGACAGCATATTGAAAATGGAGTCCGGCACAACGGATCACACTCGCATGTATGCGGCGGTCTGCCTAGGGTTCCTCATCTGGATCCAACGCTGAGACAAACAACCCAGGCCACCGCGACTCGACACGCAGAGCCGCGCCCGTTGTTTCGAATGGCGACCGCAGTCGTCGACGCCCGGCGGGGATGAACGGGTCAGGTGTTGGGCACATTGCCGTTTCGGATGACCACCGAAGTGCCATCAATGTCCCAGGGTCCAACCCGGTTGCCATCCAACCTGTTTCCAATGAAGTCGCCCCGTCCCCGCGCATGGGCATGAACGCCATAAACCCCGTTACCACTTATCTCGCAGCCACGGACAACCGGACTGCCACTTTCACTTGTTTCAATCCCTGAAAATGCGTTGCCAACAATACGGCATGACTGAAACGTGCCTGATCCCTGCTCATAGACAAATATTCCTCCCTGTTTACCAGCTTCTATAACACAATTGCGAATAACAGGATTAGCACCCTCGGAGACCATGATTCCAGCCAGTCCATTACTAAAAATTGTACAACTGTCGATGGTCCCTTGACTACGATCTTGGAAGAACAACCCTCCGCCCGCACCGTCATGCACCACGCAATCCTGAAATATTGGGTCACTCATCTGGCCGGTGACATAGACGACGGAACCAATGCTAGAGGTCAAATCGCATCGCGAAATCACGGCCCGGCCAGCCCTCAGCCAAACTGCACCACACGAATCGCCCGTCCCGACTGCACGCAGCGTCAGGTTCCGCACCGCCGCGCGATGCGCGGTGACCGTCAGCGCATCAGAGTTGGTTGCTTCGACAACAATGCGTTCACGGTCACCCTCGCCCACGACCTCTACCACCCTGTCGATCACCAGTGCCTCCCGGTATGTACCGGGCTTCACCACGATCAACGTCCCTGGCACCACCGCCGCGCGAATAGCTTCCATAATGGTCGCATGAGCCCCCCAGACTGCCGTCGGATCGACGGTCAATCGTGGACGCGCTTTGTCAGTCTCACCAGCGTCGGCCGTCGTGACAGGCAATCCACAATTACCGCAGAACCGGGCATCAAGGTCCTGCGCTGCGCCACACTTCGCACATGGCATCATAGACGTCATACTTTCGCGCGCGTTGTGAAATCAGGTCCCGTCTTTAACAAACGCGAGAATCAAATAGGTTCGCAGTGGCAAACGATAGCAGCCCGCTGTCAGCCTCATGCGGGTTTTTGAATGTCTATCAGCTCCGCCTTGGGCATTCCCTTCCATTTGCACGGTGTTGAAGTGCGAGTGCCGATCAGAGGGACAGCGAACGTGAAAATCTGAAATGAGGAATGACTAACCACACATCCATACTCACTGCGTTACGGAACGAACACCGATAAACATACCCACCCACCCGGTCAGCACGACCTTCCCGAACGCGCCCCAAAGCCGTTGGGTCCCGAAAAATTTCTTTTCCTTTGGAACCAACGAGGTCGCCATCATGATGTTCACTCTTTGTCAGTCCATTATTATATTATTTGTATATTTATCTAACTTGTTTACTGCCAAATATATGGATTATCTGTCAGATTGAATCAGGTAACTGACGTCTGAGAAAATCATGATAGCCAGCCGAACGACGCCGAATAATGGCCGAGAGGTGCCTATGTTCGCTCCGGTAGCCTTCCGAGAAGCGAGAGCCTGAGGTGTAGGGACCTCACAGCTTACTGGCCAGACGCCAACAGGAATATTCATACGTGGCGGCGCCCAACCCTGTCATCAATGATCTTTTGCAATCGAAGCAAGTATTTGCAAAAGAACTAGAACTCATTGAAATCATCCATCGCAACGACCAAGGCGCAAAAACTGTGGGTTTATCACCAACTACGAATCTGCCACCGTCCTGCCGTAGCACCTGACGCACGAACGTCTCCCCCGCTGTGTCGTAACCGTTCAGAAGGGTCGTCAAGATCAGTACCGCTATGCGGCATCTGAAAACGCATTCTTGAATGATTCAGCCCGATTGCGCATCATTTTTTGCAATTTACCAGGAATGCCAAGTCTCGATCCAAACCCAGCTATTTCACGCACCGCAATGTGTATCCTGTACTGGAGATTTGCTTCACTAATTGTTACCTGAAGTGCATGAGGATAATTATCTATTCCATTAATCATTGTTCCGAAAAGTCGGGTCTTGAGTTCCGAACCGAATCCGGCGACAAGCGTATGAGTAGTATGATATTTTATTTTTCCCTTATTTATATATATATTATTAATTACTATTTCTCTCGCTAATACAACTGATTTTGGAGTACGAAACTCGATATGGATTGCACCTTTTCCCTGGAATGTTGACAAACGCCACTGACCACTGTCAAACGAAACCGACGGCGTTCCCAAGTCTCCCTGCGCGATTGCCGGTGCTCTCACCGGTGATCCGCACTCACCACAGAAGCGAGAGGTATCCTCGAACGGATTACCACACGTCGCGCAATCCGTATGGGTCTTGCTCCTTCCCCAATGCAGTGATGGTCAGGCTACGGTCTCAAGGGAATGAATTGGGCGCTTGTGATTGTTCTGTTTGTACAGATATAGCTTTGCCTTATAAATGCGCGTGTCAAGTCCGGAAAGGCGCGGATGATAAAAGGCCGCAAAACCAAGAAAGCACACGTTCACGTGTCCCGCTCCAAGCGGCGTGTGCCAGTAGCAATAAATGAAGATCAGAAGTTTGGCAGGTTTCCTATCCGCGTTACCTGGCCTGCGGTTATGTCAATGCATTTCCCAAAAGGCTGTCTGCCAAAAATGATCCGGTGCCCTGGTCCCATACGTTAACTCCAGGGCCCATGTTGTCACGGATAATGCACTCTCGCACGACGGGGTTCCCTCGCTTGCTTACAGCGATGCCCTGCAGGCTGTTTCCGAATATCTGGCATCTCTCGATGGTTCCGCGCGCTTGGTCCGATACGTTTACACCCGAATAGGCGGAGTCACGCAGGGTGTAATTGCGGACGGTTGGGTTCGCCGAAGCGCCTGAGATCGACAACGCAGCTCCCGCTGCGGACATCAGGTCGCAATCTTCGATGACTGGTGCTCCGGCGGTAACGTCAACAGCCCGGAAGTAAATGAATGAGACATCGGGCCCCGTGTACCGAATAGGCATGCCGCTCACCAAAGCGCTGCCGGCCGTGACGACAAACACCGACGCCCCCAGCACACCTTCCACGACCACTTTTGTCCGTCCGCCTTCACCCGTGATCCGGACATCACGGCCGATAACGACCGATTCCCGATACCAGCCTGAGCGAAGGACAATCGTGTCCTGAACTCCAGCACTCAACACCGCCCCTTGAATGGTCCGGTAATCTCCGCCACCGGCCGTGTCCACCACAAGCCTTCTGGGCCCCACGGACCTCGGCGCGCTCGGTCCTGCAGCCGATGAAACGGCAGTGCCAACCGGAATCCCAGGAGAAGTCGTTGCGGAAACTACAGGCATTGAGGCTTTCGTGGGTATCGCAAGGGTTGAGGCCTTAGCGGGCACTGGCGCAGCACCCGAAGTACGCGTTGTGCCACGCGTAAGCAAGTGAGTCGCTACGCTTCCCGTAACGGCGCTCCCCTCCACGATGCCGCCAATCCGAAGGACACCTCCCCGCCGGGACGCCAACACGGGGATCTCCGGACCAACTGCTTGACGAGGTAAAGATTTTTGTACATGACGTATCCCCGCGGGTTCCGACGAAGGCTCAACAACGTGTGTTACTGCAACGTTCGCAGGCGACCCACACTCTCCACAGAATTGTGTGTTGATTTCAAGCGCAGTGCCGCATTTTGCGCATCTCATTGAGCCATGCGTCTGAACATTTGTGGATACAGTAGCTTAGTAATTGTCAGTCCCGATTGTGTTTGACATGGCCAAGGCATGCCAGAACTGATCTGCCGTCTGCGGCAAGATACAAGGCGTCACCCACTTCGCGGTCCCAGGCATTCAGGCGTGTTCCTCAGGGCTTCACATTGTCGATGAAGTGCATGGATCCGGCGTGGAGACTTTGGATACTTCGAATCAACGATTGCAGGAAGTGGACGAGTTCGGACCGTTCAGTCACGTGTCTTCCCTAAATCTTTGCAAGGTGCCCTACTCGATGAGCAAATTGGTGACTACGAAGTTTCGGATATGGCGGAGTTTAGAAATGGCGGACTTTCACATTCGAAAACGCGACCTATCTATCCGAATCAGAATGCGCTAGTGCGACGTTTTTTATGCCTTATCGCAACTACCATTGCCGTAGGTGCAACCATGTTGTGCCATGTCAATTGTTTGGAACGCCCCATTTGATCTGGCAGTCCCGAGAACCGTCTTGTCGAGACCGCTCCCAGTTGAGCGGAATCGCCTGATTGGCGGCTCACCAAGCGTCTTGGGCGAACAACGTCGAACTCACTCCGCGGGATGCGAGCATCATCCCAATGCGTTCAGGAACGACCAGCCCACACAACCAATCTACGTTTTTTATCGACGATGAGACCCGGCCCCACGTCTTTGCATTAATTGCACCAGCGTCACAGCCCTGCCCTGCGAACCCCATCAGCCACGACAACGCTTCTCACACAATCCACGTGTGTGGCTTATGAGAAGATTGACCATTTTCCATGACGTCTCACCAACAAGATCATCAAGGATTATTTGTAATGTACTGCCTCTGGTTCTGAATGATCCGCAAGGCACGTGCTCTCAGATTTCCGGCACGCTGATCTCGAAGAATATCGCTATTATACGTCGATAATGTATCTCTGAAAAAGTAATACGATGACATCCACAAACTATATTGCTCTAGGAGTTCGTATGCTATCTTAATTTCCGAAATTACTGAATCATATTTATATTGACAGCCGGCGTGCATCCAAGCTGATGGATACCTTGCGTCAAGGCACCATTTATAATCCTCAGAAGTCACGGCAAAAAAACTATTTTCCTCATTGAGCTGCATGTCTCGTACTTAGTTATAAAAATCGAAATAAAGCTCCCCCTTGTATTCATCCGGGTTCGCCTTTCTCGCCCCCGCATCAAGACGATCAACCGCGGATTGCATCCGGCTCAGTTCTTTCACCGCCCAACCCCAATCCAGGTTGAACTTGAGCCGATCATCGGCACCAGCAATTGGAGTGACAAAAAGCCATGCCACCAGTACGGGGACAAGTCCCAAAAAACGCCACAACGGTGAAACGTTCATTATTTGATTTTCCCCTTCTCTCCAATGGATTCTTGCTAATGCTTAATGATCTCCGTGTGCTAATTTTACGATACAATAATCAAAAACATGTACCACCCATGGTGATGATTGCCAGATCGGAGCGTACAAGTTGCCAAGCTTGAGGCTATTTTAGTGGCATATATCAGTCTCGGTCAAACGTTTGGGGGCGCCAACGGAGACTACGTTCGATACCGCGCAACCGCAGGGCGGGTTTCACAGTGATTGAAAGCACAATGGACGATTGGACGAGTTTGCTTTCGTCCCTCAATATCGCGGAGGTGTGAATTGAAGTGCGCCAAATGTTCAAGGACCATCGAGGATGGAGCACGCTTTTGTGGTACCTGCGGGTCTCCGTCTGTTGATTCACTTGGTGGCACCACCATGATGGATGTCACGAAAATGCCAATGAAGCTGGGCACAATGTGGACAGTACTCATCTTTGTCACCGTTGCGGTGTACGGGGCAATAGTGGTTCACCATCAGATGGTGCGGTTTGAAGCTCGGTGCGCTGATGGAATGCAAGCGAGGGCACGCATCATGCAAGACAGGAATTATTCGCGAGACTGGCAACTTATCCGGGAATCTTTTCCGACAATCATCTTCCAACTATCGTACTGTGATTGGTAATTTATTGCTGTTTGCAACATTATATGGGAAGTGTGTCCTACTATCGTACATTAACTTTTTTACATGACAGTTAATGATTAACTATGAAATGTGATGTCTTTAAATATTTGTACGTGCACTGTGTTATATTTTTAAAATGTTAAGATATTTTAATATTTTTAAAATATTATTAATATTAATATAGCAACATTAATATTTAAGCACATAATTACCGTAATGATGCTTTGTTTATCCTATTGAAGCCTGACCTTGCGCGTTGTCATAAATGCTGGCTACTTTTTGAAGCGTATGGTATGCATGCAGCATGTTCTGCACGTCATGCGGCCATACGTTTCCCCAGGACAGCGAGACAAGGTTCTGTCCCGAATGCGGGTACCCGCGCCCGACTGGCCAGATTGGGTCTGAGCCGACATCGGGCATCTCCACCGAACCTTTCCAGAGCCAACAGGCACCTTCCCCGTCGTAACACGCCAGCGCAACGCATCCGCCACCGCTACTGCCATCGCAAACGCCCAAGCCACTCAGACTGCCGCAACACAGGCCACCGCGACGGCCGTCGCTCGCGTCCAAGCCACGCAAACCGCGGTAGCTCAGGTAACTGCAACCGCCATCGCAAACGCGCAAGCTACAGCCACTGCGAAGGCGTCTGAGCGCCAACTCATCATGGATCAGTCGCGAACGTTGAGAGGAAGTTTCCTTTCACGATTTCGCACATACATTAATGGACGCTTGGGGGCTTTGCAACAGCTCAAGAACGCAAACTCCTATATGAGATCAATTGTGACACGACAGTCGACCGTTGGCTACGATGTCTTAAACAATTGGATTTCGCGCAGTCTGGTGCCACCGCTCACGACCTTGAAATCCCTCAGCAACACGTTTGCTCCAGGAACCGGACCTCAACCCTACGAGAAACAATTCGGGCTCATTGCGTATGTTTTGACTGATGTTGAAGATGATATTATTTCAACGTATAGTGCTCTAGAGAAATACATAAACTCGCGGAGTGGCAACCTGGGTGGGATCGCGAACCAGATCGATGAAGCAGATAAATTGATCATCATGGTTATTGGTGGGGCGCCAAACATGCTCAAGGCGTTCGAGAATATCGATCAAGGGATTGACGTTGATTGGTGATTGCCTAGTCGCCCGATCCGGTTGAGTCTTTCCCAGGAAGCGAGTGCCAGGTACAAGATTGACTCGCGCAAACGGTAAATCTTGGGGACTGGAGAATTCCTGCGTCGCCGGCAGGCGCCTCTCACTGAACCGGTTCGGGCCCTTCAACGGTCTGGCGTGTTGACCGCCCTTAGCTGGGCGGAGCGTTGCCGTGGCCAGTAAATCGGGCGCCGTCCTCGATAAGCCAGTTCCTTGCGTTCTTTTCGAGAACACAACTCGTAACCGTTGCCGTTCCTGATTGCGACAACATGATCCCTCGAAAGTTGCTCGCGATGTTGCAGTTCGTCACCACAAGCGATGCGGCAGTCGCCACCGAGACCCCGGAGGACCCATTGTGCTGGATCACGCAGTTCTCTACAAGCCCGTCAGCGTGGTCTATAGCCAGAATTCCATTCTGCTTTCCACCCATTATCTGGGTTTCCTTGACAGTCAGGTGCGCCATATCCTTGACAACAATCCCTGCACGTCCCGAATAAAGAATTGTGCAGTTTTCAACTGACACTCGGGCAGACTCGCGTCCTCGTACTCCGTAAACGCCGCTTCCGTTCAGCGCCGAATTACGGACGGCGACGCTCGTGTGCTTTCCGATCGCATTGACACCATCCCCGGAGACTGACGATACCTCGCAGTCGTCGATTGTCACCTCACCGCTGGTGACTGTTACGGCCGCTCCCCCAGAGGTCGGAGACTCCGTCATCCGAACTGTGACCTTTTCCAGCTTCATCCATGCCAATTCATCGACGGCGATGACGTATGGCTGTGTGGACGTGATGATCACCTCTCCACGGTCGTCAGATCCGACGATTGACACTGCTCGGGTGACCTTGAACCTCTCGGCGTAGATCCCAGCCATTACCTTGATCGTGCCTCCAGACGGAGCGTGCTCGAGTGCCTCACCGATTGACCGGAAGTGGCCATGACCAGACTGATCGACAATCATTCGCGTCAGTGGTGGACCGGCATACGTGCCTCGCGGCTGCACGTCCTCTGGATCAACGCCCGCCACAACGGAGCGCGAAGACGGTTCAACCAGCCCTGATGGTCTTTCAATGAGGTTCAGCGCCTCCGCCCAAGCATGAACAACCCAACTTGCACGTTCCTCGGCGGAACCAAACTTCTGCACGAGCCTTGCCACATGATGATCCATGGCCAGTCCCAGCGGTATTGGTCCATCACACTCCAGCAACGCCGGCGGTATGCGCTCGCTCGACGCAAGAACGAATAGATTGGCTTCCATCGAATCCGCCCGCCCGGGGCAAATCTCGTGAAGATGTCCACGTAGCCATTCGTGATCCCAAATTGCCCTGTCCCGATGATCGCCCGCAAGCAGCCCCCTGATGACCTCCGTAAGCAAAAGCCGACATTCAACCTGCAGATCACGTTCAGTTTGAGGTTCGTTCGTAGTCACACTGGTCATCTGGATCGCCAGTCCAGTGTCATTCGGGGGATGGATCTCGCCAGGACTGAGCCGGCGCTGCACCTCGCGGGGCATCATCCGGTTCCGGAGCACAATGATCGCCGAGCGCGCCATCGGGTAGTTCTGATCTGTCGGCGCCACCTGCATGAAGGTGTTCATCGCCCCATCGAGGTCGTCGAGCGACTGGAGGCGTCGCCCCTCCGCAAACGCAGATATCGTTACGGAAAGACCGGGTTCATCGGGCATTGGTAGAGGCAAGACTGCATTTTCCGGTCGGGGAATATCCGCATGATGAATCTCCCCGACAGCAAGCCGCCCAGTGGCACGGCGCCGATGTTCGCGCAATGCGCGGAGACGAGCCACCGCAGCTCGGGCCCCATCATCGGCTTCCATGTCTATTCACAACTCCACAATTGGCAAAATTACAACATACAAAACAAATGAGTAACACGGTCAAATGCTAATCTAGCCACTATTTTACGAGCATAAGGGCGACGTTCTCGGTGCTGCCATCAGCACGGTCTAAAACTTGCCCTGACGGACTGTATTTGGTGAGACCGAGGTTGGCATCACTGGTGTAGACGTTTCCTTCGTTGTCGAGGGCGACGAACGGCCCACCCGGCGTGAAGCTGGTCACCGGCGTTCCATCTGGTGAAAATTTCTGCACACGCTTGTTTTCATTATCACCGACATACACGTTTCCAGCAACATCAACTGCAATGCCGAAGGGATAGCCAAGTTCTCCCGGTCCCTTGCCACGGCGTCCGAACTGCGCGAATACGGGTCCGTTCGGTGCGTACTTGACGACGCGGCCGTTCCCTGCGTCCACCAGATAGACATTCCCAGCACCATCAACGGTCACTCCTCGATTGTCTCGCATGTGGCCTGGGCCAACTCCGTCAAGAGCCCAACGCGCCAACGGTTGGCCCGACGGTGAGATCTTCTGGACATGGTAAAAACCGTTACAGAAATCGCACCCATCGGAGAGGTATATATTGCCTTGGGTGTCGATTGCTAGGTCCATGGGATGTGAAAATTGATCCTCGGCCGTCCCTCCGGAGACGTATGCCTGGGCGACATCCGGGATCTTCTTGGTCCACCGTGCAAGGACCTGCCCGGATGACGAAAGTTTCTCTATGGAGGCAGCTGACGTCCGGTAACGGTTTCCGGCACCGTCAACGGCGCCCTGAACCACTCCTGACATCGGATTGCAACACACGATCGCAAGGTTCGGAGCGGTGAAACCACTGGCACGTGACGATGTTGCCTTGGGTGACAGGACCGGCGTGGGTATTGCCGCCACCGTGGCACGGAGTTCCGCAACGGATGTGGCTACCGCACTTCCTTCGCCAACCGACTGGTCGAGATCGGACCTCAATGCCCGAATCTTCGAGCTAACGTCTTGAACTTCCGTGGTCAGCGCCCGAAGGTCACCGGCATGCTGCGCGACTTCGGCACGAACCTGAATCGCAACGGCTTCAAGAGCGATGCCTGCCAAGACTACAAGGGCGCCAATCGCGGCTACTGCTTTTTTCATCATCATTCTTTATTAATATTTGTACATTATTTGAATAATACCAACCTTGGCGAATACCGTGTTCCCATCCGCCCCCGTGGAACGGACCCAGACGGTCCATGTGCTTGGCAGGACGTCTGCACCCGAGAGGGACTTCGCGTTCTCCGCTCCTCCGTCTGAAACTCCATAGACAAGTTCAGCAGCCAATCCACCGTCCCCGGATTTCCACTCGAACGTGGCGGTCGAGGCCGGACCGACTTGGACCTGCAGGCTTGCAGACAATGCAGGTGCCTTGCCGGGTGCGAAGGTTGCCGATGCGACCTCTTTCGCAGGGGTGCCCAGGAGGACGCGGAAGGTGCCGGAGGCCTCCTGTTGATTGGGGTCGACCTGCAGGGTGAACGTTCCCGAGGAGGCAAAGCTGGTGGTCCGGGGAGCGGGGTTGGTCGCACTGGGCAACGGGGGCAGCTTCACCAATTCTCCCGGCTTGACGGTATCGGGATTGGCCTTGTACCTGGGGTTCAACTGCGTGATCTTTTCGAGGGTCAGGTCAGCTTGGCCACGGCATTTGTCTACGATCCCGCTCAGGGTGTCGAGGTCGACCACGGTGTAGGTGGGGTAGCCGTCCTTTTCGGGAGCCATACACGCATACCGATCGGGAGCACGTGTCGGTGTCGGCTGCGGTCGCGCCGTCGGGGTCGGAATTGGTGGCACCACCACGACCTGCCCGTACCGGAAGGTGGCGCTAGCCACGCCCGGGGTGGCCATCAGGAACCGCTGATCCGGGTTGGCCTTCGCGATGGCGGCGACGAAGGTTGGCTTGGCCCCCGCCCCGGTGCCGGCGCACTTCTCTGACAGGGCATCGAGGGTTGGCGGGTCCGTCTCCCTCGAACGGAGGTAGATGCCCCGGCAGTCCGGGACGAACGTGCCGGTGGCCACCTGCCTCCTGGACGACTGGTCGAGGTTTCCATTCTCCGCGAACCGCACCCATTGGGTTCCGGTCGGAGATGGTCCGGCCGTACCCACCATTCTCCGCCAGCTGCCGGCACGACCCGGCCAGTGCCAGCAGTGGTCCGGTGACCGGGGTCCGTCCCGCCATCGCCTGCCGGCGCACCGATGCCACCCACGGGTCGGCGGGCTCCCCCTGGGCAAGCTGGGCGGACGCCTCCCGTGACGCGTCCTCAAGCAGGCGTGCCACGTCTGCGGGAGAGGCATCCCCCTGTTCCCACCGGGCGCGGGCCGTGGCCAGCATGGTCGCCGGGGACACCAGGGTGCCACATCCGGCACTCGCCCCGGTCGCAAGCGCGGTGGCCACGGGGTCCACCATCCCCGGTTGGCGCACCAGGTCCAGCCACGGTCCCGTGACCTGTCCCGCCTCCGTGGCGCCACTCCACTCGGCCATCCCGGTCGCGGTCAGGGCGCGGGCACGGGAGTCCTCCGCCCGCAGCACGATGGCCACCGCCACCAGTGCCCCCGCCCCCGGCACCTCCGCGGTCCCCGCAGGCGTCCGCTCCCCGAACACGGTGCGCAGCAGGCCGGCGGTCCGCCCGGTCCCCAGGGAGGCCTCGGCACCATCCAGCGCCCCGAGGAGCCCCTCCACGAACTGCCCGTCCATCGGTCCCGGTTCCCGCCCGATGGGATCAAGGGCACGGCGCAGCACCGCATCGCGCGCCCACGCCACCCCCAGCTCCCGTGCCGACCCGGCGCCGGCGTCCCCCGCGGGATAGAGGCCGTGCCATGCCGTCGCCCGCCGTGCCCATGCCGTCTCCCCGAACCCCGCCAGTTCGTCGTGCCGGGTGCGGAGTTCCGCAAAGGCCCCGGTCCCGCGTCCCGCAAGGGCCCGCCCGAGTGCCGGGGCGACCTGCTCCCCGAGGTCGTCCAGGCGCCGGTGCGTGACGGCAAGCAGGGGCAGGACATCGGGGTCGAGGGTGACCAGGGCGCGCAGGGCCTCGCGCGTGGCGTCCACCGATCCGGTGTCAAACGCCTCCACCGCCCGGGACGCCGTCCGGACCAGGTCCGCAACCTGCCGGGCAACCGCGGGGTCGGCCTCGCCGCGCTCCGCCCATGCCTCCAGTGCCGGGCCGAGCGGGGCGTACCGCGCCTCAAGGAACCCCAAGGTCGACGCGTCTGCCACCGATGGGTCCAGCGCTGCCGTCGCCCCCTGCACCAGGGTCGCCCGACGCCTCGCATCCTCGATCTGCTGCTCCGCCTGTCGGGCACCGAGCAGGCTTCGGGCTTGACGGGCCTTGCTGAGCGCTTCCGATGACGCCTCGTCAAGTTCTGCGAACCGACTGGTTGGGCGGACGCGCTCTGCCGAGCGAAGCAACGCATCGATAAGGCGACTGCCACCCGGGGAGTCCATTGCGATCAAACGCTGGCGGGATACTTTGCTGCCGAGAGGACCGAGCAGTCCGATGGCCAGCGCTTCAATGGGCGCTGTCGTCGTATGCCGGCGGAATGCCTGCACGAACTCCGTCCGGACGGTGGCCATTTCCTGTCCGACGTTGATGCCTTCAGAGGCACTGATCAGGGCGTCAAACTCGGCATCCTTGAGCAGGATTGACCCAACGGGGATGTCCTGCCCCGTTGCTTGGCGGATCCGTAGGGCGACATTGGCTCGATCCCGGAAGGATGCGCGTTTGCTGGCAGTCGCGAGAGCCTCCCGGAAGAGTGCGGTCGCCTGTGAGGCGCCCTGCACGAGAAGGAGCGACCCTTCCTCAAGTTTGCGGTGAACGAAACCCAAGTCCCGGACAACGTCTCGCTCTGCCACGAGCCTGACAAGTTCCGGATTGTCCGGGTCCATCTGTGTGGCCGTCCGGATATCACCATCGACCTGAGCCGACGCGATATCACCATCAATCCGGCGCAAGGTCTCCTCAAGGGTGCGTTCACGGGCACCGAGAAGACTGGAGGTGTCTTGAAGCAGCTGCGCGGCCGTTTCGTACCGAGGGGGGTAGGTCGTCTGGCAGACCTCGAGAAGCAGATTCCACAAGTCCGGATCCCAGGCACGACCCGCGGGGGGCGAGGCACTTGCCCTAGAGGTGAAGGCATTGCCCGTCCATAGTTCATAGACGAGGCGGGCTGAGCCCTCAAGATCGCTGATGAACGTCCGAGGCGATTGGTAGCCGGGATCGGATGGCCAGGCGGCCATGCCCCAGTCGATGAGCTTCACTTCGGGCCCGATGGGGTTCAAGACGGGTCCGGTCGGTTCCGGCCAGTTCGGACGGGGATGCCGTTCGCGCCAGATCCACGCATGGACTGTCTTTCGTTCCAGGTCGCTGTGCATGAACCCGCCGTTGTGGGCCGTGGACAGGATGCCGACCAGTCCATTCCAGAGCCGGAGAAGTTCAAGGGCGGTGAATGACCGACCCCGTGTGGCCTCGAACTCACTAGCCGGTACGTAATGGTCACCAAGGAACTCGGTGACCAAATAGCCGGTGCCGCCCTGCGTGTCCTTGACGACACTGATCACCCGGGGAACCCCGATGCGGTCGGGCGCTGGTCCCATCATGCTGCCGAACTGCTCCAGGGCACGCCGTTCCTGGTTCAGTTCGGCGCGCGCCTTAAGTTCCTGGCGGGGCTCCTTGATGACGACGCGCTTGCCCCCATCCTGGATGTCCTCGGCAAGGTGTACCGAGCCGGTAATTCCCTGGCCCAGGGTTCTCACCACCCGGAACCGCCCTGCAATCACGTGGTCGCCAGTCATGTCGTTCCTGCCTTGTCCGAAGTTCGTTGGGTCCGGCTGCTACCGGTTCGAGACGGTGACCACAAACCCCTTCAGTTCTGTGGAGAGTGCGGTGGCGTCGTGCAGTGATTTCGTGAGTTCGGTCAGTTTCTTGCCGAGAGCGCTGTGCGTTTCAAGGTCATTCCTATCGGCAGGCCTGACATTCCCGAGCAGTGCCGTTGTCTGCGTGACCGTGGCCGAAACTCGCTGGATCAGTGTCGCGTGACGCCGTATTGAATCGACATGATCCTTAATGGTGCTCTGCTTGCGAAACGGATTTGATTCTGACGCAATTGCCCTGCGCGTATGACTCATTTTTTCAATACTATATTTACAAAAAATATTATGAAATAATATAATATTTTGCAAAAGTTTGAGTTTTCTCGGTACTGGCACTGAAGGTGACGAAATGGCGTTGAGCAGCGGCATCTCGATATTCGAGTATTCTTCAAGTAATGTGGCAGCATGATCAAGATTTGAGATACGCGTAATCGTTAGGTTTTCAAGTTGGCGTGCTTGGACTTCAAAACCAACCGGGGTTCCACCTCGTGCTGGCGGACTGCCCTCGGGTTGGGAATGCCCAGTCGCTGACTGGCTACCCCGGTTCGTTGCCCGGTCGACGGCTGACGTGAAGTCTCGAGTGACTGCGACGACAGTCTCCTTGCCCATGGCCACAATATTCTTCAGCAGGGTAGGTTTGGGACGTTCCGAAATTGCCCAGTTCGCTGCCCGCACCAAGGGGGCGCATGGGGGATCGGTTCGGACCCACACTTCAAAGGCGTCGGTCACAACGGGCGACTTGCCATCGCTCTTGAGGAGGTCATGGATGCCACTAAGTGCCTTGTGCAAACTTGCAAGATTGTCTAGAAGTGGACGATGGCGTTCGGGGCTGACCCCTCGATTGCTTGCGTCCTCGATGGAGGTCCGTGTTTCCACGTACCAGTTGCGCACCTCCGCCACTCGGGCCATCAGGGTGGCAGGCGCCAGCCGATCCAAGTCGACAAGCCACTCAGCGCCAGCGTGACTATCCGGCGTGTCTTTTCCCATCGGTGACACTGGTGGCCTCGTCGGCACAACAAAACCGGGTTCAGAAGTGCGCAGAACCCGGACGCTCGACGCGATCAGCCGATCCAACGGGCCATTCCGGGGCATTCCAGCCCGTTCGATGAGGGAGGCGAGGACCAGCTGAGATGCCTCCCTTTTGGCGGGGGTGCCATTATCGAGCAAGACGTCTGCCCTCGTTGGTGGGAGAAGCGCGCGGGTGATCAGGTCCTCTGCCTGATTGCCTTCAGCAGTTGGGACCTTTTGGAGCCACTCCGCTGTGTCACCGGGCAGGCCTCGGGTCTGTGGCAGCGCGTTGAACGCCGCGCCCAGGATCTCGAGACGGGAGGTCCCAAGCAGCACTGCTCCTGATTGGTCGGCGCCGTCAAGACCAAGCCACAGCCGGTCGCGCTCCTCGAACTGGAAGTTCGCCACCAGCTTTTCATACTCCCGAGGCAGGACAGCCTCGGCCCTGAGTGGGTGACGGCGGGCAAGGTTTGGCAAGGCATCCGGTTGCACGCGTTCAAATCCGGACAGGCGATCATGGGTAAGTTGGGACCATTCCCTGGTCCATGAGCCGCACGTCGATGCTATTTCGTGGAGGCGCGCGTCGGTGACCACTCGCGCCTGATCGCGTGCCTGAGCATCACGGAAGGTCTCGAGCGCTTCGATGCGTTCACGCAGGGCCGTGGCGCTGACAATCTTCCCATCGGGGCCGTCCGCCAAGATTTCCTCGATCAGTGCCACAAACGCGCCTGACAGGAACTTGCGGTCGTTTCTGGTCCACCCGACCGGCAGGTTGCGTTGCTCAGTTGGCGGACGTCCGGTGGTGATCGTGAAGATCGCTGAGGCGGTTGCCTGCAATTCGCCCTTGAAGGTGCGAGATGACTGGTTGCCGACCCGGTTTGGCCACACACAGTTTCCCCAGTCGATCACCTTGAGCCGGGCCAAGTGCGATGTGCCTGGTTCAGGGTCGGTGATCCACCATAGATGGTTGAGCTTGTTTGGTCCGATGTCGTTATGGAGGAAGCCGAAGTCGTGTGCCACTTCCAGGAGTGACGCGAGGGCGTGCCACAGCTGGAGAATGTCGCCCTCGAGCATGGTGCCGGCCTCGGCTGCGAGCTGGTCACAGCTGATGTACGGCGCGCCGATGTGCTCCATTGCGATGAACGGGATGCCTTGGTCAGTCCCGTCCGCAATGTGCCGTGGGGCAATGCGGGACGGTTCCGTGCCTCTCGCCATAAGAAGGCTAAGCGCCTCGCGTTCGGCATTGATTTCGGCACGCGCGTGAATTGACGCAGCGGCTGTCTTGACGACACAGAGTTGTGATCCCGCTGGTGCACGTAAATCGGTCGCAAGGACAACGCGCCCGCTCATGCCCTCACCGATAACCCGGTCTAGGCGGAAGCGGCCGTCAAAAAGCGGCACCGTCAGTGCCTCGGGCGAAGTCATTGTTGATTCTGTGGCAATGGGTCAAACACAAACTGTTGATTAGGTGGTTGTGCAAGACCTGTAATTTCTGGCATTTGCGAGTAATGAACCACGTTCAGTGCAATGTCCATGGAAGGTTGCTCAAAAAATCTGGAAAGTGCGTACTGCGGGTCATGCGAGTTCTAAGCGGTCCGGGGACGTGTGCAAGACGAGGGTCGCGGTGCCAACGCGCAGGAATGAGCCTTGCTTGATGGCATTCCGACCCGTGACTGGACGGAACTCTCCCGAAGCACCTTGGAAACTGATGTGCACGGCCGACGTACCGATTGCTGAGACGAGCAACCGACCGTTTTCACGCCGGATTTCCGCGTGGTAAGGAGCAACCCCTGGGCTCTGGAGGCACACATGACAATCAGGAGCAGTTCCCACCCGGCTGAGATCGGTGGCCAAGGCAAATGTTGGCTGTTGAAGGGTTTGCGGGGCAGGGGCGCGAGAGACCCGTGGTCGTACTTCAGTCTGCGCCACCGCGACTGCCGGCGATGAAGAGCGGGGCGGCGTCGCCGTCGAACCACCGCGTGAAAGGCGGACGGTTACCGTCAGTTTCCCCGCAGTTCGCGTATCACCGTCCGGAACCGCGCCGTTCGTGTGCGTGACCGCATCGTCGCACTCAACGCTGTCCCCGACGAGGCGGTAGGTGAGTGCGACGGGCGGTGCTCCACTGGCGAAGACCTGGCAAGCGCGGTCGTCACTACCGATGACGATCGGCTGCGCGCCGATGGTTAGGGTGTCCTTCTCGCCTGTGCCAAACTTTATTTCCAGCCAAGCCGCCCTCAGCAGTGTGTCGGCGAAGACGATCATGAGTCCGATGAAAAAGCCGATTGCCCCGACGCCAACGATGCGCCCGATTGCATCAAAGATAATGGTGCTAACTATTATGAACACGAGCCCCCCGAGCAGGCCTCCGATCCCGCCGCCGATCCCGCCTCGGCTAGCAAGCAAGTTCGGGATGCGCCGGCTGAGACCAATTCCGAGCAGGGTGCCCCCGATGCCCCAGCAGATGATCCGAAGGATCTCCGTGGGACCAATCACGGAGTACAGGAACTGCGCCGCTCCGCCACCAATCGCGCCAGCCCCGAACCCGTAGCCGGCCCCCGAACCAATGGCCTCGAGATTTGCCCGCGTGAAATTGATCCGGGGCATGCTGCACACGATCAGAGCAACCGAAATGAACGCTCCGCTGATACCGAACCACAACGCAGTGTGCAGTACTAGGCCGATGAATGACCCCGTCGGATCGGGCGCCGCAGAGAGGACGTCGGCGATCACTTCACCGATCGCGCCACCGGCGCCACCCCAGATTCCGTAGCGTAGTGCCTTGGCCCGATTGATCGACAGCCGGTCCATGAACGAGTTGGATACTGCCTCGATGGTGAGTCCGCTCATCGTGCCCTCTCGCGCCGGGTTCCACGCACCTTGTGTGCCCGCAATTTATTACCACAATACAGCATTACGAAATAGCCAGTTGTTTACTATCAATCACTGGGAGGTTTGGTTGGCGTACCTGTGTTGCTAAACAGCATGCCGCAGGAAGTGCAGAATTTCGCGCTCGCCGGGCGCCGTGTCCCGCACCGGGTACAAAAGAGTGGCGCTGATGCGGTTTCCGCGCCCCCCGCACGGGTCGCACCTCCGCATGCGGTGCAAAACTTGTTCGACGCGCCTTGGCGCATGCCGCATGAAGTACATGTCACGAAATCATGACTAGGTGCCGTTGTGGTCGTTGGAGGCGACGTTTTTGCGATCGCGGAAGTGGCGACCACATACGTGCCGCAACTGGTGCAGAATTTGCTATTCCCCCGCTGGATCAGACCGCAAGCCGTGCACGTCCGTTGGTCCTGGATCTGGGACTGCGGTTGAATGGCACTCGGAGGTTTCGGCTGCGAGGCAAGGACCGGGGGACCCGTCGGGGCGTCACATCGGGGGCACGCAGCGGTCCCGGCTGCCATGCGCATTCCGCAAGCGAGGCACGTCAGCATGGCGACGTCGGCACTGGGCGCTCGTACTGTCGGGTTCGCAGTTGGTGCAGTCATCGGTGTCGCTGGTGGTGTCGGATTGATGGTCTGCACAGGCGTCGAAGCGGCAACGTAGGAGGTTCGGGTTGATGGTGAAGCTGCCTGGGTTGTGGGCTTTGGCTGGGGCGAAGCAGGCGGTGTCGCAACCGGTTGCACCACAGCGGGCAGCTCCGTCGGCACGGCAGACGGAGATGGCGTTCCAACTTTGGGTGCACCGATCGGTGATGAAGGTGCCCGGGTAGACACGGAGGCTCCGCAACGAGGGCACTCGGAAGAACCAAGATGTATGGCCATGCCACATGCTGTGCAATGTCCCGTGTCGACCCCGACAGGAGTGACGCTCTGAGACAGTTTTGCCGGTGATGACTTCGCACCAGATTCAGTTGGCATCGGCCGGGCTGGAGGCAATGGAGGAGTACCGGCCGTTAGAGCGGAGCCAATTTGGGCCAGACCAGTTCGACGGCCTTCACGAAGTCTTCGGAGCCGTTGAATTGCCCTGGCAATCTGCTGTTCCTGCTCGTCACTCATTCCCGTGCTCGCCAATTCCGCCAGAACGATTTGCGTGATTGTTCATGCCTTGTGAATTAGAACCAATACGATCAGATTGTATTTACTTCTGTAAACAGCGTTGTATTTAGTATAAGTACTAGTTGTTAAAATGCGTACGTTAGGGTGAAGGTGTCGCGATTGTATTGTAAAAATAACTAGGGAACATCATGCTCAACTCACGAGTTCGGACCTTCGCCGTGTTGGGATGCCAGTTTTTTTTGAATCGAGGAATCAAACCCTATGTTTGATTGGTAGCGTTCCGGCAGCAGCAATCAGCGTAAAGCGTCACCATTGGGTGAGTGATGGTGCGCGCCTGGGCGGCGGAGGCGGGATGACAATGCCCGGCACCTTGTCGCAACTCGTTGTTGTTCCGGTGCGGCTCGCCACCGCAGATGACGCAACGGTTTTGGTCACCTCACTCGACACCCATGTGACCGCGTCGACCAGAGTCTGTGGGTCATTGGCGGGCAGTGGCTGCAGGTCAGGTCGCCCGATGAATGCTTGCAGCACTTTCAAGCTCGCGTCACGCCCGATGGCAACAGCGATGCGCAACGACCTCTTGCCCCACTCATGCGAAGTGAGTGACTGCAAGCCTCTCTCAAAACTGTCGGTTGGCTCGCCATCCGAGAGCATCACCAGGACTGGAGGGATGCTGCAGGGCGCAAATGATGTGGCGCGGATATCCTCTGACACGACGGTCAACGCCCGACCCATCGCTGTTCCGCCGCCAGCACTGAGGTTGAACCATTCGAACTCCGCGAGTGGAACCGGCTTCGCCAATGCAGCGCCGTCTGAGAATGCACACAAGTGAACGAGAACATCAATATTTTGCGTAGCCTTGATGGCCTCGCGAAGTAGCGGAACAGCTTGCCGGATTGCCGTGTTCAATGTTGCAATCTTTTCTCCACTCATTGACCCGGATCGGTCAACAACCCAGTAAAAGTGAAGTGTTGACCTGTCAGAAGTCTGCGACGAGGGAGCAAACGTAGCGCCCGCGGGTGCCAGTTTTGAAACAGACGAAGTCGTGGGCTGTTTCGGGGGATTGACGAAAGACGTCGTCTCGGCACATCCCGGACTGGCAAAGGCAAGAAGAGCAGCGAGCCCATACACCGAACCCGAAAGTAGGCTCCGGCGAGATTTGGACTCCTCCGGGCACTCGTTGAGATCCTTAGGGATAGGTGTCGTGGGCATCTAAAACGTATAGTACATGCGTCCGGGATACCTGTCTAGCGCGGCACTCAACGGTCACAACAGGCGAAGCTTTGCAAATCGCTTGCGTAAATAGTTTTTTGCGTGTGAAAATATTTTTGTAAATATCTTACGCAAAGTGTTAAAAAATCTGTATTTTAATAATATCTAACTACTGTAGATATTGTGATTCGCTGTCGATCGATTCTGATCAGGTTTACACGCAGGACTTATTCGGTTCCGGATGCCTTATATTTTACAATATTGCATCGTAAGAAAGCAAGCGAATGGTGAATGATCACCCTGAGGGATTGAGCGAAGCGCTTGCGCGGACGCTTGCTTCTCGGGGACTGGGGTGGGCAAGGCAGAATCCCGACGCCCTTGCGGATGAGTTGCTCGAGAAGTTTCCTGGCCAGCAGGATCACGTGGACGCACTCGTCGCGACGATTGCGTCCGACGTGCTTTCCGCACTCATCGGTGCCCCAGGTTCCGACGTCGGCGCAAAATTGCTGACGGCGCATGCTGATCACCTAGTGTCCGAATGGGGTCTTGATCCGGACGTTGCATTGTGGGCCGTCAGTGCATGGTCGCATGCGATTTCCATTATTGCTGTTGGGGATGAAGAAGAGGGTACTGGGACTCTGTCCGGGTCGACCGACCCGAGCGATGGCGATCACGGTGGCACTCGCGTTACCGGTGCAGTCTCGAGACTGAGACGCCTGCGACGGCCGGGGACCCTTACCACGAGGCTCGGCTTGACGGTCGCACGTCCGGAGCATGGGACATCGTCAATCTCGCGTGGTGGACGCATGCCGGTTCCGATCCCTCCACAAAGTGAGGCCGGGTCCCTTGCATTAAGCGCTTCGAACCCAGCCGTGCCGGCATCTTCGCCACCGGAGGGTTTTACGCAGGAGGCAGACGTTCCAGGAGTTTCCGATGCGACCTCGCCGGTCCCACCGCAGACCACGCCTTCTGCCCCAGTTCAGCCAACTGCGTTAGCAAATGGAAGCAGTGAGTTGGTGCCCGTTATGGTGTGGAGCGCTTCGGCCCTGGATGTGCGTGCGCCAGAGTGGTTGAACCGAATTCTGACCGCATTATCAACGGCCCTTGCGGTGGCGGTTAAACACCGGTTAGTGCTCCTTGGAAGCCT
>Ga0214923_10002271_pt1 | contig 25827 bp, 20 predicted proteins | sample LL1510_MetaG_FD_177993 | JGI IMG/M metagenome (GOLD analysis project Ga0214923, IMG submission 177993) | Freshwater microbial communities from Lake Lanier, Atlanta, Georgia, United States - LL-1510 | ecosystem: Environmental > Aquatic > Freshwater > Lake | place: USA: Georgia | collected...
TTCGGCGACTTTCTCAGCACCATCGGTTTTGCCTGGTGCCGTCATAACCGTTTCTGCACTTTGTGGAGGGCCCACAGGACCCGGTACCCCTGCCACAGGAACCGCTACGTATGTTCAAGGGACCTCTAGCTACACGGTGAATTTAGCCTGCGGTGCAACGAGCAGCAGGGTGCTTACTGTGTCGGGGGTTTACCTTGATCCCTCCGGATCGGGTATCGCCGGACAAATCGTACAATTATATCATAATCAATACAATACGCCATTAAGGACACTTACAACCTCGGCCGGTGGGTTCTTTGCGGATACGTTGACCACCACGTTAACGACCGGGTTCGTTTATGCAGTATCCTCCTGCGGGCCTGTACCGGTTCCAGCCAGAGACACTGCATTTTACAACGGCAGTTCAAGTGTGCTGAATCTTCAATTGCAATGCGGCCCGCCGGCTGGGCAACATCGGGTGTCGGGTTTGATCACCGGTTTCACATCGGCGAATCCCATGAATTTTGATACCCTTTCCCTGGTGGTTATTCGAATACTGCCGAGTGGTCAAGGGCAGGTGGGGGGTTGGGCCACCGTGGACACGGTCTATTTGTTGGATAGTGCCGGCTCGGCTTATTTTAATCTGATGTTACCAACAGGTCGTTACAGCCTGCTTGCAACCTTGCTCTCCGGCAATGCGTCCCAATATGCACCAACCTATTACGGGGATACCACCACGTGGACCCAAGCGGATTCCTTCAATCTCCCTGCCAATGCAACCTCCTTCCTTGTGATTGATCTCTGTGCCAACCAAGGGGGAACAGGGGGTGGAACCATTGGCGGAGGGGTAGCCGGGAACTTGCCAAGGTTGAGCGGGCCCTTGGCAGGGATTCAAGTCCAATTGATCAATGCCAACGGGATGAATCCTGTAGCTCACCGCAGTTCAGTGAGGACAGGGCCGGCCGGCTCCTTTGCCTTTACGAATATTCCCTACGGTTCCTATATGTTACGGTGCGAACACCCGGGTATGCATTCGAATATGGTGCCGATCATGTTGAGTGTTGGTTCACCTGCCCATAACTCGACCGTTTTCAATGCAGGTTCCAACGGGTTCACTGCTTCGACATCTTCCTTGCGGAATCTTGACCTTGGCATAGCTACGATTTACCCCAACCCGGTGAAATCAGGCCAAGAGCTGATCATCCATTGGAATGTGGCTGATTTTGGGGCTGATTTTGCATCCGATGAGCCTTTGATCGTGTCCATCCGGGATTTACAGGGTAAGGCTTCTGTTTGTCAGGAGATTAGCCCAAGCAACATGGGTCCGATGGGGGATCAAAGCCCTGGGTTTAGGGCAGGCCTTTCGACCAGCGGGCTCAAAGCGGGGATTTACATCCTGGATTTGCATCATTTCAGCGGTTTATCCAAAGTATTTCGTCTGGTTGTAGAGCCTTAGGGCTTGATTATCTTTGGGTCCCTTTCCCAAATTAGGGGCATTGAATGGCCTACTTAGCCTTTTTGCGTCGATTGTTTGCGGCTTTTATGGGCCTATCCCTGCTTGGGGTCTGTTTGTTCGTCACCAAGCCCGAGGGAAGGACGGAATTGCAGCCACAAGGGTTCTCATCCAACGGGACTTCCAAGGAAAAGGAAGCCGACAAAGAGGCCAGGGTGTCCCCTGCCTTGCAACCCTGGTACCATCTTACCCCTCAAACCCATGTCGCAAATTCGTCGCAGGACGAATCGACAACGGATGCCGATGACGTCCAGTTCTTGTCCATTCATTCAGGTGGTCCATCCATAGGCGGGGTTTGGTGGTCTCTGAAATCCATCTCCATCCCCAGGGCCGTATTGGCTGTTTGGGGTTTGATGCTCTCAACGGCCCTACCAACCCGAGCCCCGTAGGGGGTTACAGCACTTAGCTCTGCAAAATGGTTTAGGGCACGCTTTGCAGAAAAATAGCCCCGTTTTTTCTTTAATCTTAATTATAAAAATTTATGAAAGCCAAAGGTGCTGTGCGGTGGTTTGCCGCTTTGTTTGCGTTGATTTGTTTGTATCAACTGAGTTTTACTTGGATTGCCTCCAACGTGGAAAGCGATGCTAAACGTTATGCTCAAGGAGACGAATCCTTGGAAAGACGCTACCTGGATTCGATTGCCGAGAAAGAGGTCTTCAATTTCTTGTGGCTCAAGAAATTCACCTATGCCCAGGTTCGTGATCAGAAACTAAATCTGGGGCTTGACCTTCAAGGAGGTATGAATGTGGTGATGGAAGTGGATGTCGTGGATGTTATTCGGGCTTTGAGTAACCAGAGCAAAGATCCGGCCTTCAACAAAGCCCTTGAATTGGCCACCAGCAGGCAGGCCTCTTCGCAATCGGATTATGTTTCACTTTTTGTTCAAGCCTACAAAGAGCAGGCCCCCAATGCCCGCTTGGCCGGCATCTTTGCAACGCGCGAAAACCAAGGTCGAATTGATTTCAATACCTCCGATGAAGAGGTCGTCGCCGTAATCCGTGCCGAGGCAGAAAGTGCCATTGACCGCTCATTCAATATCTTGAGAACCCGTATTGATAAATTCGGTGTTACGTCTCCCAATATTCAGCGCCAACAAGGATCTGGAAGAATTAACATAGAATTGCCCGGTGTTGATAATCCGGACCGTGTACGCAAACTCTTGCAGGGTACCGCTAAGCTTGAATTTTGGGAAACTTTCGAAGCAGCGGAAGTCCTCGATAGGGTTGCGGAAATCAATAAATTCCTGGCTGCCGAATCCAAACTCCAAGGGAAGTCGGCAACTGATAGCTCAACCAAGCCGGGAGATACCACCGCCGCATCGGCGGATACCTCATCCGCTAAGAATGCGCTGTTGAGTGATCTTGCCAAGTCCGATACTTCGATGGCCGGCGACACTTCGGAAGCAGGACTGGCCAGGACCAGGCAAGAAAATCCTTTGTTTGCCATCCTGATGCCTGCGGTTTACCAAGACAAAGACGGGAGTTCCAAGGTATCCCAAGGCCCCATCGTAGGAACATCGGCTGCTCGCGATACAGCTGCCGTCAACGCCATCTTGGCCAGGACCGAGGTGAAAAATTTCTTGCCGAGAAACATGAAGATGTTGTGGACCGTGAAAGGGCGTGGGGAGGGCAACCGCTTCTTTGATTTGGTGGCCCTCAAAAAGCGCGGAAATGAGGATCAAGCCGGATTGGAGGGGGATGTGGTGACCGATGCCAGGGAATCCATCGATCCCTTTGGTAAAGTGGAAGTTTCCATGACCATGAACGCCGAAGGCGCCAAGCGCTGGAGACGCATGACTGCCGATAACATTGGGAAATCGGTGGCCATTGTGTTGGATGATTATGTGTACTCTTTCCCCACAGTTCAGTCAGAAATCTCCGGGGGGATGTCCTCCATTTCCGGGAATTTCACCACCGAAGAAGCCAAAGACCTTGCCAATATCCTCAAAGCCGGTAAGTTACCAGCGCCTGCTCGGATTGTCGAGGAGGCTGTGGTTGGGCCTAGCTTGGGTAAAGAAGCGATTCAAAGCGGATTATGGTCCATCGTCATGGGCTTGTTGTTGGTCTTGGTCTTCATGGCCTTGTATTATGCCGGTTCTGGTCTGATTGCCAATGCCGTTTTGTTCGCTAACATTTTCTTCATCTTCGGTATTCTGGCCTCGCTCCAAGCGGTTCTTACCCTGCCTGGCTTAGCGGGTATTGTATTGACCATCGGTATGGCGGTGGATGCAAATGTTTTGATTTTTGAACGTATTCGTGAAGAATTGGCTCGATCCAAAAGCCAACGTCAAGCGGTGAGCGATGGTTTCTCTAACGCGTATTCATCGATTATTGACGCGAACGTCACGACCATCCTCACCGGTATTGTCTTGTATGTATTTGGTTCAGGCCCCATCCGTGGATTCGCGACGACCTTGATTGTGGGTATTCTTACCTCCCTCTTTGCGGCCTTGTTCCTTTCCCGCCTGATTATGGAATATTATGTTTCCAAAGACAAACCCATCACCTTTGGGACTTCCGCCACCTTGAAGATGTTCACTAACCTGAACTTTGACTTTTTGGGAAGGCGCAGGCTTTGGTACGGCGTTTCGCTTACCGTGATTGTGGCTGGTTTGATCTCCATGTTTACGCAGGGTTTCAATTTGGGGGTTGACTTCAAAGGAGGACGCAGTTATGTGGTGACTGTGGATTCTGATCGAGGTGCAGCAGATATCCGATCGGCCTTGACGGCCGTTTTCGGTTCGGCTCCGGAGGTCAAAACCTTTGGCAGTGATCGACAATTCAAGATCACCACCACCTACAAAATCAACGATAACAGCCAAGCAGTTGACGCAGAAGTGGAAGAGAAATTATGGCAGGGAATGTCGGGCCTTTATCAGGCCAAACCCAGCCAAGAGACCTTCAAGGCTAATTATTTGATGAGTTCGCAGAAGGTAGGGCCAACGATTGCGGATGATATCAAGGCCTCGGCGATTTGGTCGATTCTTTTTGCTTTGGTTGCCATCTTCGTTTACATCGTGATTCGATTCCGCAAATGGCAATACGCTCTCGGTGCCACAGTGGCCTTAGCGCACGATGTTCTGGTGGTTCTTGCCGTCTTCACCCTGGGATGGAAGTGGTTCCCTTTCTCGATGGAAATAGACCAGGCCTTTATTGCTGCTATTTTGACCATCGTGGGGTACTCAATTAACGATACCGTGGTCGTCTTTGACCGTATCCGAGAAGATCTTGGGACGAAGAAACTCACAGCCGATAAGAGCATAATGAATAACGCCCTGAACACCACGCTATCACGTACCTTAATTACAGCATTTACCACCATCATCACGGTGGTGGTTTTGTTCTTATTCGGTGGCGATGTGATCAAGAGTTTCTCTTTTGCCATTTTGATTGGACTTATTGTGGGTACCTATTCTTCCATTTTCACAGCCTCGGCCTTGGTCCTTGATACCGTGAAGTGGATGGAAGGTCGTTCCAAGCGATAATTGATCACCAAGGATTTAAGAGGCTTCAATGGCTAACATCGAAGTAGATTCATGGACCCCTGCTGATTTCGAATCGGCAGGGGTCTTGGATTTATTGGCAAGGCAGTCCGTCGAAGGATTTATAACCGGATTGCATGCCAGCCCGGATCACGGGTTTTCGGTGGAATTTGCTGAACATCGGTTGTACAATACCGGTGAATCGACCAGGCATATTGATTGGAAATTGCTGGCAAGAACCGACAAACTTTTCACCAAGCGTTACGAAGAAGAAACCAATTTAAGAGCGCATTTTTTGCTGGATGCATCGGCGTCGATGTTTTATCCGGAGGGAACCGGGAGAAAATGGGAATTTTCGATAAGAGCTATAGCCGCCTTGGTGCATTTGTTAGAGAAGCAACGGGACGCGTACGGTCTCCTGCTTTTTGACAAGGAACTCAGGAGGATTTTGCGCCCCTCCATGGGCAAATCCCATCATCATCGGATGATGTTGCATCTTCAGAAAGCACTGCGCTCCAAGGCTGAGGATTATGGCGGTCAAACCAAGTTGTTGCCGGCCTTGCATGAATTGGCAGAAACCATGCCGCCTCGGTCCATGCTTGTTTTGTTTAGCGATTGTTTTGAAACGGGACTCAATTCCATGGACGAACTTGCCGCTGCTTTGCAACACCTTCGGTACAAAAAGCACGAGGTGCTCTTGTTTCATACCGTTGATGAAGCAACGGAATTGGCCTTTGACTGGCCCAACAGGCCCTATACGTTGGTGGATCCCGAAAGCGGGAGGCAATTGCGCTTGAACCCTGCCGAATACCGGGAAGCCTATCGCGATCAGGCCCTAAAGTTTCGAGAATCCTTGCGCCTTCGTTGCGGTCAATTTGGAATTGACCTCATCGAGGCCGACTGCGCTACGGGTCATGTCAAGGTCTTGGAGGCCTTTTTGAGAAGGCGTTCCCGCCGAAACCTGTAGTTTTTGTACCAAGCTTCCCCAAGGACCGTGGCGATTAGGATAGCGGTCCCCCCATAAAACAAGGGAGACATTTGTTCGCTCTCGCCGAAGAGCCAATACCCTAACACAATTCCGTAAACAGGCTCCATGTTCACCGACAGCACGAAAGTGAAGGGGTCGATCAGCCGCATCAGGCGTATACTGGCAACAAAGGGATAACAGGTACAAACCAAGGCCAAGACAGCAACCCAAAACCAATCCATGGCGCTAAGGCTCAGCCAGGGCCATGGAAAAGGAGGCATTGTTGAGGTGCCCGAATTTGGGGTCGAACTCCACCAATACCTGAACAGCAGCCAAAGGCTAATTCCCAGCAAACCACCGACCATTTCCCAGAAGGCTACCTGCAACGGCTGAAATCGTTCGGTTAACTTGGAATTCAAAACGGCAAACCAAGCCGCTAACATGGCGGATATACAGGCGGTCCACCACGCCAACGGCGCAAAATGCTGAACCTTCATCAGCAGGAACATCGCAAGCATGGCGAGGCATGATAAAACGATTTCGCTGATGCCGGGGAACTTTTTTCGATAAAGGGCTTTGATTAGGGAGGCCCACAACGCGGAGGTGGCCAAGCCGGCCAAAGTCAAGGCGATGTTCGATAGGTCAATGGCATGGTAGAAGGTCACCCAATGCAAAGCGATGATCCATCCTGTTCCTAACAGAGGCCACAGCGATTTCAAAGGCAACGTCAGCGGAACTCGGGTTGCTGAAGTCCATAATCCTATGATCATGGAGGCGATGGCCATGCGGTTCCAAACCAAATCCAAGGCGTGGACCTCGATGAGTTTGCCCAAAATGGCCGTAAAGCCCCAAACAAAGACGATAAAGTGCATTTCGGCATAGGCCAACCATCCTGCTTTGCGCTGATTCAACCTCATGGATTCCTTCATGCTGCCTATTTAGGGGCCCGGTAGTACAGCCAGGCCGTGCCCAAGCCAAACAAAATATTGGGGGTCCAAGCCGCAAGCAGAGGCGGGAAATCGCCTTTGATCGCAAAAGTCAGGCTGAAACGTTGCATCACGATAAAGGCAAAGCATAAGCCCAGACCAATCCCTAACACAGGGCCTATGCCGCCTCGCTTTTTGCGAGTGGAGAGGCTCAAACCCATTAAGGTAAAAAGAATTGCAGAAAAAGGAATCGAGAATCGGCTGTAATGTTCCACCCAAAAAGGTTCGGTGGCTTCATTGCCCTTGCGTTCCAATTCTTGAATATAGCGGAGCAAGTCTTTTCTACTCAGGAGGTAGGCGTCCGAAGCGATGGATTGGTTAAAGTCTTCTGGACGAAAGCCGAGTTTGCGTTGACTCTGTGTTTGGGTCGTGACTGTGAGGCGGGAGCCACTCCAGCGTCGTTCGGTGACTTGCATGAGGTCCCAGCATTGGCCCTTGGAATTCCATCGAATCCGCTCGGCACTAAGCCTGGAGATCAAGCGCCGATGACGGAATCGATCCATGGCCAAACGGTATCCGGTGCTATCGGTATTGGAATACGACTCCAGGTAAACCATGCGACCTGGACCCGTCTGGAATTGCTGATTCCGGGAATGGCTGTAGCAGGGATCCCGAAGGTAGAGACTTTCGAAACGTATCCTGGCTTGATTGGAAGCCGGTAAAACCCAATTGCTCAGGTAATAATTAAGGCCACCTATGAACACGGCTACCCCAAGGAACGGCATGCAGAGCCGTCGGAATGACCAGCCGGTGTTAAGGACTGCAATGATTTCATTGCGTTCAGCCAAGCGGGCCCCGGTAAAGATGATGGCGATAAAGACAAAGAGGGGGCTGAGCAAATTGGCATAATAGGGTATGAAATGGACGTAATATTCCCTCCATACCTGGCTTGCTCCCAAGGAGTGCTTCAAGAAGCCGTCCAACTTTTCGGTAAGATCAAAAACGATGGCTATAACAATGAAAACGCCCAAAGCCCCTGCGTAATTGCTCAGGTACATCTTTGCCAAATAGCCGTCCAACTTTTTCATCGGGATGATTGGGGTCCTGTGGAGGATCCGGGCTGATCCAAGTGGACCGGGCCAATTTGACGCATGAGGCGTTGAATCTTGGAGGCCCTTCGTCGCATGTAGGGACTGGGTTGACCGGGATTTCGTTGTCGAGGGTTGGGGAAGGCGGCGACCAACAAAGCAGCTTGACGTTTGCTCAAATTAGCAGCGCTCTTGTGAAAATAGGCTTGGGATGCAGCTTCGGCACCGTATATGCCAGACCCCATTTCAATGCTGTTGAGGTAAACCTCCATGATGCGCTGCTTGGACCAAAGCAATTCAATCGTAACCGTGAAATAGGCTTCCAGGCCTTTCCGTAAATAATTACGTGCCGGCCAAAGGAAAATATTTTTGGCAGTTTGTTGGGAAATCGTCGATCCACCCAACATGCGCTTATTGCCTTTTTGATTCCTGCGGTAGGCACGTTGCAGGGCCTCAAAGTCAAAGCCATGGTGTTCCATGAAATGTTGATCCTCGGTGGCTACTGCCGCTTGGATTAAGTGGGGAGAAATCTGTTCCAACGGCACCCAATCCCTGTACCATCGGTGGGCTTGGCCTTCTTGGGGTTCCTCCATCAGTCTGATGAACATCAGCGGTGTAAAGGGAATTGGCACCCAGCGGTAAAGCAAAGTCAACGCCAGGGAAAACAGCCACAAACCCAAGAAAAATCGAAAAACTAAACGAATCATTTGAATCTTTTGAGCCAGGGCCATGGGTAACCAGGGTTTCTCAGGCCCATTGGAGCCCAAAGATGCACCGCTTCTTAAACAAATCCAAGACGATGCTTGTTAGTTTAATCCGTACAATTCCTCATTTTCACCACCATTTGGCCTTCCAAACCCCATCTTTGCCTTGAAATTTTCCTTGAACTTTCTTTCATTCCTCAAATTCCTTCCGGTAGCGACCTTGATCTCCTGCTCCACCATGGAATCAAAATCTCTGGTGGGTGTGGAGACAAAATCCGATATTCCTATGAATTTCTACGATTTGCAAGCTGAAGACCTTCAGGGTCAAACGATTTCGTTCTCCCGGTTTCGGGGGAAAAAGGTACTGCTGGTCAATACCGCCTCGGAATGTGGATTTACACCTCAATTGGCAGAGCTACAGAAGCTCCAAGATCGATACCAAGATCGATTGGTGGTGGTCGGAATTCCTACCAACGACTTTGGTGGCCAGGAGCCGTTGGGTAATTCCGAGATCGGAGCATTTTGTTCACGAAATTACGGAGTCAATTTCTTGTTGCTGGCCAAAGGCAGCACCCGGGGTACCGGTCAACATCAGGTCATTCGTTGGTTAACGACCAAGAGCCTTAACGGGGTCTCTTCGTCCAAAGTTTGGTGGAATTTTCAGAAATATTTGGTGGATGAGCAAGGTCAATTGATGAATTGGTATTTGCCCACCACCTCTCCGCTGGCATCACGATTGCTCCGTAAAATCGAAGGTCGATGATCAGCGATGCCTCTTTTGTGGGCCATCATCCCCGCTTCAAGGCGTTGGTGCATCGTCGGCTTCGCCAAGGTTGGGGCCTGGGAAGTGCCACATTGATCATGGTTGCTTGGGCTTTGTTCCTTCTCCTGGCATGTTCGCATGCATGGTCTTGGCAGAACCCGTGGTTGTATCCTGCCATGGCGTTGCAGACCTTTCTCTTCACAGGCTTATTCATTACCGCTCATGACGCCATGCACGGCACGGTTTCCTTGAATCCCGTCCTCAACCGCTGGATAGGAAGATTGTGCCTGTGGGCATTTGCGTTTAATTCTTGGAACAGAATGTTGCCCGATCACCACCGGCATCATCGCTATGTGGGTACCGACGGGGATCCTGATTTTGGACCACCACGCTTCGGGGTCTGGTTCTTTGGTTTTGTATTCCATTATGTGCGTTGGTACCAGATTCTGCTCTGTGCTGTGCTCTTTAATTACCTTCAGTGGTTGGGGGTTCCGGGCGCTTCCATGGTTCAGTTTTACATCATTCCCTCGTTCTTGAGTTTGCTCCAGTTGTTTTACTTTGGAACCTATTTACCGCATTTCTCAGACCCCGGTAGAGGTTTGGTTCCTAACAATGCACATCGCTCTCGAACCCAGCAAGCCAGGCATCTCTGGGCCTTTCTGACTTGTTATTTTTTTGGATACCATTGGGAGCATCACGAATCTCCTGCTACGCCATGGTGGATGTTGCCTTTAACCAAAAGTTCTACTTTTTCATGAAATATTTTCATTCAATTCTCATCGCTCTCACTTTAGTTCTTGTTGGATCCGCCCAAACCTGGGCCCAAAAAGGCAAAATTACCGGAAGAGTCAAGGATGCGATAACAGGTCAGGCCATTCCCTTTGCCAATGTGATTATTCCGGGCACAACCCAAGGTACCACAACGAACGATCTTGGGGTCTACACTTTGGAACAGCTGGACAGGGGATACTATAACATCACCGTCTCTTTTCTGGGTTACAAATCCAAAACCTTTTTTGAGATCCAAGTTAGCGATGCGAGGGTGGCCCTCTTGGATGTGGAGTTGGAAACGGACAGCAGGTCTCTTCAAGCAGTTGAGGTGCAGGCTTCGGCGTTCTCGCGTACCGACGAAAGCCCCTTGTCGCTTCGCAACATCGGGGTTGCCGAAATTCAGCGAAATCCTGGAGGCAACCGGGATATATCCAAGGCCATACAGTCCTTGCCGGGGGTTTCGTCCGGGGTGAGTTTTCGCAACGATATCATTATTCGAGGGGGTGCCCCGAACGAAAATCGTTTTTACTTGGATGGGGTAGAGGTTCCTGTCATCAATCACTTTGCAACCCAAGGCAGTTCAGGCGGTCCGGTAGGGATTATCAATGTGGATATGATTCGCGAAGTGGACTTCTATTCCGGAGCCTTCCCAGCCAACCGTGGCAATGCATTGAGTTCTGTCTTTGAGTTCAAACAGAAAGATGCCCGCAGCGACAAAGCGGCCTTTCGGTCCATTGTGGGGGCCAGCGATATTGGCTTAATTGCCGAAGGACCCCTTGGCCCCAAAACCACCTACGTGCTATCGGCAAGGCGCAGTTACCTTCAATTTCTTTTTTCGGCCATAGGCTTACCCTTTCTACCAACTTTCAACGGTTTTCAAGCCAAGGTGAAACACAAAATAGACAACCAAAACGAATTGTATTTCATTGGTTTAGGGGCGATCGATCAGTTCCAATTGAATACCGACCTCAACCTAAGTTACGATCCCTTGCTAAATCCCAAGATCAAAACCTTAGCCGATACCGAATTGGTGGACCAACAACGGTACATCCTTGGCTATCTCCCGGTGACTACTCAATGGAACTATACCAACGGCTTGGTTTACAAACATTACGCCAAAACCGGGGTGATGACTTTCGTTTTAAGCCGCAACATGCTCAACAATGTTCAATACAAACATTTGGGCAATAACGAAGACAGTGTCCGCCTTCAAGACTATGTTTCCCAAGAGAGCGATAACCGGTTTCGCTTTGAACACCAACTTCGAAGTTCGTCCGGTTACAAAATTTCCTACGGTTTGAGCTTGGAACGCTCGAGGTATTTTGTTCGTAACGAATCCAAGGAATTGGTGGCCGATACTTCCAATGCGGGTAATCCCCCTCAATTGGTGAGCAGATCCTTTGAAAGCCTCCTACGCTTTAATCGCTGGGGTATTTTTGGGCAAGTGTCGCGCTCCTATTTCGGCGAACTTTTGGTCACTTCGGCTGGGTTACGGTTGGACGGTTGCGATTGGGCCAAGTCGACTACCAATATGTTGGAACAATTTTCTCCTCGCTTATCCTTGTCCTATAATTTTGCTCCTCGTTGGACGATCAATGCCAACACGGGGATGTATTATCAACTCCCCTCCTATACGCTGTTGGGTTTTCGGAACAAGGACGGTGAACTGCTCAACCAACGCAACGGGCTTAGGTACATGAACAACAGCCATTGGGTAGCCGGTTTGGAATACTTCGGAGGCAAGACCTTCAAGGCAACCTTGGAGTCTTTTTACAAAGTGTATTCCAATGTTCCGATTTTGCAGGATCGGGGAATTAGCCTTGCCAATTTAGGCGCTGATTTTGGGATTATCGGCAATGAGCCTGCCTTGTCCCTCGGCAATGGCAAAACCTACGGTTTGGAACTCATGCTTCAACAGAAGCTCAACAAGGGTTTTTATGGCATTATGGCCTTGACTTGGGTTCGTTCACTTTTTGACAATCGTTCGCCGATCAATTCGAACTTAGCCACAGCTTTGACCCCTTCGGCTTGGGATAACCGTTATTTGTTAACCCTGACAGGTGGCAAAATTTTTGCCAAAAATTGGGAAATAGGGGTTCGTTTTCGATATGTTGGGGCTCCTCCGTTCACCCCATTTGATAGCGCATCCCTCAACAAAGTGATATGGGATCAATTTGGGCGTTCTACCTTGGATTTTAATCGATTGAACAGCCAACGTAGCGGAGCCACGATGCAATTGGACCTGCGCGTAGATCGCAAATGGGATTTCAAAGGTTGGGCATTGAATCTGTATTTTGATATTCAAAACGCTCTCAATCAGCAGACCTTGGGCCCTCCATTTTTGGTCGCCGCGAGGGATCGGGGGACAGGGGCTTTGTTAACAGACCCCAACCAACCTGATCGATACCTGGCTTCTGAATTGCCGAATACTGCAGGTCAATTGTTGCCCACGGTGGGCATTATTGTGGATTTTTAGGAGGACGGTTCCAAGGGCTGAAATTTTGAGCCTCGTGGAGGGTTGCCTTCCAATCTCCACGGAAGGTTAATGCACGGTCGTCGATATAAACATCGGCCATTGGCTTGCCGAAATTCCATAGACGATCGTAGGGGATCCCGTGATGTTCCAACCATATTTTCATGGCTTGATCCTGGGCTTTTTCTTGGTCTTTGTGGTACAATTTGTTACTTCGGGTGGAGAAGATATAAATCTTCCACCCCAAGTCTTTCATGGCTTGCAGGGCCTCACGACTGCCCTCTACGGGTTCATCGTAAATTTGTCCATCCTTCCATCCTTCGCTGTATCGGTGCAGGACTCCGTCAAAATCGATGGCTACGGTCATAGGTGGGGCATTTACAGGGTCTGTGAAGATAGGTTCAATGCGAGCTCTTTCGAATTGTATCTTCGTGCTAGAATTTCGAAATTACCGAATAAGCCTCGTTTTTCCATTGACCAAGCACGCTGACCCCTCCCGTTCTGGGCATCCGCCCCATCATCAACACGAAACTTCGTTGCATGGCACGGATACGGGTCTTCCTTTGTCCGTATCCAGGTATATGGGAGAATTGGTTTACGGCGGAATCGACGGTTCCGTCACCACCTTTGCCGTGGTATCTGCCGCAGCAGGGGCCGGCCTGTCCACTGCCGTCGTTTTGATCCTGGGCTTGGCCAACCTTATTGCCGACGGTTTCGCAATGAGCGTAGGTGCCTACCTCAGCAAACAAACGGAACGGGATAATTACCGGAAACATCGTGAAATCGAGGCCTGGGAAGTGGATCATTTGCCCGAGAAGGAGCGCGAAGAAATAAGGGAGATTTACGCAAGGAAAGGGTTCGAGGGGGATCTTTTGGACAAAGTGGTGGATACTATTACTGCGGACAAAGAGCGTTGGATCGATGTCATGATGAAGGAAGAATTGGAAATGGTCGAAGATACCCGATCTCCTTTGGCATCGGCTGCCGCCACCTTTGCCTCCTTCGTGGTGGTGGGCACTGTTCCCTTGCTGGCTTTTGTGGTGCATGCATTTTGGAATCCATCGGGCCTTCATCTTGCTGCACCGCTTACTTTGTTTTGGATCGCAGCGGCGATGACCTCGGTAGGCTTTGTAATGATTGGTTGGATGAAAACCAGGGTTACGAATGTCACCCCGTGGCGAGGCATGCTGGAAACATTGGTTCTGGGATCAGCCGCCGCAACATTATCTTTTGCAGCAGGATTCCTGCTTGAAAAATGGTTAGGGGCCTTGTAATTAATCGATGTTTTCTTTCAATATACCGAACGAATATGATTCCTGAACTTAAGTTTTCCAAGGCTCCCGCCTCGGCAGCCATCGCCAAGGTTTACGCGGATCTTGCTTCCCTTAAATCCTCATCCTTGCCCGCTGATTGGCTTAAGGTGATGGAGCATCACGGTTATCCTGAAGGTGAATGGATCCAAGTAGCCCTCGCTCCCGGTGCAGCTTGGCTGTACATTGCCCGCCCACCGGCAACTCGTTACGGGGTTGATGGGGAATATCGAGCGTTGGAAGAATTCAGAAAGGCCGGCCATCGTTTGGAGCGCCTTTGTAAAGGCCACAAAATCAAAACCCTTCAGACTGAGTTTCATCCATCCCAAGGCAAAGGCCATGAAGCCCTCTTGGAAGGATTGCTTCTGAGTTCCTATCGATTTGACCGATACCTTAAGTCTTCCAATAAAGTTGCAGCGGGCAAGGCTTCCTCCGAAAAGGAATCGAAACGCTTATCGGTACATCCGGTTAACCTCGGCAAAGAGGCATTGCTGGAACTTGCAGAGCTCTGCCGTGCCGTTATCAAAGCGAGGGATTTGGTGAATGAGCCTCAATCGGTTTTGGGGGCGGTGGAATTGGCCCAGGCCTTCAAGGCCATGGGTAAAGAGTCCGGATTCAAGGTAACCGTTTGGAACCAATCCCGAATTCAGCAAGAGGGGATGGGGGGGATCTTGGCGGTGAACCGTGGATCGGTTCGTCCACCGACTTTTACCATCATGGAGTATAAACCGGCGAATGCGGTCAACAAACAACCTATTGTCTTGGTCGGTAAAGGGGTGGTTTACGATACAGGTGGTCTTAGCCTGAAGCCAACACCGGGCAGTATGGATTCCATGAAATGCGATATGGCCGGTGCTGCCGCTGTGGGCGCCACCATGCAAGCCATCGCCAAGAACAGCCTACCGGTTTATGTAATTGCCTTGGTCCCCGCGACGGATAACCGGCCTGGAGGGGATGCCTATGCCCCTGGAGATATTATACGAATTTCGGACGGTACCACGGTGGAGGTTTTGAACACCGATGCAGAGGGACGTTTGATCTTGGCGGATGCCCTGCATTATGCCAAGCGTTACAAGCCCGAATTGGTGGTGGATCTGGCTACCCTCACCGGCTCAGCCGTGATGGCTTTGAGTTCGCATGCCACACCCTGCATGGGAACGGCAGATCGGAACCAGATGCAAGCCATGGTGGAGGCAGGATTTCGTTGTTACGAAAGGCTAGTACCCCTGCCTATCTGGGAGGAGTACGGTGATATGATCAAAACTTCCGTGGCTGATCTCAAGAATATCGGTGGTAGGGAAGCGGGAGCGATCACCGCAGCCAAATTCCTCGAACATTTTACCGATTACCCTTGGCTCCATTTGGATATCGCCGGGCCTGCCTTTCTTGATGCAGAGAGTACATACCGCGGTAAACACGGTACCGGTCATGGAGTACGCTTACTCTATTCCTACTTGCGCCATCGGTCCATGTTGCCCAAGGTTCCCGCCCAAGCGGCCACTTCTCGGACTTCCTCCAAATTCAACAAAAAATAAGAATGACCTCCAATTCAGAACCCAAGAAGGTCATCGGTTTCAGTTCAGGAGATCTTAACGGGGTGGGTCTTCCCTTGTTAATGAAGATTTTTACCGATCCACGGATATTGCAAATGTGCACTCCCATCTTGTACGCATCGGGCAAGGTCGTAGGCTTTTACCGCAAAGACATGGGTCTGCAGGATTGGAATTACAACATGATACAGGAACCATCCCAGGCACACCCCCGTAAATTCAATTTGATCAATTGTTGGCAAGAAGAACTCAACATCCGGCCGGGTGTGGCCGATCCCCAATTATCCAACTTTGCCAGGATTTCTCTTCATAGGGCCACGGTCGATTGCCTCAATGGCCAAATTCATGGATTAGTGACCTTGCCGATAGACAAGAACCTCATGCAGTCCGAGGAATTTCAATTCCATGGACATACCGAGTTTCTCGAAGACGCCGCTCGATCGCACGGCGCAGCTCAGGCCAAATCCTTGATGTGGTTGACAGCGGATGCCTTGAGGGTAGCTACCCTAACCGGGCATGTTCCTCTGCAAGAGGTTCCCGCACGAATCAACCAAGCATCTCTTGTTCACAAACTCAAGGACATGCAATCCTCGCTGGCCCTTGATTTCGCCATAAACAAGCCTCGAATTGCAGTGCTTGGTCTTAATCCCCATGCGGGTGATGGCGGCCTCCTGGGCCAAGAGGAAATGAACATTATCCAACCGACCATTCGGCAAATGAGGGAACAGGGGATGTTGGTTTTCGGTCCCTACGGCGCCGATGGGTTTTGGGGTACCGGGGCTTGGTCCAAATTTGATGCGGTCTTGGGGATGTACCATGACCAGGTCCTGATCCCTTTCAAGACCTTGGCTTTTGAACAGGGGGTTAATTTTACCGCTGGGCTTCCGATCGTTCGCTGTTCTCCGGATCATGGACCCGCTTTTGAAAAGGCGGCTGAACGCAAGGCCAGCCCATCCTCGCTTTTGCATTCCATATTTTGCGCATTGGATCGTATCCGAATGCGGGCTGAGCAAGAAGATTTGGCGGCCCATGCCTTGGTTAAATCAAGGTCAAATCAAGAATTAGAGCCTTCAGAGTGAGCTTGAAGGCTTAAAGCCCTAAATTTTGCGTATTTTTGCGGCCCTGATATGAAGGCCCATAGCCCTTTTGCTGCCTACGATATCCCCCTGCAGGCCATGCCTAACGGGGAGCATCGCTATTCCTTTGCCTTGAAGGGGGATTTTTTTGGACTTTTTGAGGCCTCATTGATCACCGAGGCTCAAATCCAGGTCGACCTGCAAATTCACCGCATGGGATCTCGATTAGACTGTACTTTTCGTTCAGAAGGGAGTATGCAAGTCGGTTGCGCCCGCTGTTTGGAGCCTTTGGGATGGCCTATACAAGACGAGTCACACCTCGTGGTCCAGTGCAGCGACAGCGTTTCGGAGCTTGATTCAGACGAAATTCTCGTTTTGCCAAGCGGAGAAATCTCCTGGAATGTGGCTCAATTCATTTACGAGAGCATACACTTGCATTATCCCCTCCGAGCCGTATGCGATGAGGCCGCTCTGCCATGTCGATCCCAGGAACCTTGGTCTGAACAAGGCCTGCTCACCTACCAAACATCCGATAATTCCCCCACCGATCCGCGTTGGGATCGCCTCAAACATGTTAATTTTCAATAGCCATGCCAAATCCTAAACACCGCCATTCCAGAAGTCGCCGTGATAAGCGCCGTGCCAACGACCATGCAGCCTTGGCAACCCTAGCAACTTGCCCAACAACCGGCCAGCCTCATCTTTTTCACAGGGCCCATTGGTTCGAAGGCAAAATGTACTACAAGGGTAAGGTCGTTATCGATACCCAAGCGTAATTGCTTCGGTCATAATGACCCTCAATTCATCGTCTTCCGTTATTGCGGCCATTACAGGCGTCCATGCTTGGGTTCCACCTCATGTGGTCACCAACCAGGATTTAACCCGGTATATCGATACAACGGACGAATGGATCTACACGCGTTCCGGGATACGTGAGCGCCGTTGGTTGCAAGATGACTCCTTGGCCTCCTCGGATATGGGGGTAGAAGCGGTCAAAGGCTTGCTCGCCAAAAAGGGCATGAGTCCCCTTGACATTGATTTGATTATTTGTTGCACGGCCACGCCCGATATGTTGTTCCCTGCTACGGCTAACATTATTTCAGATAAGATTGGTGCCCACAATGCAGTAGGTTACGATGTATCCGCTGCCTGCTCAGGGTTCCTTTATGGGCTGAGCACCGCCACGGCTTTTGTCGAATCCGGCAGGTTTCGCAAAGTGGTGGTGGTTGGAACTGACAAAATGACCTCTATTCTTAATATGGAGGATCGAGCTACCGCCTTTCTGTTTGGTGATGGAGCGGGTGCAGTTCTAGTGGAGCCCAGCGTAAACGAATTCGGGATCCGGGATATTCTCCTCAAAAGTGATGGTTCAGGTCGTCATTACCTGTACCAGAAGGCCGGAGGATCGCAGAGACCGGCCTCTCATGAAACCGTGGATAATCGAGAACACTTTGTACATCAAGAAGGAAAAACGGTTTTCAAATTTGCCGTAACCGGCATGGCCGATGTGGCTGCAGAAATTATGGAACGAAACCAATTAACATCGGATGACATCGCTTGGTTAGTTCCGCATCAAGCCAACAAACGTATTATCGATGCCACCAGGGACAGAGCGGGTCTTCCGGAATCCAAGGTGATGGTCAACATTGATCGCTACGGCAATACCACCAACGGCACCATTCCAATTTGCCTGTGGGAATGGGAATCACAGCTTAAACCCGGAGATAATTTAATTCTTGCCGCTTTTGGTGGGGGATTTACCTGGGGATCCATTTGGCTTCAATGGGCCTATTCAACTCCTTAATTTAATTCAATATTCGTATGGCATCCACATCAGAATTTCGCAACGGCCTATGCCTCAAATTCAACAACGACATTTATCAGGTGGTTGAATTTCTGCATGTCAAACCCGGCAAAGGTGCAGCCTTTGTGCGTTCCAAACTCAAAAGCTTGACCAACGGCAGAGTTCTGGAAAACACCTTTCCCGCAGGAGCCAAGATCGATCCTGTCCGCGTTGAAACACGTGAATATCAATTCATTTACAAAGACGACCTGGGTTACCATTTCATGGATTCCGAGTCCTTTGAACAAAATTCTTTGGAAGAATTCAAAATCAATTCCCCTCAATTTTTACAAGAAGGTGCTGTTTGCCTTGTCCTCGTGAATACCGAGGATGAATCGGTCCTAACCTGCGAATTGCCCCATCACATCGAAATGACCGTTACCTACACGGAGCCTGGTTTGCGTGGCGATACGGCTTCAGGAACAGCCTTGAAAGCAGCTGTTGTGGACGATGGTCCTACGGTTCAGGTGCCTTTGTTTGTGAATCAAGGCGATAAGATCAAAATCGACACCCGTACCGGCGATTATGTGGAGAGGGTGAAGTAGCTTCGTGAAGCTTAACCGTTATCAAATCAAAAAAATCCATGGAAATCAAAGAAATTCAAGAATTAATCCGTTTTGTCTCCAAATCAGGAGTTTCGGAAGTGGAAATCGAGAAAGAAGGTTTCAAAATTCATATCAAAACGGGGTCAACCATGCCTGGATCCCCGGTTTACGCCATTGCACCTGCACCTGCACCGGTTGCTCCCATGGCGCCAGCCTTGGCTCCAGCAACGACCACTGCTGCTGAACCGGCTTTGGCAAAATCGAATACCGCTGTATCACCCACTCCTTCAGGCACCGTAGTCAAAGCCCCGATGGTGGGCACTTTTTACCGTTCCGCTGGACCTGACAAGGAAGCCTTTGTAAAGGTGGGTGATAAGGTCCAACAAGGGCAAACACTCTGCATCATAGAAGCCATGAAATTGTTTAACGAAATCGAAGCTGAATTTGGTGGAACCGTCATGGAAATTCTTGCAGAGAATGCAGCTCCGGTGGAATTCGATCAACCCTTGTTTGTGATTGCGCAATCCTAAATTCCTGTTGTGTTCAAGAAAATTCTCATCGCCAACCGTGGTGAAATTGCATTGCGAATTATTCGCACCTGCAAAGAGATGGGCATTCAAACCGTAGCGGTTTACTCCACAGCGGACAGGGACAGCCTTCATGTTCGCTTTGCGGACGAGGCCGTGTGCATAGGCCCTCCTAAATCCGCCGATTCCTACCTCAATATTCAACAGATCCTTGCAGCTGCAGAGATTACTAATGCAGACGCAGTTCATCCTGGGTATGGATTTCTCTCCGAAAATGCCCGTTTCGCGGAGGTCTGTCGGGATTATAACATTAAGTTTATCGGGCCTACCCCTGAATCCATTCGGAGCATGGGTGACAAAATCACCGCCAAGGAAACCATGAAAAAGGCGGGTGTTCCGACGGTCCCAGGATCCGATGGATTGTTAGGATCGGACGCTGAGGCCAAAGCCCTCGCCAAGGATATTGGATACCCGGTGATTGTAAAGGCCACTGCTGGCGGTGGGGGCAGGGGAATGAGGGTGATTTGGAAGGAAGAAGAGCTCGTTCCTGCCATGGAATCGGCGCGCATGGAAGCAGCCGCGGCCTTTGGAAACGATGGATTGTACATGGAGAAATACATCGAGGAGCCAAGGCATATTGAAATCCAAGTCGTTGGTGACCAATTCGGTAAGGCATGCCATCTCAGCGAACGCGATTGTTCTATTCAACGCAGGCACCAGAAGTTGATCGAAGAATCTCCTTCGCCGTTCATGACCGATGAGCTCCGAACGCGAATGGGAGAGGCTGCTGTTCGAGGAGCCATGGCTGTTCAATACGAAGGCGCTGGCACCATCGAGTTTTTGGTGGATAAGTACCGCAACTTTTATTTCATGGAGATGAACACCCGAATCCAGGTGGAGCATCCGGTGACCGAGGAGGTGATCGATTACGATCTTATCAAAGAACAAATCAAAGTAGCCGCAGGCATACCGATCTCTGGCAAAAGTTATATCCCCAACATGCACGCCATTGAGTGCCGAATTAATGCGGAAGATCCTTACAATGATTTTAGGCCATCGCCGGGTAAAATCACCACCTTGCATGTCCCTGGGGGTCATGGAGTTCGCGTGGATACCCATATTTATTCAGGGTATGTTATACCGCCTTATTATGACTCTATGATTGCCAAGTTAATTACCGTGGCTCAGACCAGGGAAGAGGCCATCGCGACCATGGAAAGAGCACTCTCTGAATTTGTCGTGGAAGGTGTGAAAACGACCATCCCCTTTCATCAAAAAATGCTTAAAGACCCTAACTTTCTTTCCGGAAATTTCAATACCCAGTATTTGAATCATTGGAAAATGTCATGAGTCCGGTTGAACCCGTCCAGGTTTTCGCAGAATCTACGCCGAATCCTACCGTGATCAAATTGATCACCAACAGGGCTTTATTGCCCGGGCATTTGTTGGAGATTAACCGTGCCAACAATTTTGGTTTGAGTCCATTAGGATCCAGATTGTTGGAGTTTGAAGAAATTATTTCGGTGATGATTTCCAATTCGTTCGTTTCTTTGACACGACAGCCTCATGCTGAATGGTCTGATCTCACTGCGGTGTTGCGTGATTTCATGAGCCATTACTTGCAATCGGATTTGCCTATCGTGGACAAGGCCCTTTGGGAAATTCATGGGTCTTCCTTGGCCATTGATGCTAGCAGTACCGTGGTGACCCGACTTGAAAATGATGGGAATGAATCTTTGGGCAACCACCCTGTAGCGGGTGGTTTCCAGCGAAACCCTCAAATTGAATCCAAAATCGAAGAAATCCTTAAGGATTATATACAACCAGCGGTAGAACAGGACGGGGGTGCGATTCAGTTTAAATCGTTCAACCCTGAGTCTGGACTTGTCAAGGTTGTGTTGCGCGGAGCATGCAACGGTTGTCCCTCCGCGTCGCTAACCCTCAAGGCCGGAATTGAAAACCTTCTGAGACGTATGGTTCCTGAGGTGAAAGAAGTCGTTGCGGATTAACCTACGTTAAATAAAGCGATTACGGCTTATCCTCCTAAGGGATGAATCCAAAACTTAGCGATGAATCCAAAACTTAGTGATGAATCCACAGCTTAGTGAAGATTTTTATCATCGTCTCCTCCATTCATGGGAAGCTGATGATTTTGAGGTAAATGCTGCACAAGCTTGGGGCATTTTGTGGGATAAGGAGTGCAAGGATCAGCAATTCAAATTCAATCGATGTTACCAAAATCGATTGGTATCTGCCTACGCAAGCACTATGGAGTCTGCAGCGAAAGCGACTGTCTTGGGGTCTGATGCTGTGGAAGTTCCTGAGGCTTTGACAACCCATCGTCCCAAGGAAGGTTGGCGAATTGGGTCGTTAATTCCATGCAGCCAAGGCACATTGGCTTCCTTGATTCAGGAGGCTTTGGAGGGAGGGGCGGATGCTTTGGCCTTGGTGGGTGAACAGCCAACGATTGCTGAATTTATGACTGCCTCTGTGGGAGTAGGTTGGAATTATTTATTGGCCGATTTTCGGGAATGGGACTACGATACTTCCCTGAATTTGTGGGAGCATTGGTGCGTAAAAAGCGGTGTGGATCCATCGGAATTGGAATTGCAGGGTGAATTGTGGGGCTGCATTTCCTTATTAAATGCCCCAAGTGCTTCAGAATACCAAGCTGCCTTGCGTGAATCCGTGTACAAAGCCGTTCGATTCGCCAAGAAATTTCCAAAGGCATCTCCTGTTTTGTTCAGGGAAGAAGCTTTGTTAAAGGTTGGATTGCATTCATGGGAAGCCATTGCGGTGATTTTAACCATGACGATGGACTGGTTAGAGGCGTGGGGTAAGGATGTACCCTTTCCGCCCCTGGCAGTCGAACGTTGTCCAGGGGTTCAGTTGATAGAAGAGCTTGCTTTGCAATCCGTTGTTAGCATGGCTTTTCAAGAGCTGTGTCCTACCTCCCTATCCGTTCGGCATATGGCCAGACCAAGATCCGCGGATACAGAAGGGTCAGAAGGTTCCCGTGAGCTGTTAGGCATGTCCATGGCTGTCCTGGCTTCTGCCTTGGGCGGTGCAAACACTATTTTTCTTCAGGACCTGCAGGGCACCTTGAAAGGGATTTCCAACAACGATCAACGTCGATTACCTCGGAATTTGCAACTTTTGTTAAGGGATGAAGCCATGTTGGCCAAGTCTACGGGGTTGGTCCGCGGTGCGGCAACGGTGGTTGCCTTGGAGAAAGCCGCATGGGAGTCCGTTGCAGAGGTTTTGTCCCAAATTCAAAACCAAGGTGGCGCTTTTGCTTGGTTGAAGCAGCGCCTTGCTCCTACGGAATCCACGATCCTGCGCGATGAGGCATCCTTCTCCACGTATTCTTGGGTCAAGCAAGTTGCCGTCAAAATCCAATCGACTCCCAACGCCCTCGTTCCCCACTGGGAATCCGGTACAGCCCCCTATCTGCGAGGACCCTATGCGAGCATGTACACCCAAAGGCCATGGACCGTACGGCAATACGCCGGCTTCAGTACCGCAGCCGATTCCAATGCTTTTTACAAACGCAATCTGGCAGCGGGCCAAAAGGGTCTCTCGGTTGCCTTCGATTTACCGACCCATCGAGGGTACGATTCGGATCACCCACGAGCCGTAGCGGACGTAGGGAAGGCGGGCGTTGCCATAGACTCGATTGAGGACATGAAATGTTTGTTCAAGGATTTGCCTTTGGACCAATTGTCGGTAAGCATGACCATGAACGGGGCCGTTGTCCCGGTATTGGCCTTCTTTGTTGCTGCGGCCCAAGAAAGTGGCGTAACCCCGGATAAGCTCACGGGAACGATACAGAACGATATCCTCAAGGAGTTCATGGTTCGCAACACGTACATCTATCCTCCTGCATACTCTATGCAAATTATTGCAGAGATTTTTCGGTATTGTTCCAAGAAAATGCCGAAGTTTAATTCCATCAGCATTTCCGGCTACCATATGCACGAGGCGGGGGCTCCTGCCGAATTGGAATTGGCCTATACCCTTGCCGATGGCATGGAATATCTTCGATACGGAATGCAGGCGGGTCTGGACATCGATGATTTTGCCCCAAGGTTATCCTTCTTTTGGGCAACAGGAATGGATTTTGTGAGCGAAATCGCCAAGCTTCGCGCGGGCAGGTTGTTGTGGTCCAGAATTACCAGGGAATTTGGGGCCAAGGATCCCAAATCCATGGCCTTGCGTACCCATTGCCAGACCTCAGGATGGAGCTTGACACGGCAGGATCCGTACAACAACATCACCAGAACCTGTGTCGAAGCCTTGTCCGCGATCCTGGGGGGAACCCAAAGCCTGCACACCAATGCCCTTGACGAAGCTATTGCGCTCCCCACCGATTATTCCGCCAAAATCGCTAGAGATACCCAATTGTTCTTGCAACGGGATTCCGGTTTATGCCAATGGGTGGATCCTTTAGGTGGATCTTTGTTGTTGGAACAACGAACACAAGAATTGGTCCGCGGAGCCTTGATTCGAATCCAAGAAATTGAAGAATCAGGGGGAATGACTCGAGCCATGGAAAGTTCATTACCCAAACGTCGAATTGAGGAAGCCGCTGCCATCAAACAGGCCCGTATCGATACGGCTGCGGAAATTATCGTGGGCGTGAATGCTTACCGCATGCCGGAATCGGCTACATCCTTGGAGATTCCCTTGCTCAAGGTGGATCACCAAGCGGTCTTTGCCAACCAAAAGACCTCGTTGGAACATCTCCGTGCAACCCGCGATTCCAAGCGAGTGCAACAATGTCTGGAGGCTTTGACCGAATGTGCCCTTCGAATGAAAAAGGCTAGCGAATTGCAGGCCCAAGGACAGGCGGTACCCAACGAAGGCTATGGTCTTATGGAATTGGCCGTTGAAGCGGCTTTGCAAAGAGCTTCCTTGGGTGAAATTTCCTCGGCTCTCGAGTTGGCGTTTGGCAGATATACCGCCAAGCCTTTTACTTTGCAAGGGGTTTATGCCCGTCAAATCATGAACGATCCTTCGTTTGAATCGGCGCGTATGGCGGTCGAGGCCTTTGAAAGCCAACAAGGTCGGAGGCCTCGAATCCTTGTGGCCAAACTGGGCCAAGATGGTCACGATCGTGGGGCCAAAATTATTGCCACAGGATTTGCGGATTTGGGTTTTGATGTGGACTTGGGGCCATTGTTCCAAACCCCTGAAGAATGCGCCAAGCAAGCCGTCGAGAATGATGTCCATTGGGTGGGTGTTTCCTCCTTGGCCGCAGGACATTTGACCTTGATTCCGGCCCTTATGCAAGCTTTGCGCCATCTTCATGCCGACCATATACGCGTGGTTGTGGGTGGTGTTGTTCCACCGGAAGATTATGATCCCCTCAAGCAGGCTGGAGTCCAATCGGTGTTCGGTCCCGGGACACGCTTATCTGAGGCGGCTATCGAAATTCTGCAAGGATGGATGAACAGGTCCGATTCTCGTTAGGGACAGGAATTCGATGAAAGCGATTTAGGGCATGGATACGCAACAACGGTTGGAGGCTTTGATTCGCGGTGAGCGTTTGGCCCTTGCCAGAGCCATAACCTTGGTCGAAAGTCGCAAGGCAGAAGATCGCAAGGCCGCCACCGAGTTGATGATTGGGGTGGACAAACATCTACAAAGCATTCCTCATCAGAACACCGGTACTCAGCTCCCTGCTCGATGGACGATGGCCATTACGGGGCCGCCGGGTGCTGGTAAAAGCACCTTTATCGACCAATTAGGCCGGCAATTAATCGATCGCGGTCATCGTGTAGCCGTTTTGGCTGTTGATCCATCTTCTGCTCGGAGCGGTGGTAGCATCCTCGGTGACAAAACACGGATGCAAGATTTGTCTACCCGTGATGAGGCCTTTATACGTCCATCTCCTTCCGGGGCCACCCATGGTGGGACGAACTCCGCCACCAAAGAAGCCATCGACCTCTGCCTCGCTGCGGGGTACGATACGGTCTTGGTCGAAACCGTGGGTGTAGGTCAGAACGAAATTGCAGTTTCGGATTTGGTAGATTGGACGCTCTTGTTGTTGATGGGACGCTCCGGAGATGATTTGCAGGGGATCAAAAGAGGAATTGTGGAAGCTGCAGACATGGTCCTGGTGAACAAAGCTGATGGGGAAGGATATGAACCTGCATTGGAGACGCAGCGATATTATCAATCCGCCTTATCCTTGTTTCCACCGCATAGCTTGCCGGGATGGAAGGTTCCTTGTTTGGCCATAAGTGCCGTGCAAGAGGTGGGTTGGGATTCCTTTTGGTCTGCATTCGAGGAACTGCAAGCTTTACCAA
>Ga0214923_10002272_pt1 | contig 25817 bp, 33 predicted proteins | sample LL1510_MetaG_FD_177993 | JGI IMG/M metagenome (GOLD analysis project Ga0214923, IMG submission 177993) | Freshwater microbial communities from Lake Lanier, Atlanta, Georgia, United States - LL-1510 | ecosystem: Environmental > Aquatic > Freshwater > Lake | place: USA: Georgia | collected...
GTAATTTAACAACTATAGGTAGTTTTAATACACAGTTTACAGTGACCGATAATACATCGTTGACACTACCCGAAACTGGGACAGTAGCAACAATAAGTAACCCAGAGTCATTTACAAACAAGACCTTGGTTAGTCCACTTATAACTGGTGCACCTGACATATTAGGAGTAACAGCTATTGGAACAACCGGAAATGGACAAGTAGTTTTCCACAATAGTCCAGTTTTATACACTCCGACTTTTGTTAATCCAACTATAACTGGTACTTGGGACATATTAGGAGTAACAGCTACCGGAACAACCGGAAATGGACAGGTGGTTTTTAACAATAGTCCGGTTTTAATTGCACCGACTTTGGGTGTAGCTAGTGTTACGACCTTAAACAAATTAATATTTACAACACCAGCTACATCGGCTACATTAACTATTCTAGACGGTAAAACTGCTACGGTAGAAAATACATTAACTTTTCGTGGCATTGATGGAAGAACTGTTGATTTTTGGTCTGGGGGTAATGTTGCCTATACTGGTTATAGCTTATCTCAATTCTCTCCAACAACCAGTCTTGAACTAAAAACATTATTAACTGATGAAACAGGTAGCGGTAGCTTAGTTTTTGCTGATAGCCCGTCTTTAGTTACACCTAGCTTAGGAGCAGCGAATGCCGTTTCTATTAACCGTGTTACCATAAGCTCAGTTCCTACTACGGCAACTTTGACAATCGCAGATAACAAAACATTAAACATACAGAATACATTAACGTTTAATGGAGTAGACGCCAGCACAATTAATTTTGGTGCAGGCGGGACAGTTTTATATACAGCAAATAATTTAAGTAGCTTATCGGCAACCACAAGTGCAGAGTTCCGAAGTGTTATAACAGATGAAACAGGTAGCGGTAGCTTAGTTTTTGCTAATAGCCCGTCTTTAGTTACACCTAGCTTAGGAGTAGCTAATGCAACATCTATTAATAAACTTTTAATTACAGCTCCTTCTACTTCAGCTACTCTGACTATCGCAGATGGTAAAAGTATAACTGTTAATAATATTTTAACACTCTCAGGTGCAGACAACAAAACTTTAACTGTAAATAATAGTTTAATTTTATCAGGAACCGACGCTAGTACGGTAGCATTTGGAACAGGTGGTACAGTTACTTATAGAGCCGACAAACTAAATGTATTTGCTACAACAAGTAGTTCTGAACTAGCTTCAATTATATCAGACGAAACCGGATCAGGATCTCTGGTATTTGCTAACAGTCCTACTTTTATAACTCCGGTTTTAGGCGTAGCTACTGCAACAAGTATTAACAAGTTAGCTATAACCGCTCCTACTACATCAGCCACATTGACTATTGCTGACGGAAAAACATTAACAGTAAATAATACCCTCACTTTAACCGGCACAGACACTAGTTCTGTTGCATTTGGTTCAGGTGGTACAGTTACTTATAGAGCCGACAAACTAAATGTATTTGCTACTACAACCAGTGGTGAATTAGCAGGTATAATATCAGATGAAACTGGTACCGGATCTCTGGTATTTGCTAACAGCCCAACTTTAATTACTCCAGTTTTAGGCGTAGCTAATGCTACTAGTTTAAATGGTTTGACTATAAGCACATCGACCGGTGTTCTTAGTGTGGCCAATGGCAAAACAATAAATCTCAATAATACATTAACTTTTACTGGTACAGATACAAGTTCTGTAGCATTTGGAACAGGTGGTACAGTTACTTATAGAGCCGACAAACTAAATGTATTTGCTACAACAAGTAGTTCTGAACTAGCTTCAATTATATCAGACGAAACCGGATCAGGATCTCTGGTATTTGCTAACAGTCCTACTTTTATAACTCCGGTACTCGGTGCTGCCACTGCTACTACTCTAAACGGCTTAACAATCAGTGCATCAACCGGTATTCTTAGTGTGGCTAACGGAAAAACATTAACAGTAAATAATACCCTCACTTTAACCGGCACAGACACTAGTTCTATTGCATTTGGTTCAGGTGGTACAGTTGCCTACGCAGCAAATAAATTGAGTGTGTTTGCAAGCACCACTAGTTCAGAGTTGGCAAGTGTAATTAGTGACGAAACTGGTACCGGTTTAATTGTTTTTAATAATAGTCCAACTTTAATAACTCCAGTTTTAGGCGCGGCTACAGCTACAAGTCTAAACAGAGTTACAATAACGCAACCTAGTACCAGTGCAACTCTCACACTATTTGATGGTAAAACATTTACCTCTCAAAATACATTAACTATACGTGGCACAGATGGTAGTACAGTCGATTTCGGAGGTGGAGGCAATGTTGCTTATCAAGGCGGTACATTATCTCAATTTCAACCAACAACAAGTGCTCAACTTCTTAGTGTTATAACAGACGAAACAGGCACAGGTAGTCTAGTTTTTGCCAATACTCCTACTTTAATAACTCCGGTGTTGGGAGTAGCTACAGCTACATCTATTAATAACTTAACTATTACTAATCCGGGCGCAGGAACTACTACATTAACTGTATCAAGCAATAAAACGTTGGTTGTTAATAATAGTTTAACCTTCCAAGGTACGGACTCATCAATAATTAATTTCGGCGCAGGTGGTACCATTGTATATGCTAGTAGCAATTTAAGCGTATTCAATCCTGCTACAACGACAAGTCAGCAATTAGCAACAATTATAAGCGACGAAACAGGAACAGGTAATTTAGTCTTTAATAACTCACCGACATTGACTAGTCCTTCGTTGATAACTCCGGTACTTGGAACAGCTACCGGAACGTCTATAACATTAACTGGTAATATCTCTGCGAGTGCCTTTAATAAACTTAGTATATCTGCTCCAACCAATGGTGCTACGTTTACGCTGTCTGATGGAAAAACTCTAACAGTTCTCAATACGTTAAATTTCAGTGGTAACGATAGTAGCACAGTAGGTTTTACAACCGGTGGTACTGTTGCTTACAAAGAAAATGCGTTAAATCAATTTGCAGCCACTACAAGTTTACAACTTGAAAATCTTATAACAGATAATACCGGATCTGGCAATGTTGTTTTTAGCAACTATGCTACTTTAAACTATGCTACTTTGGTCAATCCAAACATTCTAACAGCCAATGATTTTGTTATCACTGGTAACCTTAGTGTATTTGGAAATACAACAACTATTCAATCTGTTTTAATAACAGTACAAGATCCTGTGATGACATTGGGTGGCAATACCGCTCCGACTATTAACGATAACAAAGATCGAGGTATTGAATTCCGTTGGCACAACGGTTCGACAGCTAAAGTTGGATTTTTTGGCTATGATGCAAGTTTAGGAGTTTTAACATTTATACCTGATGCGACCAATAGTTCAGAAATTTTCTCAGGCACATTAGGTAACATTAATATTAACAGAGTTCTTATTAACGGTAATCAAATTTCTGCTTCGGATTTAAGCAACAGTGTAACAGGAACAGGTAATGTTGTTCTTAGAACTAATGCCGAAATGATTACTCCTAATATTGGTACGCCAAGTTGGGGTAATCTAGTCAATGCCACTGGATTACCGGTCAGCACTGGTATTAGTGGATTAGGTTCTGGTATAGCTACATTTCTTACAACACCTAGTAGTTCTAATTTACAAGCAGTTATCACCGACGAAACCGGTACTGGTAATCTGGTACTTAACACAAATGCAGTGCTTATCACTCCAAACATAGGAACGCCAAGTTGGGGTAATCTAGTCAATGCCACTGGATTACCGGTCAGCACTGGTATTAGTGGATTAGGTTCTGGTATAGCTACATTTCTTACAACACCTAGTAGTTCTAATTTACAAGCAGTTATCACCGACGAAACCGGTACTGGTAATCTAGTATTTGGCATTAGTCCAACACTAGGAACTAGTATAATCGCAGGAACAAGCTCATTTGATTTACTAAACACTACGGCTACAACTATTAACTTTGGTGGTGCTGCTACAGCAATTAACATTGGCGCTGCCAATGGTACCACTACATTTGCTGGAAATTTGTCCATAACCGGTGCTGCTTATGTACCTAATTTACCAGCATTTCGTGTGACAGGGACCGGAGGTCAAATTAGTGCCACAGCAAATGTCACTGGTACCAATATGACTGTAGATTTTAATCAGGGCGGTTATTTAAATACAACTACAGGCATATTTACGGCTCCGTTGGCTGGAATTTATCAGGTAAATCTTGTTGTAAGAACTTACACAAATTCTGGTGTGATATCTCAGGCTGTAATTGAGAAAAACGGCACAGTTATAATAATGGTTGAATGGGCTGCTAACACAACCATGAATCACGCAGGTGGATCGACAGCGATAAAACTGGCTGTGGGTGATTCATTAACATTCAGAGTAGTAGCTGGTAGTATAGATTTCGACATAAATGATAATTGGAGCGTAGCTTTCTTAGGATAAAAAATGTCAAAAAATAAAAGAATTGATTTAGATAAATGGACTCCTGTTGATCCTACTAACCCATTAAAAAGTCTAATATACAGTTCGAAATTTGGCAATAACCTAAACGGTTGATTTTTAATCACACAACATCTATAATAATAAAGATGTTGACCACCATTCAAGATACTGTACTACAACTCCTGCCCGGTCGTCGTCGACGTAGTCCAGGAGGTTGGATAAGTTTTAACGCACCCTGTTGTCAACATCGTGGCCACAAGGCTGATTCTCGAGGAAGAGGTGGGGTAATAGCCAATGCCGATGGAGGTGTAAGTTATCATTGCTTTAATTGTAATTTTAAAACTAGTTATAAGCCCGGTCGTCATTTAGGTTATAAATTTAGAAAATTGTTGGAATGGTTGGGTGCAGATGAAAATTCAGTACGTTGGTTAGTAATCGAAGCTGTTAGGTTAAAAGAATTCGCCAAAGTAGACGAAGTAGAACGAGAGCTTATCGAATTTCAAGTAAGGTCTTTACCCGATGATGTAGAATTAGTTCAAACAGATTCGGAAGCCTATGCTTACTGTGAACAAAGACATATAAATTTAGACAGGTATCCTTTGTTAGTAAGCAAAAAACTTGAGCATAATTTAAACAGAAGGATAATTATTCCATTTACTTGGAATAATCAGTTAATTGGATATACTGGAAGAGCGTGGAATAATCTAGTAAAACCAAAATACTATAGTCAATTTGAATCTAATTATGTGTTCAATATAGATCAACAATTACCAACATCTAAGTTTGTTATTGTGGCCGAAGGACCGTTTGACGCTATGAGCGTAGATGGTGTTGCTGTACTCGGTAACGAATGTTCTGAAACTCAGGCTGACATCATTGACAGTTTATCCAGGGAAGTTATACTGGTACCCGACAGGGATCGAGCTGGTAATAAATTAATTGACAATGCTATAGAATATTCTTGGACAGTGAGTTTCCCAGTCTGGTACGAAACTTGCAAAGATATAAATGAAGCAGTTGTACGCTATGGTAAATTATTTGTTGTACGTAGCATATTAGAAGCTAAACAAACTTCGAGGTTAAAAATAGAACTAATGCGTAAGAGACTATATAACTAACATGGAAAAAAATTATTCAGCTGATGTACAACGTTTATTCTTAGAGATAATGTTGTCTGACGCACAGAGTTTTGTGCGTATTCAAAATATATTCAATCCAGAAAACTTTGATCGTACCTTGCGTGACGCAGCTAAGTTTATATCTTCACACAGTACTAAACATAGTATACTACCTACCATAGATCAGGTACAAGCTGTAGCAGGAACTAGTTTAAGAAAGGTTGAATTAGATGAAGGGCATTTAGATTGGTTCCTAGAGGAGTTTGAAAGTTTTACACGCAGACAGGAATTAGAGCGTGCCATACTTAAGGCAGCAGACTTAATTGAAAAAGGTGATTATAACCCTGTAGAAAAACTAGTCAAAGACGCGGTTCAGATCAGTTTAACCAAAGACCTGGGCACAGATTATTGGGCCGACCCCGCCGAACGTATCAATAGATATTTTAATTCAGGTGGACAAGTCAGTACAGGTTGGCCGCAACTGGATAAAATCATGTACGGTGGATTCAGTCGCGGTGAACTAAACATATTCGCAGGTGGATCTGGATCGGGTAAAAGTCTGGTCATGATGAACATAGCATTAAATTGGTTGCATCAAGGCCTCCATGGTGTTTATATAACGCTGGAACTCAGTGAAGAATTAACTAGTCTGCGTACTGATGCTATGTTAAATGACATTAGTACTAAGGAAATTAGACGAAACATCGATGATACTGCATTGAAAGTCAGAATAGCCAGTAAACGTGCAGGTAGCTATAGAGTCAAGTATATGCCAGCACAGAGTACAGTAAATGATATACGTAGCTATTTGAAAGAATACCAAATCCAGACTGGTACACGAGTTGATTTTGTAATGATAGACTATTTAGATTTGCTTATGCCGGTGTCAGCTAAGGTTAGCCCCAACGATTTGTTTGTCAAAGACAAATATGTAAGTGAAGAATTACGAAATTTAAGTAAAGAACTCGGTATGTTGATGATTACCGCGTCGCAATTAAACAGATCGGCAGTAGAAGAAGTTGAATTTGACCACAGTCATATCTCTGGTGGCATTAGTAAAATTAACACAGCAGATAATGTGTTTGGTATTTTTACCAGTAGAGCGATGCGTGAGCGTGGAAAGTATCAAATACAGTGTATGAAATCTCGTTCAAGTACTGGGATTGGTCAAAAGATTGATTTAGACTATAATATTGAGACTATGCGTATCACTGATCCGGGCGCTGAACAATCGGATACCAATCAATCTTCGGCAGGTACTATCTATGATCGTATTAAACCCAAAAGCACGTTGTCGGAATCTTCGGAGACCGCAGCGGAAACAGCTCCTGTGACAGTAAATGCAAATAGCAATAAACTAAAACAAATGTTAGCAGGATTAAAGGTTAATAGGGAAGTTTGAGTTTTTGTAATATGACCCGCTAAATAGTGTATTGGGAGGCAATGTTGCAAAAGCATACTAGAAGCATATTAGCTGAATTAGATAGTCTGAGACTAGCAAGAGATAAAGAAAATTTTCTTGAAAGTCGGGCTAATAATGTCATACAGGGTGCTATTAATCTTTTACAATTTATCAAAGAAAATTACGATGCAGACACAGCGTTGGAGCTTGAACGTAGATTAATCAATAGTATTCGTAGCGGTGATACTAGTAAATTTAGCCGTAGGATAAGAAAAATTAAAGATGAATAACTTCATGCAAATACGTGAAGGTGGTAATGCAATACCTGATAGCCAGCCTGTTTTAAAGCAAGATGTAAAAATGGTCATACAGAGTATTAAGCAATTACTACCAAAACCACTGGCTGGTGCCATACAAACAGATATAGGCAGTGCTGGTTATAAGATACAGTCGGGGGATATTGATATTTTTCTCGATGCAGCTCGTGTTGTAGATTTTTTTGAAACTCAAAATAGTAAAGATCCTGTCAAAGATGCTAAACAACTTTTACGTCGACATTTTGAATCACAAGGTGCTCAAAGTTTATTGTCGGGAAGAAATGTGCATGTTGGTGTTCCTTATATAAGTTCGGTAAATGGTACTCGTGGATTAGCACAAGTTGATGTTATGGTAATTGCTGATGCCGATGTGGTCGCTCCTTGGCATCAACATGGTTTGCGTGGACAGTACGATGATCCTGAGTTTCGAGGACAAGAACTTTTTATTTTATTGAATAGTTTGGCTCGATTTTACAATCTCAAATTTGATGCATTTGGTGCAAAGTTAATGAATAGAGACACCAATGAAGTTGTAGGCAGAACTAGACGAGAGGTAGCTAAAATATTACTAGGCTCTAAAGCTAAGGAAAAAGATTTAGATAGTGTAAAATCTATTATGGCTAAATTAGAAAATGATCCAGACCGAGAAGGGAAATTAGCTCAAGCCAAACAAGATGTTGCCAAAGGATTATTGCGCCTTCCTGAAACAATACAACCTGGCACAGCAGCATGGTTTAGAAATTTACAGGATAAGATACAATGAAATCCTATATAGATTATTTGGTAGAGGCAGAAGGACCACGAATACCACATCCCGAAGACAGTGTTTTCTCGGGTAGTGCCCAAGCATTAAAATATGTTCAAGCTCTTCAAGGTATTGTTACTAATCCGCGCTCCGTAAGTATTAAATGGGATGGCGCCATAGCTCTTTATTTTGGTAGAGACAGTCAAGGGCAATTTTTTATCAGTGACAAATACATGTATCCAAAGAATGTATTAGCTAAAAACCCCAATGAATGGATACAATATGACTCTAGTAGAGGTGCTAATCGTGCAGATTTGTATCAAAAATTGAATCAAATTTGGCCTGGATTAGAAGCTGCTGTGGGACAAACAACAGGCGTGTTTAAAGGCGATCTAATGTTTGTGGGTGCTTTACAACCTGTACAAGGTTATTACATTTTCAAACCTGTTACAGTAGAGTACAGAATACCTGTTGACAGTGATTTAGGTAAATTAATAGCAGGGCGGCGTGGATTGATTGTTGTGCATGAGTACAACAATTCTGTATTTAATGGACAAGGTATAAAAAGCAACGAACAGATAGCAGTTATTCCTGCTGACATGAATATAAAATTTAAATTAAAAAATCCTGCAAATTTAAGTGCCGCAGCAACTAAATTGTTGTCTACCTATGGTCAGAAACTAGATGTTTTTTTGCATGGACTTAGCAAAACCGCTAGGGATGCTCTGCAAACATATCTTGTGCATTTTAAGACAGGTAGGACTCAGGCGCAGTTAGCTGAATGGTTGAAAACAGAAGTAAGTAATAAACAATATAATCTTCTAATAGGACAAAACCAAGATGGGTATCTAATAGAAAATCGCCAAATGTTAGATATCCTATTCAAAATTTGGCAAACTATCGGCAATTTTAAGGACAATCTAGCTCAACAATTAGAACGACAGGTACAGGGTTTTGAACAATATGTAAATGGCAACCCCCAAGGCGAAGGATTTGTATTTCCTAGTTCCATTGGTTTAATAAAATTAGTACAACGAGCAGGATTTAGTGCTGCACATTTTTCTGGCTTCAACGCCAAAAAATAACGATCAGTATAAATAAAAGTATGCGCGAAAGCGTAAACTTATAAAGGAAATTAAAATGGCAGCATTTACTAGAATTAATGGGTTTGCTAATTTTGCAGTAGGTACCCTATATGCAACTTCTGATCAAAAAGTATTTAAACTTGAAATTAAAGATGGTTCGGGTGCAATTGATCTTCGTGATCAGGACGGTGCAGCAGCCGACGAATTAGTCGAAAAAATTGTAGGTACATTGAATCCTCTAATGTATTACGCAGAAAATAATGCTGGGGGAAACATCCATGTTGTTATGCATGGACACAATGTTGACGCAGCAGACATTAAAGCACGTTTAGTTGGTCTAGGCGGTAATACAAAGACAATTACAAGTGCTACTGTTGTATCATTGGGTACAGTTATCACTGTTGCTTAATTAGTTTATTAACAACTCAAAGCCTGCTTCGGCAGGCTTTTTTATTGGCTAATATAGAGGTCAATAAATATTTTTATGACAGATATAGCAGTTTATTCACTAGTTGATATTACCTGTACCAATACGACTAGTAATATAGATAGTGAAATATTCAAGAGAAATCAACAAAGAAATTGGGAAACAGCCGTACAATGTCTTAATCTTAGGAATAGAATCTTAATAAAGGCTGTGCCAGGAATTCCTAAGTTTGTATAACTGAATAATCATAGTTTTGGCAAAGAATATTTGGGACGACAACGTTTGTTGGAAGTTTATTTTTACGGTGGAGGATGATTTTACCGATGAAAAATTAGATCAACTACGATTAGATTTTCATCAGGTACCAGTTATCACAGGATTAGAGGAAACAGTCGACCTAGTGGATCCTGCATTTATCACTATTGGTAATTATTTAAACACATACTTTAAGACTACATAATGGTTTGGGTAAATATTACATATTCTATACTTTCAGTATAGAAATTTATGATTTAAAGGTTTAAATAAAATGTCAGCTAGTGATATAGAAAAAGAAAATTTGGAGGCTCACGTGGAACTATGTGCTGAGCGTTATAGACAATTAAATTTAAAATTAGATAGTCTAGGGGATAAAGTATCTACTATGGAGAGCATGATCTTCGATATAAAAAATACTTTATCTGATGCTAACGACAAACATAACAGACAACTTATCACAATAGGAACCAGTATTATTGTAGTCCTGATTGGGGCAATCGTAACTTTATTAGTGGCTCTCAATCGATGAAAATAGTAGAATTTCTAGGCGGGCTACAATTACCAATTACCAATGAAGAATCAGATGTTTTGGCCAAATTCGATGGCCAAACACCGTTTGTATCAAAAATGACATTGAGTGAACGTGAACAGGTACTAGCAAATCAATTAGTTAACAAGGGTGTACTTGTTAGAAAAAATCAAAATGGACAAATTCAATATAGTAAACAAGTACGAAGTTGAACAAGCTGTATTACAAGCAGTTAAACATGTTAAAAAATGGACTAGACGCGAGCTATCACTGCTACTAGCAGCCTATCGTCCAAGCAAATCCACTCCTTTGATCATACCATTGAACGAAAAAGTTTTGTTGATTGGTAACTATGCTTTGCTAAATGACAACAAGATATGGCATATGATTTACAGATTCAACGATCAAGAATTAGATTTTGTTGATAAAAACGCTGCAATCTTTTACGCTGTGTGTATGCAGACCAATCGTATCTACTTAGCTAATGTTATACAGAAATATGACGAAGAAATAAATAGACTTATTGTAGAAGAAGAAAGGCTGAAATATAGAATAGGTCAATCTATGCGTAAGAAAAACCATACAAATCTTGATTTGTATACAAATAGATATCAAAATACGCGAGCTAGACTAAAACAGTGCCGTTCTCTTTTAGAAAAAAATTTAAAACATGCTAAATACAGTAACCATCGGGAATAACCTACTATGAATCTTAAAGATATTAACCCTGTCACCAACAGTCGTAAGATGAACAATTTAATGGAGAGCCGTTTTGGTTTCAAATTAGATTATGATCGTCTAACCTATGTTAAAGCACAGCAATTAGTCAAGCTAGTAAATGAAAATTTACAACGTATTCGCCATAGTTTTGGTGTACATACAGCTGAACGTAATCCAAAATACATGGAATTGTTGATGATTCGCGAAAGTATTGGACGTTGGATGAAAGAAAATCAACATCTTATGGAAAGCGAAATGGGTAAGAGCGAAGCTATTCTTGCCGCCAAGGACATGGTTGACAGCATACAAGATATGGTTGAGAAGGTCAGCAAGATGCAGGTTGAACAATTACCTGCCCTAATTGATACTATTCGCGATCAAATTGGTATGGCTGAGGCTGATACATTTAAAAATGCAATGAGTCAATTATTGACAAATATCAGTCAAGAATTAGGTCAAGCTCGCGAAACAGCAGATACTAGTGCTCGCGCACTAGCCGGTGAAGACATGGGTGGCATGAGTATGGGCGGTATGGGGGGTCCCGGTGATATGGGCGCCATGGATGCTATGAGCACTGCTCCTAGCTTAGGTGAGCCCAGTGATCTAGACACTGATGAATTTGGTGCCACTGATGCAGCAGCAGGTGGCATGGAGCCAGTGGGCAGAGAAAAACGCTAATGCGAGCCAATGAGTTTGCATTTGAGGGAGCGATGACTCCCTCAATTTCTAATTTAGTTTCTACTTTGGAAAATCTCAGATCTAAAACAGATCAAGTTAGAGTAGATAGCTTAGTAAACTTGGTCAGAAAACGACCGGGTTCAGAAATGTTTAACATAGATATTTTAGTAGATGCTTTTAAAGATAACAATACAGTAAAAAATTTAATTAGAAATATAACAGATGATGATACGGGTGTAAAGTATGTTCACCTTAAAGGATTGACCAGCGACGAAGACGAGCTGCTGCCAGATCAAGAAATAGGTAGTTCAGGACCGGGTGGATCTAAAAGTCCGAGAGATACAGTAAAATCTATGGCTAAAAGAGCAGCTGGTAAAAGATTATAATCAGTTGTTTTCTACTAATAAGTATGCTATAATTAGATAGTATGCTAAATCCTAAATATAATTACAAACAAATCACTAGAGAAAATTTAGATGGGAGACGTTATTACACTACCCCAACTGGACAACGAGTTCCTAGTGTAACAACCATTCTAGATCGCACTAAACCCCAAGAAGCCCGACAGGCCTTACAAGAATGGCGTAAAAGGGTTGGCGAACAGCTAGCCCAACAAATTACCACCGAAGCCGCCGGGCGTGGTACTCGTATGCACAAATGGCTAGAAAATTATATTCAAACCGGAGATCCTGGCTCTCCGGGTACTCATCCAGAGAGTCAACGCAGCCATCGGATGGCCATGAAAATAATTGAACAAGGATTTGCCAATGTCGACGAAGTCTGGGGTAACGAGGTTCCACTGTATTTTCCTGAACTATATGCTGGAACCACAGACTGTGTGGGAGTTCATGCAGGCCAAGAAGCTATATTAGATTTTAAACAAACTAATAAACCTAAGCGCAGAGAATGGATTGATGATTACTTTTTACAACTGACCGCATACGCCCTTGCTCACAATGAGGTACACGGTACTAACATACGCAAGGGTGTGGTTATGATGTCAGTCAGGCCAGAGGAAGATTCTGATCCAGTCTATCAAGAATTCATTTTAGAACCTGCAGATTTTGATTTATGGACCAATCGCTGGTGTGATCGTGTCAGTGAGTATTATTGTATACGGTAAATACTGTAAACAAGGATAGCCAATGGCAGTCACGCAGATTTCTCAGGTTCAAGTTCGTCGCGGATTGATGCAGGATTTAGGACAGTTAACGTCGGGCGAATTTGGCTGGGCTGTCGACGAACTACGTCTATTTATTGGTAACGGGCCTGTAGTAGAAGGTGCGCCATATGAGGGAATCACCGAAGTTGTTACATTAAAGAGTTTACAAAACTTTTATAGCGGTAGTGGCAGTGGTTTAACCGGTCTATTATCATTTCCATACACGTTTAAGGGTTCAGACGGTGGGTATGATGTTCAAACCGACATTGTTGTAACACCGCCTCATTCTCGACCGTTACAGAAAAAGTTAGATGACACAGTTAACGTAAAAGATTTCAATGCTCAAGGCAATGGCATTACAGATGATTATGCTGCAATACAAAGAGCTATTGATCAGATTTATAATAGGAAAACATCAACAATTCCTAGTGCTACCAGACGAGTGATAGAATTTGCCCCCGGTATTTATAATATAGAAAATGAGCTGACTATTCCTCCTTACTGTGTACTTAGAGCAGGTGGTCGTGGTAGTGTTACAATTAGACAGATAAGCACAGCAGCTACTTGTATTTTTAGATTGTCCAATAGTTTAGGTAACTATGACGCCTCGTTGATAAATGGGGTGGTTCCCGGCCAAGTTGAAATGCAGGGAATTAGATTTGAAATTACTAGTAGTACTAATAGAGTAGTAGGAATAGTCGAATCGGCAACTAATGTATTGTTTGATAGATGCCAATTTGTTGGCAGTAGAAGTTTTCCAACAACAGACACTAATACTCATTGTTTATTGATTAATAGTAATTATCGAGAATCGGGCGGTATTAAATTTGTTAACTGTGATTTTTCCGGAATGGATACAGCAGTAACAATTCAAGACAATTATCAATTAAATGGGATAATTTTTGATAGTTGTAGTTTTTACAACTGTTTAAAAGGTATAGTAGCCCGCACTAATAGAAGTCGTAGTTACATGGGCCTAAAAGTAATAAATTCGGCCTTTAATAAAATCAAAGAGCAAGCACTGTTGACTTTAACTAATGTTACAGGAGTATCAAGTACCACCAATACCTACCTAGATGTAGGTACTAATTATTCTTTAACAACTGTTAATGTTTCAACAGTTGCCAGTACCGCGGTTGCAACAAGCGTAATCAAATTTGGCGGTGATAATAGCTATAGTTTTGGTGATATGTTCCTAAGGCCTTTTGACAAAGAGTTTGATGTACCCACAGTTGAACATGCTAGTTCTGAAGTTATCAGTATAGATACATCTTCAGGCTTAAAATTAGGTAGCAGGTATCAAACCATTGGAAAGAGTTATCTATTACCGGGCGGCAATAATAACTATATTCCCATTTCTGCAAAACTATTAGGTGGAACCATACATTATACTATTGAAAGATTACAGCGTTTTAGGTCGGGTGTAATAACCTATACTGTTGATACTGTAGGTAATATTGTTTGTTTTAGAGATAGCTACACACAAGTGGTCAGTACAGATGTGATAATCGAAATGTATTACACTCCAATGGCTGGTTTAGGTACCAACCCAAGACCAGTTATCAATGTAAAGACAGTGAATGTGGCCTACGGACAGACTGTTTTTACATTTGATATTAAATCCCAAGATTTTAAAACTCTAACAGATTCATCAGTACAAATTCCAAATTTATCATTTATTCTATAAAATATGTGGAATCTCAAACCCGAAGAACGCCTTCGAGAATGGCGTGCATTTCGTTCCGATTGTAACAACAAAACACTGGATTTGATGCTGGCAGATGTCAGTAAACTTTGGAGTTATGCTCCTTATGTTACACATTATCTTAGTCCAGATTTATTAGAAGAATGGCCAGATCCCTGGATGTTAGTGCATGAAAATTATTATTGTGATCTTGCTAAGGCACTAGGAATGTTTTATACTATATACTTGACAGATCATTATCAAAAAACGGTGGATAGTTTAGAAATTCGAATTTATAAAAATCGAGACACACATGACACAGTAAATACTGTCTGGGTTAATCGTGGAAAATATATACTTAATTTGATATTCGACACTGTAGTAAATAAAAATCTCGTCGATGAAAATTTCGTACTAAAGTACAAATATAATATCAATGATCTTAGTCTCGATTTGAAATAAGAAGGAAAATCAATGTCCCCTATAAATGTTATTAAGCGAAGTGGCCGGGCAGTACCGTTAGATATTGCCAAAATACAGCGACAGGTCAGTAATGCCTGTAGAGGTATCGACAGTGTCAGTCCCAGTATGATTGAAATAAAAGCTCAATTGGAATTTCATGACGGAATGACCACTCGAACTATTGATCAATTATTATTGCAGGCCATGGTTGGCTTGATCGACGAAACTGAAAACCCAGAAATAAACAATGTAAATTATCAATATGTTGCAGGACGTCAGCGCCTGAGTATGTTGAGAAAAGAAGTTTATGGCCAATACGATCCTCCCCGACTTTACGAGATTGTAAAGACAAACGTAGACGCCGGAATGTATACCCCGGAATTGCTAGAGTGGTATACCCAGGATGAATGGAATATTATTGATCTGTTTATTGATCACCACAAAGATGAAGACTACACCTATGCAGCTATTGCCCAGCTCTGCGAAAAATATCTGGTACAGAATCGTGCTACCGGGAAGGTATATGAAACTCCACAAGTACGCTATGCTGTAGCAGCAGCCACAGCCTTTCACGCTGAGCCACCGGAACAAAGACTTAAATTAGTAAAGGAATACTATGAATGTGCCAGCAATGGTCAGTTCACTCTTGCCACTCCTGTTCTCGCTGGTTTGGGGACTACGACAAAACAATTTAGTAGTTGTGTGCTTATCAGTAGCGATGATACTCTTGATAGTATATTTGCAGCTGGTGAAATGATGGCCAAATATGCCAGTAAACGAGCAGGAATCGGCTTGGAAATTGGCCGTATTCGACCCTTGGGTGCACCAATTCGCAACGGTGAGATCAAACATACGGGTCTAGTACCTTTTATGAAGAAATGGTTCGCTGATTTACGCAGTTGCAGCCAAGGCGGTATTCGTAACGCCAGCTGTACAGTGACTTTTCCTATCTGGCACGCACAGTTTGAAGACCTTATTGTACTAAAAAATAATCAAGGAACCGAAGAAACTCGTGTTAGGCAAATGGATTATTCGGTAGTGGTCAATGCCATGTTCTGGCGCAGGTTTAAGAACGGTGAAAACATTACCTTATTTGACCCACACGAAGTGCCCGACCTATACGAAGCATTTTATAGGGACACAGGAGAGTTTGAACGACTTTATCTGGCCTATGAACAAGATAAGACAAAAAAGAAGAAAGTATTACCAGCGGATGAGATATTCAAAAATGGCATTCTTAAAGAGAGAACCGACACAGGTCGAATTTATCTTGTCAACATCGATAATGTCATCTCGCAAGGTCCGTTTGATACGCGACTTGATCCCATATATCAATCAAATTTATGCCAGGAAATACTACTACCCACCCGCCCTTTTCAAAGAATTGAAGATCCCGAGGGTCGAATAGCCTTATGTACCTTGGGGAGTATAAACTGGGGCAGTTTCCGTAATCCGCAGGATATGCGAAAGGCCTGTAGGGTATTGGTTCGCAGCCTGAGCAATCTTTTAAACTATCAAGACTTCCTGAGTATACAAAGCGAATTGGCTAACAAGGACTTTGAACCACTTGGGGTTGGCATCACTAATCTTGCCTACTGGCACGCTCGTAAGAGTCTCAAGTACGGCGAACCAACAGCTTTGGCGGAAGTCCGGCGTTGGATGGAACATCAGGCCTATTACCTAACCGAGATGAGCGTAGAATTGGCTGAGCAGCGTGGTGCTTGCAGCAAGTCGGCGCAGACCTACTACGGTAGGGGAGTTTTCCCCTGGGAGCGTCGAGCCCAGGCAGTTAATGAGCTAACGGATTTCACTCCAAGTCTTGACTGGGAACCTTTACGTGCCAGATTGCTAAAATCTGGTATTCGAAATGCCGCATTGATGGCCGTGGCGCCCGTGGAGTCTAGTTCTGTGGTACTGAATTCAACCAATGGTATCGAGTTGCCCATGGAGCTAATTAGTGTAAAAGAATCCAAAGCAGGTAGTTTTGTTCAGGTTGTTCCCGAGTATCGTCGACTGAAAAATCGTTATCAATTAATGTGGGATCAACGTGATTGTCTAGACTATTTAAAAACTGCCGCAGTTCTCGCCTCATATATTGATCAAAGTTTGAGTACCAATACGTTTTACAATCCTGCTTATTACCCCGATAATAAGGTACCAGGCACATTGATCGCAGGAAATTTAATGAGAGCACACAGGTGGGGATTAAAAACAGTCTATTATAGTTTGATCAATAAAGTTGGATCTAAGTCTTTTTTAACTACCACCACTACTAACAGATTAGTTACACCCGGCAGCGAGTATCAATTCTTACCAGGTTCAGAAGTACAAGATGAAGACTGCGAATCATGTAAACTATGACAGAAAATCAAATTATAGTTAGAGCTATCCTAGATCAATGGGGTATTCCTGAAAGTTATATCCCTACAGAAAATATGGCTGATATGACAGTTCGTGCCTTAGAGTGTGAAAACATTCTTAATGTACGAATTAATGAACACGGAGTTATTGAAATAGAGTTTTACGAAGATGAGCAAAGCACAATATAACTTACAACGACAGACAAATTACTTGAAACGACAGATGTTTCTAGATCCAGAGGGTCCGGTTACGGTGCAACGTTTCGAAGAAGTTAGATACCCAAGGATAGCAAAATTTGAAGAAACTGCTAGAGGTTTCTTCTGGGTTCCTGAAGAAATTACATTAACCAAAGATAAAATCGATTTTAAAGAAGCCACCGATGCTGTTCGACATATTTTTACCAGCAATTTACTACGTCAAACTGCACTAGATAGTATACAGGGTCGCGCCCCGGCTCAGATTTTCAACCCAGTGGTCAGTGTTCCTGAATTAGAAGCTCTTGTAAACAATTGGAGTTTCTTTGAAACCAATATCCATAGTAAAAGCTATAGTCATATTATACGCAATGTGTACGGTGTGCCAAAAGATGTATTCAACACCATTCACGACACTAGAGAAATTGTTGATATGGCTGCTAGTGTAGGACATTACTACGATAGGCTACATGAAATAAATTGCCTTAAAGAGCTAGGCAAACCCGATGTCAATGAAGAAATTCATATCCGAGCGATTTGGTTAGCGCTGAACGCCAGTTACGCTTTAGAAGCCTTCCGCTTTATGGTATCGTTTGCCACAAGCCTAGCCATGGTAGAGAATAGGATATTCATTGGTAATGGAAACATAATTGCCTTAATTTTACAGGACGAGATCTTACACGCCGAATGGACTGCCTGGATAATAAATCAGATAGTTAAAGATGATTCTAGATTTGCTCGTATCGCTGTTGAATGTAGAGAAGAAGTCTATAAACTGTATATGGAGGTGATTCGAGAAGAAAAAGAATGGGCGGATTATTTGTTCAAAAAAGGCGTTGTTATAGGTTTAAATGCCCAAATACTTCGAGATTTTGTTGATTATACAGCATTTACACGACTACGAGACATAGGCATTAAATACCTGGAAGAGCATTCTAAGATAACTCCAATTCCTTGGTTCAACAAGCACGTTAACATAAATAAAAAACAAACAGCTTTACAGGAATCCGAAAGTACCAACTACGTCATTGGAGTAATGTCGGAAAATGTAAATTATGCTGAGTTGCCTAATATTTAAGGAGATTCAATGGCAAAAATTGATGAAGAACGAATTCTTGTTCGTGTTAGTTTACTGATTAGAGATACCAGCAGCGTTAGTAATGTTACAATTATTTCGCCGGATTTAATAGCAAATGTTGAAGCCTATGTAACTGATCAATTAGCGGATATAAACCTTTTGGGAGTTATTGTTGAGGCAAGAGATGCAACCAATTGGTCAATTACTGTACCACCAATTGTTCCCACTTACACCATAGCACAGTCTACTAACAGAGTAACTGAAGGTAATTCTGTGATATTCAGTTTCGATACTACTGCCGTTGAAGATAATACTACTTTGTATTGGACAGTGTTAGGTCATAGTGCTAACCTGGCTAATGTTGATTTTGGTGGTAACGTAAATTCAGGTACAATAAATATTTTTAATAACTTTGGTAATTTAATATTAACACCGGTGACAGACGGAACGGTAGAAACCGACGAGATCTTTGCTTTACAGTTAAGAACAATTAGTACAAGTGGAAACGTAGTGGCTACCTCAGGGAATGTTACTATTACGGACTAATGCCTAATAGTTTTGTTGTAAATTATATTATGATTAGTGTGAGCAAACTAATCAGAGATGAAGATTCTTTGTCAAATATTTTATTAGTAGACACCAATTTGGTTACTTCTACTAATAATTTTATTGCAAATACTTTTATTCCTCTGTATACTACAGCCTACGCTAATTCTACAATGAGTGTTGAAAGTTTCAAATACGATGATTAAGGATTAATATGCCCGAAATACATGAAGAACAATTGATAATCAAGTTTTATAAATTAAAAAGAAATAACGACGATTATATAGAAATCATAGGCGATGAGTTAACACAAGCTCTCACATCTGTGGTAGAGGAATTAGTAGGTGATAGTATTGTTGTAGAAGTTGAGAGTGTAAAATGATAACAGTATACAGTAAGGCAGATTGTCCATTTTGCGATCGTGCAAAAAATTTATTACAACTTAAAGGTATAGATTTCACAGAGATTCGTGTCGACCTTGATCCCCGAGCACGCCAGTTTGTAATAAATGAAGGACATAGATCTGTGCCTCAAATTTACAAAGATGGTGAGCTGTTTGTTTTTGGCGGATACAAAGGATTAACCACCTTGGACGAGTCTATATTTCAACAATTAAGGGAAACTCAAAATGTTAATTGAAAACAAATTTGCCAATGGCGATATTATCAATCTTAAACTAGTTTCAGGAGACGAAGTCGTCGGTGAGTTAATAGAATCGAGCACAGTGGGGTACACTCTAAAAAAACCCTGTGTAGTAATTACCAGTAGTGAGGGTATTGGATTAGTTCAAGCTATGTTTGGTCTAGATCCTGATAAAGAAAATCTTTTTTATAAAGATTCACATGTGATTACAACCTGTCGGACTCACGAACCCATGCGTGATCATTACTACAAGGTTACGACCACAGAATAAAATAAATGCCAAGGACACGCTTGTATGCAGGAAAAAATGACGCCATTACAAACCTTAGCCTTGGCTGGAATCTTACAGAATTCTTTAGAAAATACTAAACAATGCTTTTCCTTATCGTCTGATTTACTTACAGCTATAAGTAATTTCGGACAAAGTCCATTTGCAAGTCTTTCGCAGAATTGCTTAAACTCTAATGGACCAAAAGTTATTGCTGCTATTAAAAATATGCCAGGCTTCTTAACTGGATATGTTCAAGAACAATACAAATCTCAAGTTCCTGGTAATATAGATATTGATTATAATAATTTAATAAATGGGTTATTGACACAATCCACCAATCTCACTAAAATAGGTAATATAGGTATTATTTCTTTATTGCAAAAATCAAATGATTTTTGTTCAGCCAATTACCAAATCTATAAAATGATTAGTCAGATGGCCACTAAAAATTCATTGTCTAATACCGCAGGGTACAAATATCTTACTCCCGGTGATATGGTTACTATAGGTTTTAGTAATCAATTTGGCGATCTGAGTTCTCAAGCGTTCCGCCAGTTTTGTACTAATTTAATTGATTTTGGTACTATGTTTAGTGCATCTGATGTTTCTCTGATGTTTCGGGCGTCCTCACTTATAAGAAATTTATTTCGTAAAGGTTTCACTGAGGTATTGGCTACTGCATTAAACAATGAAGGTGTTAGTGTATCAGCCATTGAAAATACACAAGAATCAATTCTAATTAGAGCATTAAACAACGTACCAATTGGATATGTTCGAACTATAATTGAAGTAACTGGATACAGGTCGGGTAGCGGTCAAACAATAACTATGTTAGGTCAGGTATTAGACTATAAAATAGCTTTTGGACCACTGGCAAAAACATTATTCGCTGACTTTGATGATCTTACAAAAAAAATGATAGCAGTCTTAGGCTTAAGTACTAATTTAAGTTTTGTTAATGATTTAGGTTTAACTATGCAAAATATCAGAACTCCTAAACTATCATCTTTAGAAGTTTTGAGTAGTGACACTGTAACCTATGCTGATACTTTAAAAACCGCTTCGTTGTCTTCTCTGGGTACCGGCTCGGGCATTTACGGAAATCCTACAATTAAGGATTTACTAGGAAGTTTTGCTGGAGTCGAATATGTTAAATACCTAAAGATTATTATACAGGCGCATACAGAATTAATTCAAACAGTAAGAGGCAAAGCATTAGTAGATTCTTTAACTCAGGCTTTTACAAACAGAGCAAGTTTTGAATTAGATGACGAACTTGCCGCTACTGTAAATTTAGCGTATACAGCAATGGTAAGTGAAACACAAACTTCAGTGGTAAGAATTTTAAATAGCGGTCAAGACTCTTTTAATAGGATTTTTGAAATGCTGGTAAAAGAAAAACGTAATCTAGCACTGGCAGGGATAGATTACAACAACTCTAATTTTTCAATATCGGATGTAATGACATTTGTCTTAAACTTACCAAATTTGCATTTAGATACGGAATCATTGGGTTACGGTAATTTTATACAATCAATATGTTCAAATAACATATACGGAGAGGCAGTTCGAGCAGCCATCGACGAAGGATTTAATCAAACATTGTTGAACAATGTCGGAATAGAAGTAGTTAATACTTTAATAACAGATCAACCAATTGGCGATCAGGCCAATGATTCTACGCAGTGCTGTCCATAGTTTCTAGCTCAAAAAGCTAGAACTGCTTGTTTTATAATGCTATAATAGGTTTTCCTAGATAGTATTCTTTACTCTTAAAAAGGAGGGGTATATGTCAGAATTATCGATAGAGGAGGCGAAAAAACCTTTAATACCAAAATCGATTATAGCCGTGACAGCTATTCTATTAACAGTAGTCGGAATATATGTGTGTGGTACTTTGTTGAATTTTGTCCTAAAAACTAAATTTGATTCTATTCAACCTGTAGAACCTACACAGATCACTGCACAATATCGTGATAGACAACTTAAATGTTTGGCAAGAAATATTTATTTCGAAGCAGGAACAGAACCATTTGAAGGGAAAGTCGCCGTGGCACAGGTAACAATTAATCGAGCCGAAGTTCGCGGTTTTCCTGATGATCTATGCCAGGTTGTTTACCAGAAAAATGTTATCTACGAAAGAGTTGTATGTCAATTTAGTTGGTACTGTGATAGAGAAGCCTCTGCTCGTGTTATTCATACCGGAGTATATGATGAAAGTATGGAAGTTGCCAAAAAAGTTCTACTAGAAGGTTTTAGACTGCCTAGTTTAACACAGGCATTATATTATCATGCTGACTACGTAAACCCAGGCTGGAAACGTGAACGTATTACCAAAATTGGTCGACATATTTTCTACAAATAAGGAAACAATGACATGAATCAAAAAAATGTTCAAGAAGAACAACTCCCTGCACTTACTCGTATACTTGAAGGTTTTCTTAATATTCCAACGGCAATACTTACCTTTGTAAAAGATCATTTATTGCATATCAGTGCTCATACTCTTGGTTTGATGTGTATAATTCTATTGCATCTAAGTAGTGTACCAACATTGTTGGCTGTGCTTACTAGTCAAAGTGATCGTATGCCACCAGTCGACATTATGTTGTTTGTTTGGGCAGGACTAACTACGATTTTCTTTAAGAGCTTGTTTGAAAGAAATTATTTGTACATTGCTATAAATTGTTTAGGTTTCGTTGCTCAAACTATACTAATGAGTTTAATTTTATTTAAGTAGACAGATAAGTGATGCTACAATGTCTTAAATATATAAGTGAATTAAGGAGCTCCAAATGTCAAAACGAACAGCATTGGAAGTACAAGAACCTGATCATAACTCAGTGGAACTAGAAGAAACCGACGAGCTAGATTTAGAAAATTCTGATATTGGGTTTTTATTAGATAAAGATGGTAATTTGAAAAGTGTATTTGGTCCAGAAGAAGGTTTTGTAAACCCAAACGAAACTGTGGCGGCTATACTTGAAATTTTAGGAATAGACGAACTTACCGCTCCAAATCGTACTCTACACTAAGTAGCAGAAAAACAACATCCTTGTGGCGTAAAAACAACACTTTTTTGCCTGGAAAACAGGCATTTTAGTGTTGTTTTCTTGCCACAATTTGACAGTGGTAGCTCATTTTGCTATACTACGAGTATGGAAAATGCAAAACGTAAACGCAGACAAGACACTAAACACGCTGTCTATATGCTTGTTAATTGTGTGACCAACGAGCATTATGTAGGCATTACCGTGTGCGGTGGTCAAGTGCAACGTGCGCTCAAAATACGCTGGCAAAAGCATGTTCGCAGAGCACTAACTGAGAACAAATCGTGGGCTTTATGCCGCAGTATTAGGTTGCATGGTCCCGAGGCTTTTGCTATACTATTGGTTGATGTTGTTAGAGGGCGTCGGCCTGCTCACGCTGTAGAGCGTGAAATTGTTAACAGTTGTAACCCAGAACTTAACTCTCATTAAGGACTTAGTTATGCTAACTGTAGATAAAGATACACAAGAAGCCCCTAATAAATGGTGGGCTGCTCAAGACGCTAGAATGCGTAATTATGCTAACAAGAGCCGTTGGGACTCAAAAATTCAACGGCGGGTTGATGCTATGATGATGGCACTTGACAGCATTTATAGCGGCCGTATTTACGAAGCTTACGGAGTGCGTAGGGTCGCTATTAAAATTGACAGCCCTCAAGTTAAAGACCGTAAATGGTTGCGTATTTTGGAGGCAGATTGGGCCGCTGAGGGCGTTACCAAAACTGTAACGCCTCGAGGTATACTGTATCAAATTGCTAAGTTGTAAAATAGCAACAGATTGACAGCCTAGACCATTTTTGCTATACTAACGGTACACTGAAATAACGGAGATAGATATGGCTTACAAAAATTTTGCTCCTCGTTTTGTTACACTAGACGCTGCCCAAAAGCCCCAACTTGAGGCACTAGAAGCAGTTATTGGTCAACTCAGTGTTCGCGATCGCGACTTTGCTGGTGACCTTATCAGCAACTTTCGTAGGTGGGGGCGGCTCAGCGAAAAGCAACTAGTTTGGGTTGGTACCCTTACTGCTCGTGCTACGGCACCTGCTCCGGCTCCAGTGGCTGCTGTCAATGTTGCCAATATCCAGGCAATGTTTGATCGTGCCGGTAGGACGCTCAAGCGTATCAAAGTCAAGCTACAGACTGCGGAAGGTCAGCCAGTGGCATTCAGTCGTGCAGGTATCCACAGCAAGTACGCTGGCCAAATCCTTGTCACAGATGGTGGGCCGTTTGGCAACAACAAGTATTTTGGTCGCATCGACATGGACGGCAACTATCATGCTACCAATCGTGCTGGTGCTGATGTCGTAGCATTGGTGCAGGAGTTTGCCAATGAGCCCGAGACCACGGCTGGTAAATATGGACGCCTTACTGGTAGTTGCTGCTTCTGCAATCACACGCTCAAAGACAGCCGTAGCACCGAGTTAGGTTACGGTCCAGTGTGTGCTCAGCGTTTTGGTTTAGTCCACTAATTGGAGGGTATTATGCAAGTTAAACAAGAAATCAAAAAAGGCGACATCGTTATCGTTACCCAACGATATAGACTTTATAAACACTTTTCTAAGTCCTGGCGGTGTTATATTAAAAAGCGTAAGACTGCACCGGGAGAAAAACTTATCAAAATTGGTAAGGTGGAGCGAGTTAATACCAAAACTTATACAGTAACCATGCAGGGAGATTATTTAGGTGCCGGTGTTTCTGACTACCTTATACCAAAAAAAGATGTTCGGCTTAGTCTAGAACAGACCATTAACTACATTTAAAATGGATTACTTTACCCAACAAGTCATTGGCATGTGGACTATAGGATTTGGAGCAGCCGAAATTGCACGTCATCTTGACTGCTCTATTGAAGAAGTCTATAATATAACAGATGGGTTAGGATTTGCAGACTTAGTAGAAGTGCCCGACCTTGAAGAAGAATCCTCAATGCCTCTCAACTACGGAGATGAAGATGACCAAGACTGATCCCTGGCGTGTTATCAACCAACTTGAAATTCACGACAGTCGTCTTAACAAAGAAGCTATCCTTAGGGCCGAAGCCGAAGCCGGCAATACAGAATTGTTTCAGGGTCTGCGACTAGCCATGGATCCTATGATTACTTTTGGCATACGGCAAGTGCCCGAGAAAAAAGATAGTGATCAACTGACCAGTGCAGACGGTCTTAGCTACGACACCTTTGCACTGTCTGTGACAGGCTTTGTGACTCGTAACATCACCGGCAACATGGCTCGTGACTTCATACATCACCTTATGCTGGCTAGTACACAAGATCAGTGGAATCTGTGGTATCGGCGTATCCTTATCAAGGACATGCGATGCGGTGTCAGTGAGAAAACTGTAAACAAGGTAGTAGAGCGTGACTTTCCTGGCTTTGCTATCCCTGTGTTTGGTTGCCAGCTTGCTCACGATAGTGTAAATCACGAATCAAAGTTGTCGGGGCAGAAACTAGTGGAAGTCAAGTTGGACGGCGTTCGTGTTATCACTATTGTCCATCCCGACGGTCGAGTTGATCAGTTCAGTCGTAACGGTAAAGAGCTAGTTAACTTCAACCATATCAAAACACAGTTTCATGCCGTTGCCGAACACCTGCCCGAAGCCATGGTGTTTGATGGCGAAGTAATGAGTTCGAGTTTCCAAGACTTGATGCG
>Ga0214923_10002273_pt1 | contig 25812 bp, 19 predicted proteins | sample LL1510_MetaG_FD_177993 | JGI IMG/M metagenome (GOLD analysis project Ga0214923, IMG submission 177993) | Freshwater microbial communities from Lake Lanier, Atlanta, Georgia, United States - LL-1510 | ecosystem: Environmental > Aquatic > Freshwater > Lake | place: USA: Georgia | collected...
CCAGTTCCACGTCCGCTTCCATCGGAAAAAATCACGAAGCAACGTAAGCAACGCACACCAAAACAAGCAATTCCAGCACAACCCCCAAGCCAAGTCATTGATTTAACCAACGATTACACCGACTAAAAAGAAAAATAAAAACGGAAAAATCACTCAATCATCTTGATTGATTTTTTCGTGTCGGTCTCATTCGTTGAACAGTATTTTGCAGTTGTATTTTCACTTTTTTGGTATGTTTTTTTGGTTTATTCGACGGTTCATTTACAATAGGTGCGGGTTTTAATATTGGTTTCATTGCTAGATTTATAGGTTCAAGCTCTTTTAAAATAACAAAAATAGAATTGATTTTGTGAAAAATAAAAATGGAAGGAGGGATAACAAAATCATGTAAAATAGATAAAGGTTGTAAGAATTTGGAAGAACTTTCCAACAGGTTCTCATTTTGTGAATAAAATTGTATATTATCGGGGGATAAATCAACATTATATAATAGCACATCCAATAATTTATATTTGGTAGTATTGATGAATTTATGTTTATCAATGAGTTGAATAAAAAATTCATTCTGTAATATACTCTCGTTATTTGTAATTGTTAAATCATATATTTCACTACTAATTTTATCAATGTAGTCATTTGGATTGATATAGATGAAAAATATTTCAATTTCGGAAATAGGTTCTTTGAAATAATTATGGTTGATTTCTTGTAATTTTTTCGTTTCGTGAATCCACGACATATCTAAATCATGAATAGCACTTTCGTTATCACTTTCATAATGATTCATTTATAGAGGAATATATTACTAAAAATGGCGAAAAGAAAATGAGAAATTGAACATATAATGTAAAATACTTAAAGAAATAGGCATACTTAAATTGTCTCGTCACAGCACCAAAATAGTTAATATTTATACAAGTATTATATGAATCTTATCTTTTGAACTTAATAACCTCACCGTCGAGTGAAACAACCTAGTGAAATGTTGAAACATATAATTTTATCCATCAAGTGAATCGTCGTTATATATATGATAAATATGGGTGTTTATTCATATGATACGACGTTTACTTAATTAGTATATGGATACTTGACCCATATAGATATTATTTCCTTCTTATTCTTAAAATATAAAAATATAAAGAACACGCCGGAAAACCTTACACGAGACAGAATTATGTGCTACATAATTTTATAATATGAATTATTATAAACTTATAATTGTTCCATAAATATTTGTGAAAAAACGTCAATGATATTTTGATTTGTTTGTTTTGGAATATTTTTAAAATTTTGAATACAGTCATGAATACTAGTTTTGTATAAACAAATATCATCTGAATAAATATGTCTAAACATATGACTATAGGAAATACCAATAGGAGTATCAACCGATAAAGCATAATCGATAACACTTGAAATTCCTCTATTCGGCATTAAATCATATAAAAATATATTCATAGTATTTGATTTTAAAAAATATAACAAATCTTCATTTGTAAAGAAATCATATGTAATTAAAATTTTTAATTTGTTCGTATTATTTTCAATACATTGTGTTAAAATTTTCTCCATACCATGCGAATAAGTAGCATCCCCAAATGCGGGTAGCGGCATTACAAATTTGATAATAGCGTTGGTATATTGTTCATTCACAATTTTAACAATTTTATCAAAACCTTTATTTGTGAATCCAAAACCAAACGAACCAAATATAGGTATATTTTCTTCGGAGTATTCAATAAATTGGCGAATTTTTGGAGTGCTAGGGGTATATGATTTCAACATTTCATCAACATCATCAAACATGGGTCGCGGAATAGGATACATATTCTCGGTTTTTATAGAGGTGGGGTCAATTTCACAAATAACATCAAAAAAATCATGAGTGGATTCGTGTGGAATACCGATATTTTTAACTTTTTTTTGTATATTATGTTTATTCAACCAACTCATTGTAGCATTGTGATAATTATATATAATCGCGTGAATATTATCATATTGATAAATACACGATATATATTCATAAACATTTTCGATTTCAATATATATATATTGTATATTTGACGTTTTTTTTAAAATATTATACAAACGTAAACCATATTGATAAACACCACATTGTTGGAGTTTATGATTGATAAATAATATCTTCATTATAATGTATAGAAAATATTATTTATTTCTTTTTTTTATTATTTGTATAATTGTTGTATAATTTCAGAATGAACAGATGTATGGATCGTTTTTATTTTATCAATCCATTCATTAGAAACTAAATCAGGATGAACATACCAATCTTCAAATGGTTGAAATTTACCATTCCAAAATACTTTTACATCAGGAAATGCTAATAAATATCCTCTCTTTTCAAATATTCTACGAGATATTTCTCGCGTATCAAAAAAATTACCACTATAAATATCATGCTCGAACGTAATGGTTGCGAATTTATATTTATCAAATACCGTTTGTTCAAGTAATAGTAAAGTATCAAGCGTAGATTTATTATCTACATCAAGGTCTATTTGTAAATAATCCATATTTATTGGGAAATGATTATTATCTAGTATTTCACGATAATTCACAAGTCTTGCGTCATTTATAACATATATAGAATTGCTTCGTTGTGTTTTATATGATGTTTCGAATGATTTATCATATTCAACCAATAATCCTTTCCATTTATACTGAGTTTCTAAAAGAAAAGAGTTGTTATTATAGGAAGGGTGATTTGAACCAATTTCTAAAAAGAAACCATTTTGTTTATTATTTGTAGCTGCTAATACAAATAAATCTTGTCCAGCTTGACTATATGTTGAATTCATTTATAGTATAACTTATATAATATATTCATATTATTTATCGACAATAGAATAAAGTATTTCATTCACATTCATTTTTGGCGACCATCCAATATTTAATAAGTGAGAAGGAGACCCGCGAATATGAATAGTAGTAGTATCAAGACCTTGAGGACTTTCTTCCATGATTAAAATAGGGTAATCACAATCAATATCATAATATGTGTTCCCTCGTTTTTCCACAATAATATTGGCGAATCTATACATTTTTTCTACCAAATCGCATATTTTGTGACTTTCATCATTACAAATCAAATAGTTATTTCCCGATGATTGTGATAAAATAGAATGAATTGCGTTGGCGACATCACTTGCGTGAATAATATTTCTATAGGAATCCAAATTACCAACTTTTAATGGTTGTTTATTACCATTTTTCCATTCTTTGATATGTTCGGCGATTTTGTTCAATAAAAAGACGGGTTTTTTAAGAGGCGATTCGGTAGTAAAAATAACACCATTTGAAAAAAGCAATCCATATGTATTTCTATAAAAATCAACCATCGAATGACCCATTATTTTCGCGATCGAATAAGGATGCGAATGAAACATATTACAGTCATTTTCTTGAACCGTATAATCAATATGTCCCTTATATATTTCACTACTGGAAGCATTGAATAATTTTGTTTTCCATCCGTTTTTATGTATGATATTACATAATTGAGCGGTAATTATTCCGTTTGTTTCTAATGTTTCGATAGGATGTTGATACGCATATTGAGAACTAGAAATTCCAGCCAAATGGACAATTGCGTCGGGACGAACAACCGATAAACAATGTTCTAATTCGACATAATTTTTCATATCAAAATAAAATTTGGTAATATTTTGTTGATATGTAGGGTTCGAATGACCAATACCATACAATAAATAATCATCGAATTGTTCTTTCACATAATGGGCAATCATTCCGTCGCATCCAGTAATTAATAATTTAGGTTTTGAACCGATAATTTCGAATTGCGGAAATGGAAATATAAATTGACCACCATTGTCTAAAAATTCTTTTTCTCGTTGAATAATTTCTTCACGGAAATGCCAAGGTAATACTAATAAATAATCAGGAGGAGATTGTCTCATTGTTTCTTCGCTAATAATTTCAATACCTGTAGAAGTCATTTTGCCGACTTTATTCGGATTACGTTCAACCGCATATTGAATCTTGCTTTCATCGATATTCGCATATTGTAATAAACAATTGCCTTTGGTAGACGCACCATAGATATAGACTTTTTTACCATTTTTATTTACGGAATCAATAAAATTACATAATTTGGATACTTCCGCATTAATATTATTCATAAAATCAATATAACATTGGGAAGACATCAAATGATGTTTGGTTTCATTCTCTAGTATTTCGTTTATCAAATCCGTATTTTCAATATGTTTTTGTGAATTTTTTTTCGCCAGATAAATACGGAAACTTCCGCCATTACAATCATTAAATTTAACATCAATGATTTTAAAATCAGCTCTATCCGTGATTTCTTTAATTTGTCTTAATGAATAGTATTCCAAATGTTCATGACATATGGTATCGATACTATTCGTTTTCAACATAGTTAGTAAATAACTTTGTTCACATGTCCATATTCCATCGTCTTCTAAAAATGCGTGAATATCTTTGGCGAATTGAACAGGGTCAGGTAAATCGTAAAACATGGAAATGGAAGATACAATTTTCGCTTTTATATCTCCAAATCTATGTTTCACATTTTCATATGTAAAATAAGTAGGAAGCAATTGAACATCCCCATAATATTGTTGAAATTGTTTTCCAGTAGGGTCGACGCCAATACGAGTATAATTAGGTGAATAGTTTTGAAGTAAAGTGGAATCATTGCTACCAATATCAATGATCGTATCACCAGGTAGTAAATCAACTTTGGAAATAATCTCTTCATAATAATTTTTCAAATGTGTGCGCATCGTATGATTAATACCAGAACGATAACCATATTCGTATTCATATAATTCGCTAGAAAAAGTAGTTTGTAGTAATTGTAATAATCCACAATCTTTACATAAACATAAATCAATCGGAGTTTTAGGTGTAGAATAATCACCATATAACGGAAATCTAGAAGTGATTTGTTGTTCTCCCAATGAAATTACATTTGTTAATTGGGATGAATTACAAATACGACAATTACTAATATTCGATACAATAGACATAATATTATATACAATGCAAAATATTTATATTTATTGCTTAATAATTATACTAATAATGTTTCATTCTGTAAATAAGTAATAATATAAAGATTATAAAATATATTAATAATAATGACTAGAGTAGCGTTAATAACAGGAATTACAGGGCAGGATGGTTCATATTTATCTGAATTATTAGTTGAAAAAGGGTATGACGTTTGGGGAATCATACGACGTAGTTCTAACATTAATACGGCGAGAATCGACCATTTGTTTGACAAATTGATATTACGTTATGGGGATTTAACTGATGGAATAAATATATTGAATATTTTTATTGAAATTAAAAATTATTATAAAGAAAATTTGGAAAGATTAGAAGTATATAATTTGGCTGCGATGAGTCATGTGAAAGTATCTTTTGAAATGCCAGAATATACAGGAAATGTAGATGGTTTAGGAACATTACGAATGTTGGAATCATTAAGACACTGTGGAATTCCAAATGAAAAGATAAGATTTTATCAAGCATCCACTTCTGAATTATATGGAAAAGTAGTAGAAGTTCCACAGAAAGAAACCACACCCTTTTATCCGCGGTCTCCATATGGTGTTGCGAAATTATATGGTTATTGGATTACTAAAAATTATCGCGAATCTTACGGAATGTATGCTTGTTCTGGAATATTATTCAATCACGAAAGTCCACGAAGAGGTCATAATTTTGTAACTCGCAAAATAACAATCGCATTAGGGAATATATTGAAAGGTAAACAAGATAAATTAGTATTGGGCAATATAGATTCATTACGCGATTGGGGTCATGCGAAAGATTATGTCTATGGAATGTGGTTAATATTACAAAATGAAACGCCTGATGATTTTGTTTTATCCACCAATGAATATCACAGTGTCCGCGAATTTGTAGAAAAAACATTTGAACTAAAAGGTTTCACGATAAAATGGAAAGGTAGTGGAACGAATGAAATAGGTTATGATGAAGAAAGTGGTAGAGAACTTATTTTCATCTCGGACAAATATTTCCGACCCGCCGAAGTAGACGAATTATTAGGAGATAGTTCAAAAGCCAGAAAAGAATTAGGTTGGGAACTCGAATATAGTTTTGATGATTTAATCAGAGAAATGGTTGAATATGATTGTGAATAAACCTAAGAATAAATAATAATATATACAAACATATATTACTATTATGTAGAACGGTATTTTTCAATTAATTTGTTAATTAATTTACTGTGGTCTTGTGTGTTAAACGCAGACTTCTGATGAATGCGATGTTTTACTAATATATCAGAACAATTGTAAAATCGTTTGCCTTGTTTTCTTAATGTTAACCATAATTCATAATCTTCGACACCATCATTGCTAAGCCAATTACATAAATCTTTACGTATGATAACACTACTATTAATGATTGGATTATATAAAGAAAAATCAAAATCACTAAAATCGTCCAATGGAATACGCGGTGTAATACCATCCATGGAACCAAAATAAACACATTGACTTCCTATAACATCATATACAAAACAATAAATAAATTGAGTTTGTAATTTATTATCTAACCAAATATCATCCACGTCTAAAAGAGCGACATAATCATAGCTACAATATTGTAGCATATGGTTGAGCGCATTTGATTTTCCACGTGCATCAATTAAATCATATACACGTATTTTATTACTTTTTACTTCATATGTTTTGGCTATTTTATAAGTTTCACTATTTGGAGAATAACCATTAATACCTATAATTAATTCCCATTCAGTGAAAGTTTGATTTAATACCGATGAAACCGATCCTTCGATGAATTCGATACCATTATAAATAGGCATTAAAATACTAATCATTTTTGATATATTATCTGAATAAATACGTTTATATTTTTTATAATAAAAACCTTTGAAATAAAAACCAGTTATCAAAATGTAAATCCTCTTTACATAAATAAAAATATTTCATATTGGAGAACACGCAATCCGCAATAATAATTTGGTCATCTTTCACTAAATAGTCATATTCAAAATAAAGCTTTAATTTTTCATCATACGTATTGCGCCACCATTCGACATTTTGTTTATGTGTAATAAAAAACCCACCAGCGATAGAGATTTGGTTTTCTTGAATCGGAGGGATAGGCAACCCACAAAAAGATTTATCTTGAATATTCATCATTAATTCGCGTATGTATTCTTTATTATTATTAATACAAGCATAATAAATTTTGGTGGGTAATAGAGTTTGTATTTTTTCGGAGGCGGGCCAATGGGCTAATAATTCGATAGGTAAATCTTGATATTCTCTACAACGGAAATAACCAATATCACACCACCCATAATAATCTGTTTCGAAATATTTTTTGGTCATTGTTTCGTGAACAAAATGGACTTTTTCAGACCATAACATATTGACTTTCCAATCCATGTATTTTTTTAATTCTTCATTAACATCGTGGTTTTTTATCCAAGATTCATGATATTTATAGTTATAAAATTCGGTATAAGGTTTTAGAATGAGTTTAATTTTTGGATTATGTAAATATTTTTTAAGACATTGAGAACTATGCTCATCACTATAAATGACTAGATTGTAATGATTTACATTCGATAACATATTGTCTATCCATTGTAAATAAGTTGATGTATCGAATTTTGCTTTGAAAATATACCAACAGGATGAAAATGTTACAGACATTATATAAAAATACAAAAAATCTTTATTATGTTTGAGGGTTCATATAAAATTGAAATATTAAGATTTTGATAATATATAATATAATATAAAATAGAAAATGTGTGATTATAGCCAAGACGAAGAAGGATATATTAGTTCCTGTACAAAACATTTCAAAATACATTATGACAAACAATTAAGAAATGATAGACCTGGAAAAATATATATAAGTACAACATATTTAGAAAAAAGCCCAATAATGTATGATTATTTACAACCGTGTACTGATGCGGATACACCAGATGGATATGTATGTTATAAATATTCGCATCCAGAATTTGAAAATGATTGTTTAAAATTTGCGGAAGGTTTAACCATCAATAAACCTGGATATAATGAATCTAAATGTATATTACGAGATAAAAATAGAGGCTTATTAATTGGTCTTAATGATGAACAAAATATGAAAATAGCGATTGAAGCAGAAAATAAAAAATACGCAAAAAAAATAAATGAAAACGCAAATCCAGAAATAGGCGAATCCTATGCTTTTGTATTGAAAAAAATTATAACAGCAGGAGAAGCACCTTATCATATAGCACATGTATTATTTAAAGATGAAACGACAAATATCACATTAGAAGCAAACGCAGGCGATGAAGAAGCTACACAACCTAAATTTGATATGTATGATACAACTGAAAGTTCAGGATATACGTTTCATGAAGTGACAAAAGATAATTATAAACGAAGTTATACAAACCCCAGACTACAGGCGATAGTAAATGATTACATTACGATTGTTTTACAAAAACGTGAGGACGAACCAACTACCATACGAAAGCCTGCTAAAACAAGTAAAAAAGGAAAACCAGGAAGTAAACTAGGAGGAAGTAAAATAAGAACCCAACAAAAAGGTAGGAAAAAACAAACAAAGAAGAACAAACAGATATAAAATTGAACTTCAAATTATAATATATATAACCAATAACAGATAACATGAACAAAATGGAAAATCCTATATCGATATGTATACCGCGTATAGATATCGAACAAACGAAAGAATATATAATGGAAAAATTTAAACAATTAGATATTGGACAAATTATATCAATCAAAGAAATACCTTTGCGAAATGATAATAAACATAAACGTATTATCATTTTGATATTATTAAATGAAGATAACCCACAAAGTATTGATTTATATAATCGATTAAAAAATAATGAAACCATAAAATTAGTATATGAAATGCCGTGGTATTGGAAGATAGTATCTACAAGTCCTCAAAAATAAAATGGAAATGTTTATTTAATAGGGGGTGAATATCATTCTTGTTGATATTTTTTTTATTCCAACAACACCAATACCAATGATGAATATTATATTCGGCATTTTTAATTTCTTTTGTAAAAACGTCTTCTACATAATCATATATTTTTTTACTCTCCACAAATTCGTCTTTGATTTGTTCTTTAATTTCATACAAGAATATTAATCGGTTTTTCTCTTTTGTTTGTTGTGCGTTATCAATGCTTTGGTTCTCTTTCTTCCATTTATATAAAATATATCGTATTTCATTTTTCACATCTTTAAATTTATGAATAAGAGATTTACGATAGTTTTCCATTTTTTTAATAAGGGATAAAATATTCAAATTACAAATAATCGGAAACATATGTTTTATTTCTCTAGGTAATAAAATATTATACACTTCTTTCAATTCATTCATTTTAATTTCAATATCTTTGATTTTTGATAATACCAAATCGTTCTTATCTTTTTCATTTTCAATAAATAGTAATTGACTATTGGTCATTTCCAAAGATATTTCCATTTTATCATAATGGTTGGCTAATTGTAAATACATTTCGACGTGTGTTTCGTATTTCATATAATTCATTAATGATACAAAGGTTGTAATGATAATGTTTAAACCAGAAATAAAACCGCCACTCCAATTATAATTTTGAATAAATGGGGCGAAGATGGCCATACCTGCGGAGAAAATTAAAATAGGGATCATTAAGAAATTTAATTTTTTTTCAGTAATATATTTGGATTGTGAAAATATATTTTTTTGCCCCTTCATAAAAGTAATGAGAATATCCATTTTACTAGAATATTTACTGTCTTCTTCATAATATTTGCCTAATGATTTTTCAATATCGTTATATGCTTTTAATTTAAAACTTTGGTGATTGTTGGAATGAACCTGATTGCGAATTCTATCGGTGCGAATGGCTTTTAATAATTCATCATCACTACCGCTATTATATTCACTATTGTCGCTATTTTCCAGTTCATTATCGCTAGTTTCACTAATGGTAATGGGGCTATTACTTTGATACATATTGGTTTGTAAATCTTCGTCTATGATTTCTACAGTGGTTTGTGGATGAATAGGCATATCGATAATTTCTTTAATGGATGCGAATTCGATGAGAATGTTCTCTTTATTTTCTTCAATATCAATGATTATATTATTTTCTGTATCGTTTAGTATAATATTTTCCATATATATACGGAGATATATAATATATGTTTAATTATATTATATTCTTTACCATATATCTTGCTTATTGCTCATGACTGTAAATAAGATCATCTATTTTTTTGAAAAATGGTTTGATTTCATCTACCATATCACTTTCTGAATCTTTATCATCAACGCGCTTGGTAATAGTGTGAATTGATTTTATATTTTTATCAATAAACTCATTAAATTCCTTTTTTGAAATGTGTATATCTGTACCATCTTCGTCTTCCCCACCGAAATTTTTTTCTTCATTCATGATATCTATGTTTTCTAACATGTAATTATACAATATGTTTCTAACAAACTTATAGGATACATTATAATCGTCATTCAATTCTTTTTTTAATAATACTAATTCATTTTCTTTTGGTTCTTCAACATTTTTAATTTCTTTTGGTTTTTCAACACTTTTAATTTCTTTTGGTTTTTCAACACTTTTAATTTCTTTTGATTTTTTAACACTTTTATTTTCTTCACAATTTCCTGTTTTCTTGTTTTTTCGTGTGCCTTTTGGGCATCTCTTTGTTTGTGTACTAACTTTTACACATTTACCAGTTTTCTTGTCTTTACGACTTCCATTTGGACAACGAGGCATCTTGTATATATATAATACTTTATTTTATTTTTATCTAAAGTTTATTTTTTATCTAAAGTTCGGTCGCTGAGAGAACTTCAAAAAGAATAAAGGGAAGGTTCGTCCAAGGAAACCGTAGGTTTCGTGGATTCCTGGAAAATTGAACAAAATATGATTTCATAGAGCACTATAAAATCATGTTAACAGAAGAACAAATCAAACGTAATCAATTAGTAGAATATAAAAAACAACAACGGTATTTCTTATTAACGAGCCGTTTCAATAATCATACAAAAAAAGAAAATGAAGACTATCGTCGGCTTCATCATATCAATGGAAGTATATATTGTTCGCCTGGTAAAATATCTGTAGATATACCGAATGATGCGAATGTATTTGTAATCGAAATGAATAATGATACGAATAAAATAATGGCTGTGGGTTGGATAAAAAACCATCCGTTAATAGGAAAATACTACGTTTATGAAGAAAATAATTACAATCGTTATGTATATCGCGGTAAACGTATAGCGCGAGACGAAATGTCGCAAAAAGAAGAAACGATTATGAAAGTATTTGATATACTATGTTTTACGGGAAATAGACATATGAAACGAGGTCAAGGTTTAACCTCTTTCCCGATAGAATTATTATATAAGTATCGCGAAAAATTGGATTTAGTTGAATTTATTAAAGATATGTTTAAAAAAAGATTTGTAGACCCCGAAAAATATAAAATAGATAAATAAAAATATAAATGAAATTATAGTATAAATATAAATGAATAAGAATTCGCAAAATGATATGTATGATATAAATAAATATACAGACGAAGAATTATTCAATATATTAGATGTAAATAGTCCAACCGATAGGGAATTAGAAGCGCGAATACTTTTTTTAGTTCATCGTTATGAGAACATGCAGAATAAATCGGGAGATGAATTAGCTGATTTTTTTAAACAAATATATAACCATTTTTTTGATACATCAGATGAAGAAGATGAAATAATGGAGGGGTTAGAAGATATGGAAACTGGAAATATTCGTACAAATGCGGACTATGCTTCATATGAATATAGCGGTAAAGATGACCCAAATTCAGTTATTGTAAATGGTAATAAAAAAATAGTTGGAGATATGGATTTAGGAAATGCGGCGAACACTATATCCGCTGTAAACGCGATGCGTTCAAATATATATTTAAACCCTTCAAAATATTATAATGCGCCAACGAGTAGTCAATTGATAAATATTGATGAAACGAAGGATGAAATAAAACAAAGAAGTATGGGATATGCGGTTGAAAAACGAACCGACGATATTGGATTTACCAAACCATTGGATTATGCGAAAGATAAATTGAATCCGTTATTACAACAAACGATTAAACGTGTTATTAGTATAGATAGTCAGTATAGAGATAATAAGACGACATTTTCTACTGATTTCACATTTAATTTATCAGACCCTTTGAAAGATGTAGTATCTTTAAAATTGTATTCTATCCAAATACCCTATACGTGGTATACCATTAATAATAACTTTGGAAGTAATTTTTTTTATATAAAGGGCACATCTCCAGGAATTAATGATGGAACATATGATTATAAAATAGATATTTCAGCAGGAAATTATTCACCCGCAAATTTAGTAATTGCGATCAATGATACGATTCAAAAAACGAAGGCAATCTATCCTGATGTAAGTTTTGGCGATACGAATATAAGTTATAACGAAAATACATGTTTATCGACGATAAAGATGGATATAACGAAACTATATAATGAAACAAGTTATTATTTATATTTTCCAACTTGGTCAAATCCAAACAATAGTTCTACAGTGAATAGTGTATCAAATTATTATAGAAAACAAAGTATTCCTGGTTTTTTGGGATTTAATTTTCAAACATATTATCCAAATATACTATATTCATCAACATTACCCAAAATTTCCTCTACAAACGCAGATGATACTGGATTATTAAATTATACAATTGATAATACAAATAATTATTTTACAATTATCAAATATATAGGTCCAAATGAATATACATCACAATCTGTAATAGATACTTCATTTCAAATCAAGTTATCAATAAGTGGTTTGGTTTCTCGTTCTCAAATAGTATCTGATTTGTCCGCACAAATAACCAATAATCAAAATTTAATAAATTCATCAATAACTAGAATAGATATTCTAGACCCTTCATTGAATAATCCTTCGTTAGTGGGTCTAGGTAGTTCTCAATTTCAATTGAATATAAAATTTAATCGCGCTACTACCAATAATATTGAAAATTCAAAAGCAATTATCATATTTCCAACAGAAACAACTCAAACTAAAATATGGACAGGTTCTAATTCATGTTTCCGTTTTACAAGTCTAAATAATGAATTAAATAATATCTACGCGGAAACGCCTATTATTAAACAACAAGAAAACACAACTCTCGTTCAAACCGCACCCTATATTTATTTAAAATGTAAAGCATCTGGTTATGATATATCACAGAATGATTATAAAATAATGGTAGCAAATTCGTCTAGTGTGGGTTATACATTAACAGAACACATCGCAGCCATAAATAATGGAATTGTATCTACGAATAATAATACCAAAACGACGAAAAATACGACAGGTGATTTTAATATAGATACTACCAAAACATATATTGATAATAATTCGAAATTTAATATCAGTATAGATATCAATAAAAAATTTATAACCGATATGTATTATTTGGATTTATCAGGAGGTATATTAAAAAATATATTAAATTTATCTGGACAATATTTGAATGGTATATCTGATTTATCGGGTAGTGGATACACGTTCTCTTCAAGTTTTTTACAGAATGGTTCGGGATATACTACAAATTCAAATTATATATTAAAAATTTATCCAAGTAGATCAAAATATGGTAATCAAAATTCGGGTATTATAACATTACCTATAACAAATGGTATTACATATTCTACATTCGGAGATTTACAAACCGCAATTAATAATGCGTTTGATAACTATGTAGATAGCGCGGGTTCATATATATTGAGTGGTTCAAATGTATCTTTTAGTATAAATCAATCAAATACAAATTTTGTAAATGCTATATTTACGATTTCTATTCAAAAAAATATAACACAAAACCAATACAATATACGTTTTTATGATTCATCTGCGAATAATGTCAATGGAAATTTAATTTCATATGAAAACGGTAGTTGGTCAAAATTATATGTGGACCAACCTTTTTGTGATGTTAACGGTTATGATTTAACAAATATAACAACAAATACCACATATTCGGTATTAACAATGTCTAATGGAATTAGTTCAAACAAAATAAGATTTAATCCAACAAATAATTATTTCCTGTTAAAACCTTATGAAAGTGGCGTCACGAGTAGTAAAGGAGAGAATGATATATATATATCTATTCCAGTGAATGATAGTGAGGGAGTTCCGATTGATTATTCACGCGATTTGTTATTGAGCACCATAAATTCATTATTGGCGTCAAATAAATATACGAATGGTTCGTATATGATTGTAAATACAATTAATAATGTTGAATATTTGAAATTTCGTATCAATATATTAAAAAAATATACGGCGAGTGATTTTAGATTAGTATTTTATGACCAATTTAGTTTTGTAAAATGTAATGCGGGTTCAACGAGTGTTAAAAATACGACATGGGATACTACCTTAGGTTGGATATTGGGATTTCGTAATACGACCGTCTATGATTTATCTGAATATGGAAAGAATGGCGATATAATAAGCTTAACAGGAGACACAACCGTTAGTGTAAATTTATTCAATTATTTTTTGTTATGTTTGGATGATTTTAATCAAAACCATTTGAATGATGGTTTAGTAACGTTATCCCCAAAAATTACTGAAATATCATTACCTTCATATGCGAATAAATATAATTATACATGTGATCCAGTTACTGGATTAATAACCTATAACGCAAACTCAACCGATAGCAGTAATTATTCTAAATTAACAAAGCAACAATTATATGCATTAACCGAAACCGCTAATAGTAAACGAAGTAGTTCAGTCATAAGTAATTCAAATATATCGGCAAAAGGTTATGGAACAGGACCTTTCGTAAAGGATGTCTTTGGTTTGATACCTATAAAAACAGCAGGATTAGCAAATGGGTCAGTCTATGTCGATTACGGCGGCACTTTACAGAACCAAGAGCGCAGTTATTTTGGTCCAGTCAATATACATCGTATGTCTGTAAAATTAGTAAGTGATAGAGGTGATGTAGTAGATTTGAATGGTTCCAATTGGTCATTTTCATTAATATGTGAACAATTATATCAACAAAAACCTACCAATGGGGGTTCAGGTAAAAAATAAAGTAAATATATATAATGGAAAAATTATTAGATATCATAGGATTTTTCGCACCATATATATTATTTGTCTTATCAATTGTTTTATTATGGAAACGAAATCAATATTTCACTGGATATATCGCATTTTATTTTTTGAATATCATTGTGAATAAAATATTGAAAGTCATGATAAGAGAACCTAGACCAACAGGAGGAAAAAGTATATTATCATTTGAAGATGGGATATATGAAGGTATTGAAAAATATGGGATGCCGTCAGGACATTTACAATCTTGTTTTTATTCATTAACCTATTTATATTTAGTAAAAGAATCGCCTAGTTGGTTACTATTAGAAACATTTATCGCAAGTGCTAGTTTTTATCAACGTTGGAGTTATAATAGACACACAGTTGAACAACTATCTGTAGGTTCTCTCGTGGGTATGTTCATGGGATGGTTCTCCTATTTTATGGTACATAAATATTTGATTACTCAATAAATTTCATTATAAAAAATATATAATGAAATTATATAATGTCTCAAAGTGATTATATAAAATATAAGAGAACTTCTAATGAATTGAAATATAATGATTATGGCGCAGTATTTAATACTGGTGAGTATATTGATTTAAAACAATATTCTTTGGAGAATAGTATCACCAACAGTAAATTGACGTTAAATCAACTAACTCCAACAGGTTCAAAACGAATTTTCAATATGGAAAAGAGAACTACCAACTGTCCAACATTTCCTATTTGTAAGAGAACCAATTTACGTACCAATCGCATCCCTATGTTGAATGTATATTTTACACCAGAATACGTGCCTACATATGTAAAGCAACCAACCAGCGCAAAAACTGCTTGTAATTGCGTATTAAATAGTGTGAATACTGAAAGATATGTATGCAATTGTAAAACTAGTTTTTAGATTTTATGGAGCGTCGTCTAGAATTAGGCACAAATTTTTTATTATATTTAATTGCGTTTAATAATTTTAATTGATTTTTAATATTTTTCATAGAAGAACATTTGGCGAAAACCTTTTTCGTATTTTTATTCATTAAACGATAACAATCTTTTCCACGAACTTTACGTGTTTTATACGGCATATATAATATAGGAATATTATATTTGACTAAATCATTGGGTTTGAATTTATATAATAGAATAGTGATTACTGTCGCAATTTTAACAACTACAAATATGATGAGGTGCTTCAGCAGTTCCGAACACACTGGAAGTGTATATACTACCACCAGTTTCAATTGCGGCTTGAAGTAATCCATCTGCAGAAATTGAAATACACTGCCATGTTTTATTTTGGACCACTTCATTTTCAACAAGACTCCACGTAACGCCATAATCATTTGAAGTATAAATATGACCATCTCTTTCTAGGACTGTTTGGTATTGTCCTGTAGCAGATACTGATATTGATTGCCAAACTCTATCCATCATTTTATAGTCATCAACAAATAACCAATGTTTTCCATAATCATTAGAAACATGAACATCGCCACCTGCTTCTACCGCTGTTTGATATTTTCCATCGGAAGACATGGCTACACCTGCCCAGTTTCGGTCATTAAAACCATTAAGAGGGTCATCACTTACATTTATCCATGTTCTCCCAAAATCATCAGAAACATATATATTTTCGACAACAATCGTTTGATATTGCCCATTATAAGATAAACAAACACCAGCAGTAGGGAATATTTCTACGGATTGATAAATTTCAGCATCACTATCTAATGGTGTCCATGTATTGCCGTAATCATCTGAAATATACACATTATCACCACTAGAAACTAATGTTTGATATCTTCCACTTAATGAGATAGATACAAAAATATTGGATGTTCCCGCATTATAAGTAGGGGTCCAAGTGACACCATAATCATTCGATACATAAATAACGTGCCCATTACTTGCGGTTTGATGCATACCTGTGAATGAAACAGCAACATAATTACTAGCGGATGAACCTATATTTGTAGAAACTACCCATGATTGACCGAAACTATCTGTTCTATATATATTGCCTGTATTCGTAATAGCAGTTTGATATTGACCATCCGTAGAAAGTGAAATACTTTGCCAATTTGTATTGCCTGATATATCGGACGGGTTTCCACTTCCGTCTAATACAATAGCGGATGACTGAGACCAAAATTTACCGAAATTCGCATAATTTTCAACCCCTGTATCAGATAAAATCATTAATACTGGAACAGTGGTTGTTTGTGTAATATTGGTAGTAGTTGCGGTGGTAGTTCTTTTCACGTGTCCTCTTGTCCAATTCAATCTATTACGAATCGCATTTAAATAAGACGGCCCTACGTTATTCGCTGGAACATATGTTTCGGGTTCAATATCTAAGGATAGTGTTATAGTAAACCCATCTGGAATAAAAATTAAATCACCAGCAACAAAACCATCTACCATACCATAGTTTTTCACAGTAGGGTCGCGATTATTGAATACATTTGAGTCAATGACGAATTTTAATAATCGATTGATATCATTTACTGTAATACTACCAGATAAATCGGATACGAAACTACCATTCATCGTAAATTTGGATTTATTAATTGTTTGTATATAGGCACTTGCGTCAAATACACCACCATTCACTTGGAATTCACTTTCTAATGCGAATAAGGAAGCAAATCCACCAGGGTCTCCAAAATAACTGGCTACACATGTTTTAAAATCAAAATATAAGGAAGACAATTTTCCTACGGATAATACGCTTTCAGTATTTACGCCGTCGATAAAATCACAAGCGCAAATTTTCAAAGAATCGTCGTGTAAAGTATCGGAAATAGGGTCATACCAAGCTTGAACTGTATTGAAATTAGAAGCGTCTTTAATGATACTTAATTTTTTATTGATGGTTCTAGCGCTAAAATATACTTGAACCGCATCAGTCACATCATATTTTGATAATAAATCGGGTTGTCTAAGTCGTATAGGTTCGGACATTGTTTGAGTATTGAAAAAACCACCACTTGCGCCGAAGGCATAACAAGAACCGGCATATCTATTACCATTCATAGCATTTGGTTGTACTTGAATAGACATTTCTTTCTAGCTGTAATATTCTTATAAAATAATTATAAAATATTACAGTAATTATTTGTTTATCATTGGTTTGTATTTACTAAATTTACCTAGGACCTTTATACTTCAATATCATATAAATTATCTAATTTAATAAGTAAAGGGGCGGTTAAGACTCTATCTATGTTGGTGGTTGTAGCGGTAGACCGTTCGGTAAATATTTTTTTAGTTAATGTTGGATTACTACCACTAATATCAAATGTGCTATCTTCATATAACAACATATCTTCAGGGCCACTTTCTCCACTTCCATTATTTGGATAAAATTTTTTAGTATAAGTGCGATTCGTATCCATACTGCTGATTAAATCTGTAACATTACTAGGTCCTAAATTGTTCAATGGATTATAGTTTTCTGAATCAATGACTACATGTAATTTCACGGTTGTACCTGCTGGTATGAATATTAAATCGCCATGTACGAAACCATCGGCCATACCAAAATTCGTTTTATATAAACTATGCGCGTATGAAAACCCACTTGCATCATATCCATAACCAGTATCAGATGCGGAAGCATCTGTTGCGTCCAATACTTGTGGAGTTCTATTCTTAAATACATTACCATCAATTGCGAATTTAAGTAAATTATTAATATCATTAATCGTAATAGAACCTTCTAATGGTTTTATATTCGCGCCGCCCGCTACTTCCGCTGGAGATTCAGTAATAATATTCATAAAAGCACTGGCGTCAAATACACCGCCGTTGATATCGAATTCACTTGCGTCTGCGAATAAAGAGGAGAAACCGCCAGCATATCCAAAATAAGTGTTAACGAATTGAATATAATCGCTATATAATGTAGAATATGCTCCTACCGAAAGAACTTGTGCCGCAGACATACCGTTTAAAAATTCACTAGCGTTAATCGTAATAGAATTTTGCGGAAATTTATCAGTGACTGAATTGAAAGCTGATTCCTCAATATCAACATTATTCCATGCTTTATATAAACCAATTTTTTCATTAAATGTTCGAACATTAAAACGAACTTGTACTGCTTTGGTAACATCATATCTCAATAGAGGATTTTGCTGTTGAAGTTTAATAGTATTAAAACATTGGTCCATAGTGAAACCACCTGAACCATAAAAGGCGTAATAAAATCCTTCGTATGAAGCGGTAATGATGGCTGGTGGTTGATTTATACCTCCAGGAACATCTACCATTGTTGAAGAATTATCATATACAGTTGGAGTAGCCATTTTATTATTATTAAATATATACTATACAAATATTATATGAAATTACTAAATTTATAAATCATACAACATTTTTAAATTTAAACAAAATGAAAAATTAGAGTTATTCATCTGTAAAATACGACCATGTTCATCGAATAATCTGATTCTTAACTTTTGTATATCAACTGGACCAAAATATTTTCTAGGTTCTGAAACAATACTGTAATCACTTTCCATTAAAAGCGTAAAATAGGAGCCTTTGATGGATATTCGTGCTAAAATATTTGGACTGAGTATCGACTTGTTAAACACACTAATAAAATGATTATTCGAACTATTTTGAAAATCATCTATTGCTAAATAAATATATCTTATTGTTGCGGGTTCAATGATAGTATCAGCTATATATTGGGTAGAACCAGAATAACGATGTTTATAAAATCCTAGATTCCAACCAATTTTAGTTTTCAAGTCAGCTGTATCTGCGTTTCCATTCATATCTTTGGAAAAATCCATAATAACTTCGGTAATAAAATTCGCATAATTACCATCAGGCAAGATTTTAGCTTTTCCTGTTCCTGAACCATTTGCGTTCACATCTATTTCGAATTTTAAATAAGAAAAAACACTATTTGGATAGGTAAGTGTTCCATCTATATTTGTAGGGACTAATGCTTGATTTATTTTATCAATAAAATCACCCGCAGTAAAATTACCGTCAGGAATAGTAAACACTTTTTCATCCGTTAATTTTTCACCCGTATTGTCGAAAGAGTTGTAATGGACTTTTAAATATAAATAATTATTTCCATATGCGCTTGATATACCGTAAAATGCTACGGGAATTTCAACCGAAGCTAGTTGCATAGAAACGACTTTATTGAATTTGGTAGGTAAATGTAAAGTAAAATCAGAAGATTGAGTTGTATATAAATTTTCACGAAATCGTGTATCAATATTCAAACATTTGGTAATAATACGTGTGCTTAATGGGTTCATTGAGCCAGGAAAGAAATCGCTATTGTTGGAATGAACAAATTGCGTATCAGGACGATTGATTAATTCGTCGGTTCTCGGAATTGCTTCTTTTGAAACGGGTGTATCTACATTATCTAATTTATAATTTTTAGGGATTGTAGTTGGATTTTCAGCAGGATTACATTTTACAAAGATTAACCAATTTTTTGCTAAGGTTAAGAATTCAATTAAATCACGTTTAAAACGTTTATTAATATGACCACTATTCAATAATTGTTCTCTGATTTGATATTCGCGTAATTCAATATCTTTTGCAGTATATTTTGTTTTAGTTGAGAACCGGAAAAATTTTTCGATATCTTTGATACTGTAATTATTTATATCTAAATCTAAATTGTCCATATATTATCAATTCTTATATTTTTATTACATTATTTTGCGATATGTTAAAATGTGTTATTTAGTAATTAGTATTTTTTATTAGGAAAATAAAATGGTATAATTGTTATATTTTTTTTAGAGATGTCTATTATACAGGGTAATACAAAATGTCTTCAAGTGATTATACGGCATTGAAAAAATTTAAAGAAATACAAGGTAGCTGTAATGTCGATGAAATTGGAGACCCATTATCAAGTAGTTGGTTTGATATTCCTGTAGGACATACAACTGATTGTAAAATTACTCTAGGAACTGGTCCTACTGGTTCTACTGGATTGCGAGGACCTACTGGCTTCACTGGACCTATTGGTTTACAGGGAATACCAGGTCCAACCAACGGTGGTATATTTACTGTAGTCGCCGAATCGAATAATGGATTTAATGTACATGATGTTAGCGGTTTTACATTTTCATTTGGTGGAGGAGCAAAAGCTGTAAATTATGGTTTTCAAATAGGTGCGGATTGTTGTTTGAATTATATTGGAGTTCGTGCGTCTACCGCACCTGATACTTCTGGTTCTATACAAATATACAAAAACGACGCAAGTACCAATGTAATTTTATCGGGTATACATACTTATAAATCATTGAATAATATCAATTTATCATTTGTTGCTGGTGATTATATTAATATAAAATGTGTGGATGGTTCAGGTGGAGGTGCGGTAAGTGTTGCTTTATGGTTTTTGACGATCGGTGTAGTTGGCCCAACTGGAGCAGAAGGTGATATAGGACCTACTGGTACTATAGGCCCTACTGGTACTATAGGCCCTACTGGACCTACTGGTAGAACTGGACCTATAGGTGCGACTGGGTTCACTGGTAATACGGGTAGGACAGGACCTACTGGTTTTACTGGATATACTGGTCCAATTGGTTTAGTCGGTTATACAGGTAGAACAGGGGCTACTGGGGCGACTGGCGCACAGGGTGCTATTGGTCTTCAAGGTTCTACTGGTTTCACAGGTAGAACTGGTCCAACTGGAATTCAAGGCGCAACTGGTCCAACTGGAATTCAAGGTGCAACAGGTTTTACAGGGGTTCAAGGCGCAACTGGTTTTACAGGTGTTCAAGGAGCAACAGGTTTTACTGGTCTTCAAGGTCCTACTGGTATGAGTGGTCCTCAAGGCGCAACAGGTTTTACAGGTGCTCAAGGTCCTACTGGTTTCACTGGTAGTCAAGGTCCAACAGGTTTCACTGGTAGTCAAGGTCCTACTGGTTTTACAGGTGCTCAAGGGCCTACTGGTTTTACAGGTGCTCAAGGACCTACTGGTTTCACTGGTAGTCAAGGTCCAACAGGTTTCACTGGTAGTCAAGGTCCTACTGGTTTCACTGGTAGTCAAGGTGCGACAGGTTTCACTGGGGCTCAAGGCGCAACAGGTTTTACTGGGGCTCAAGGTCCTACTGGTTTTACTGGGGCTCAAGGCGCAACAGGTTTTACGGGTATTCAAGGCGCAACAGGTATTACGGGTATTCAAGGCCCTACTGGCTGGACAGGTATTCAAGGCCCAACTGGCTGGACAGGTATTCAAGGCCCAACTGGCTGGACAGGTATTCAAGGCCCAACTGGCTGGACAGGTATTCAAGGCCCAACTGGCTGGACAGGTATTCAAGGTGCAATTGGATATACTGGAAAAATTGGTGCAACTGGTCCAACTGGAATTCAAGGAGCAACAGGTATGATTGGTATGACTGGTTCTACTGGTTTTACAGGAGTTCAAGGACCTACTGGTTTTACAGGTCCAATCGGCCATACAGGTTTTACAGGAGCTCAAGGACCTACTGGTTTCACAGGTCCAACTGGCACAGTAGGTCCTATAGGATATACAGGTAAAACAGGTTATACTGGTGCAACTGGACCATTGGGAACAGGGCCTACTGGACCAACTGGTATGATTGGACCAACTGGTATGATTGGACCATTAGGAACTGGTCCAAGAGGTATGACTGGAAATCAAGGTTCTACTGGACCTACTGGTTATACTGGTCCATTAGGAACAGGTCCAACAGGTATGATTGGTCCTCAGGGTGATATTGGTTTCACAGGAGCTCAAGGGCCAATTGGATTTACAGGAGCTCAAGGCCCTACTGGTTTACAAGGAGTCGCAGGTCTTAGAGGTGTAACTGGCTACACCGGTTTTACGGGCGTTCAAGGACCTACTGGTATGACTGGTCCTCAAGGTCCAACTGGTTTCACAGGTGTTCAAGGTTCAACTGGTTTCACAGGTGTTCAAGGTTCAACTGGTTTCACAGGTGTTCAAGGTTCAACTGGTTTCACAGGTGTTCAAGGTCCAACTGGCTTCACAGGTATTCAAGGTCCAACTGGCTTCACAGGTGTTCAAGGTCCAACTGGTTTCACAGGTGTTCAAGGTTCAACTGGCTTCACAGGTGTTCAAGGACCTACTGGTTTTACGGGCGTTCATGGTTCAACTGGTTTTACGGGCGTTCAAGGTCCAACTGGCTTCACAGGTGTTCAAGGTCCAACTGGTTTCACAGGTGTTCAAGGTTCAACTGGCTTCACAGGTGTTCAAGGACCTACTGGTTTTACGGGCGTTCATGGTTCAACTGGTTTTACGGGCGTTCAAGGTCCAACTGGGTTTACAGGCGTTCAAGGACCTACTGGGTTCACGGGCGTTCAAGGTCCTACTGGTTTTACGGGCGTTCAAGGTCCAACTGGTTTTACGGGCGTTCAAGGTCCTACTGGTTTCACAGGTGTTCAAGGTCCAACTGGTTTTACGGGCGTTCAAGGTCCAACTGGTTTTACAGGAGTTCAAGGTCCAACTGGTTTTACGGGCGTTCAAGGTCCAACTGGTTTTACGGGGGTTCAAGGACCAACTGGTTTTACAGGTCCAAGAGGACACACTGGAATTATTGGTTTTACTGGTTACACTGGAAATACTGGTGCAACTGGTATGACTGGACCAATGGGCGAAACTGGTGATATTGGACCAACTGGTTATACTGGTGAAACAGGTATGACTGGACCAATCGGCGAAACAGGACCATCTGGGCCAACTGGATATACAGGACCACAAGGTATAATGGGTGCTATTGGATATACAGGTAGAACAGGACCAACTGGGTTTACAGGTTATACAGGTGTTACAGGTTATACAGGTGTTACAGGTTATACTGGTCCGTTGGGAACAGGACCAATTGGACCAACAGGAGTACGTGGTGATACAGGTGTTACTGGTTATACTGGATATACAGGACCATTAGGAACTGGTCCAACAGGACCTACTGGATTTGCTGGTCCAAGAGGTGAAACAGGTCCGTTAGGTATGACTGGTCCATTGGGTACGGGTCCAACTGGTATGACTGGACCCACTGGTATAGCGGGTTCAATTGGTTTAAGAGGCGTTACTGGATGGACAGGACCATTAGGAACAGGACCAACAGGTATGACAGGACCAACAGGATTTACTGGACCAATGGGTTATAATATAACGATAAATGGTTTTACATTATATGTAGACTATGGTACAACATACTTTTTTAATACGCAAATTCCTTATAATAATAATCAATTAACATATAATTATAATAATACTGGTAGTAATTTACTTTTCACAGCCATAAGTGATAACACATCTAGAATAAATACTAGTATACCAGGAATATGGGATTTTAATATTTATACAAGATTAACAACTGATTCTTCTATACCGCCAAATACATATATTTACACAAAATATTATTATAGTAATGATGGTATTAATTATATATTATTAGTAGATGGTACAAATAATAAAACATTAGTTCCATATGTAGAGATATTTAATAATTCAAAAATCATGATTACTAATTCAAACTATGTAGATAAATTCGTATCATCTACTCAATATATAAAAGTTGAAGTATACACGATATTACCTAGTTGGACGTTTACAAATTTATACACATTACAACTTTATTTTGGTGCAAACAATCCATCCTATATTCATAATATTGGTGGTAAAACCGTTGATTTGACCACTAGTCAATCTATCAGTGGTAGTAAAACGTTTACAGAATTAACGAATTTTACGGATGTTTCAATGATTGGAAATTTATTTGTTGTTGGTGATGCTTCTTTGAATGGTAATATTGTTATTGGTAGAAATTTAACTGTATTAGGAAACATAGCGGTTCAAAATTACACCAATCAAAATATCATTAATACAACAACGACAAATTATCAATTAATTGTTAGTGAAGATATATCTTTGAATGGACGTTTGGTCGCATCAGGCGATTCTTCCTTCAATGGAAATGTATATACTAGAGGTTTTATAACAGCCGCAACGCAATCGATTAGTGATAATTCCACCCGCGTTGCTACGACTGCTTATACACGTAGTTTAGTAGATACTAGTTTGAATAATTATTATACGAAGACAGCCATAGATGCTAGTATCAATACCAATTATTATAACAAAACAGCAATAGATGCTAGTATCAATACCAATTATTACAACAAAACAACCATCGATGCTAGTGTGAATACCAATTATTATAACAAAACAACGAGTGATTCTAATTATTACAACAAATCGACGATAGATGCCAGTATCAATACCAATTATTACAATAAAACAACGAGTGATAGTAATTATTATAACAAAACAACGATAGATGCGAGTATTAATACAGGATTAGCATTAAAAGCAAACATAGCATCTCCTACTTTTACAGGAATTGCTGTTATTCCTACGGGTAATCTTACTAATTTGAATGTATTCAGTGATGCCTCTTTAAATGGTAATTTAAGGTTAAATGGTAGTTTTTATAGTGTAAAAGATATAAGCGTGAATACGATTACCGTTGGTAGAGGTGGCGGAGGAATTAGCACAAATACTGCCTTGGGATATAATGTATTAGCAACTAATACAACTGGTAGTG
>Ga0214923_10002274_pt1 | contig 25787 bp, 23 predicted proteins | sample LL1510_MetaG_FD_177993 | JGI IMG/M metagenome (GOLD analysis project Ga0214923, IMG submission 177993) | Freshwater microbial communities from Lake Lanier, Atlanta, Georgia, United States - LL-1510 | ecosystem: Environmental > Aquatic > Freshwater > Lake | place: USA: Georgia | collected...
ATTTTGATTACTATCTTTTGATAATATTAATCCTGATGTTGAAGATGTTCCTGTTGTAGCATCTGTTAATCTTAATGTTACTTCAGTATTATTAGTAGGAGCAGATAAATGAATATGTGATTGAGGATTAGTAATACCAATTCCTAAATAACCATTATTAATACTAATATTACCATTAGTAACATCTAAAAGTGATTTAGGATTAGTAGTACCAATACCAAAATTACCAAGATTATAATAAATATTATTAGAATTAATAGATGAAACAAATAATTGATTATTAAAATAATTTGTTCCATTAGATTTTAATAAAGTTCCACTTAATAATAAATTACCTCTAACATCTAAAGATGCTTGAGGATTAGTTGTACCAATACCAATTCTACCTGATGAAGTTAATCGCATACGTTCAAGATTACTTGTTCCAAAAATAATATCAGCATTTTGATAATTCCATAATTTAGCATTTTGATTACTATCTTTTTCAAGACTTATACCTCCAAATAATCCAGTAGTTCCATCTGTAATTCTAAGAGAAATAGATGAATTTGGATTAATAGAAGATAAATGTATATCAGCATTAGGTTGTGATAATCCTATACCTATTTTTCCTTGATTTAAAATAATATTACCATTTCTAACATCTAAAGCAGAATTAGGATTATCTGTTCCAATACCTAAATATCCTAGATTATAATAAATATTATTGGGATTAATTGTAGAATTTGATAATTGACTGGCATATAATTTACTTCCATCAGGTTTTAATAAATTTCCAGCTATAACAATATTACCTCTTACATCTAATAAAGATTGAGGATTAGAAGTGCCTATACCAATTCTACCAGAAGAAGTTATTCTCATACGTTCAAGATTAGAAGTACCAAATAATAAATCAGCATTTTGATAATTCCAAAATAAACCATTTTGATTTTCATCTTTTTTTAATATTAGTCCATTATTATTAATACCAGTACTTCCATCAGTAAATTTTAAAGTAATATCAGTATTAGCATTAACAGAAGATAAATGTAATAAAGATTGAGGATTATTTATACCAATACCAACTAAACCATCACTATAGTAAATATTAGAAGTTCCTTCGGATATATTCCATTTACTATTTACAGTTGTAGAAGAACTAGAATTACCAGAACCAGTAAATATAGATCCATCACTTCTATAAATAGTTCCACCAATTGCTAAATTACAATTAATAATAAGATTTTGAAAATTAATATTATCACTTTTAATATTTAAGATATCTTTATTTGTATTAGTATCAATTCTTATAATAATAATACCTTGTTTTCCATTACCACCATTACCATTACCTCCATCACCATAATTAATAGCATTTCCACCTCCACCAGATGAACCTATGCCTAACCCTCCTAATCCAACAGATAAAGAAGTTCCTGTAATAGTTGTAGTAAATCTTCCAGAAGATGTAGCAGAACCTCCATTACCACCAGATAAAGAAGTGCCATTATATCCACCAGTTAAATAAGAATTAATACTACTAGGAGTTCCAGCAATAATTCCATTTTGATTAATAGCACCACCACCACCAGAACCACCACTGGTAGGGAGAGTAGAACCATATCCACCATCACCACCACCAATAGCTTTAATTAAATCAGAACTGTTATAGACAATTTTAGAAATTCTTTGAATAGAATTAGAGGAAGATATTCCTATATTAATATTATAAGTACCGGGAATAAATAAAAAATTAGGATAATAAATTACTTCACCAGCACCACCACCACCTGAATTGGTACCAATACCTCCATTTCCTCCAGCACCAACTATAAATAAATCAGCAAAAGTTGAAGTAGAAAAAGTAATAGAATTAGTAATATTTTGATCAAATTGGTAATATATATAATTTGTACTACCTAAAACAGAATTAGATGATACAGTAGAAGTAGGAATAATAATAGAATTTGCTGAAAATTCACTATTATTCATAATAATTTTACCAGAAACATTCATATTACCTCTAACATCTAAAGCACTTAATGGATTATTTGTACCTATACCAATACCATTAGAAGTAATTGAAATATTACTATTGATAATTAAAGGTTTATAAATATTATTAGAAGTAATACTATTTAAAAGAGTGGCATTTTTTCTTAATCCAATTCTAAGAGTAGAATAATCATTATTGTAAATATTAGAAGTATCAACAAAAGCAATATCTCTATAATCATCTGAATTACTATATAATTGAAAACCGATACCATTTCTATCATAAATATTATTAGAATTGGATGAATTCAAAGCACCTTTACCTGATAATTTAAAAGTAAGTCCATTATTAGATGAAACACTTGAATTATTAATAATAAAATTGAATAAACCATTAACAATAGAAGACATTTATCTATAACCTTATTTATAATATAAAAAAAATAATGAAAGAAATTATTTATAATATTTATTTTTCCATTTTTCAATAAAAGTAACATAATATTGTTTATTATATTCTACATCAGAATTAAAACTACTATTATCATATATTCTATGCATACATAAAATATCACTTATATTATAAAATTTTTTTTTATTTAAAGATAATTGTAACCATAAATCATAATCATCAAATCTTTCATTTTCATTCCATTTGGCTAATTCTTTTCTAATTAGACTACTAGAATTAATAATAGGATTACCATTAATAATAAAATCATAATTTGTTAAATCACCAAATGGAATATTAGGACAATGTGAAAATTTTCCAAAATATCTACAATTAGTTCCAATAACATCATAATTATATAAATAAGGAATTTGTTTTTCTAATTTTTCTGATAACCAATAATCATCAACATCTAATATAGCAACATAATCACCATTAGCATTATTAATCATTTTATTTAAAGTAGCAGGTTTTCCTTTAGTATCATAAATAATAATTCTTATTTGGTTTTCTAAATTATCATTAATAAAATTATTAACAGTATCATTAATTTTCAAAATAATATCAGAATCAGGTTTATGACCATTAATACCTATTATAAGTTCCCATTTTTTATAAGTTTGATTAATAATTGATAATAATGATTCATCTAAATATTCATAACCATTATATATAGGCATTAAAATAGATATTAAACACATTTTTCAAATAATTAATGAATATAATAATTTCTTTATATCATTTTCTCGTAATAATAAAATAAAAATATTGGAAGAAATAAAGGATAATAATGGAAAAAGTATTAATACAAGCTCCTATAGGAATTTGTGATGAAAAAATAAAAGAAATATTTGATAATAATAATGGTGATATTAATAAAACATTAATGGAATTATGGGATATACCATTAGAAATAGAAAAAGAAAAGACTAAATGGGATGATATTAGAGAAACATGTGATGCTTATGATAGTGAAATGAATAGATTAATATCTAATATAAAAAATAGTGCTAGAAACAATAATGGAAACGCTTAATTATAGTGAATTATATGAGATAGTTAAGTATCAATATGATAAAGTAAAAAAAGAAAGAGATTCTAAAATGACAGAAGAAGAAAGAAATAGAAGAAGACATTTAGATAATTTAGCTGATATTTATAATAATCCAAATTTATCAAATATAACATCATTAGCAGGAGAATATTTATCAAATTCAACAAAAAAAGAAAAAGATGATCCTAATAGTTATGTATATAATTCAAAAAATTATATTTAAAGCGGAAAATCATATTTATTTTTATAAGATGAGTAATAATAATTATTTATTAAATATAAAAACAGTTCAAGCATCTACAATTAAATTAGTAATTGATGCGATGAAAGAAATATTAATGGATGTTAATTTAGAATTTGATGATACTGGTATGAAAATAATAGCATTAGATAATACACATATAGTATTAATTCATTTAAAATTAGATGCAGATAAATTTGAAAAATATTATTGTGAGAAGAAATTATTTGTTGGTATAAATATGCTTAAATTTCATATGTTAATAAAAACGATAACATCTAGCGATATACTTTCATTATTTATATTAAAATCGGATCCAAATATTTTAGGTATAACTATTGAAAATAGTGAAAGAAATGTAAAAACAACTTATAAATTATCAATGTTAGATATAGATGTAGTTAATGTTGATATTCCACCACAAGATTTTAATACTATTATTACAATGCCATCAGCATATCTTCAAAAGATTATAAGAGATATGCATAATTTGGCTGAATATATGGAAATAAAAAATATTAATGATAAATTAATATTAAGTTGTCAAGGAGAATTTTGTTGTCAAGAAACAGTATTAGGCACAGAAAAAACACAAAATATTAATATGAAAAAAACAAATGAAAATTCATTAGAACCTGTTCAAGGTGTTTTTAGTCTTAAATATTTAAGTATTTTTACTAAATGTACTAATTTATGTTCTACTGTTGAGATTTATTTAAAAAATGCTTATCCTATAATACTTCAATATAGTATTGCTTCAATGGGTACTGTTAGATTATGTTTAGCTCAAAAGAATGATGATTAGTATTTTCTAAGAAAGTTTTAAGATCTTTTTCTATAAAATTAGCTTTATAATAATTAATAATAATATTACCTATTATATCTTCTGTTATTTTATTAGAAATACTAGAATTACTATTATTAATATCAAGAGATATATTAATTTTATTATTAATTTCTTTTAATTTAATAAATGCTCTAATATGAGAAATTTTAGGATTATAAAATTTAATTTTATATATAAATTCATTATTATTTTCATTATATGATTCTTTTATTTTTGTTTCAATTAAAATAAATTCATTAAGAATATCTTCTAATAATGTTTTTAAAATAGGAAGAGAATTAAATATATTTGATATATAAATATCTTTTTTAATTATTCTAGTATTATTATGTATAATTATATTATTTTCATTTATATGAAATAATATATTTAAAATATTAAAGTTATTTTTAATAAAATATTCAAAGCTCATTTATTTTTATTATTATTATTTATCCTTATAATTAAATTTATTCAATATGCGATTTATACATTAATGTAGAATAATTAGGAATATTTAGATTATAATTATCTTTTGCTAAATTTGTATTTGTTTTAATCCATATTCTTATAATATGATAATTTTTTTTGGGACTAATTGATATTCCATTTATATTATTAGATATTATATCTGTTTTACCTAATGTTTCGCCTAATATAAGTGATGTAATTTCAAATAATTTTTCATATATTTCATTTTTATTAATTTTAAATGAAAAACAACCTCCATTTTTATTATTTTCATCTTCCCATCTCGGCATTATATGTTCTCTCATTATAAAAAACATTCCTTTACTCCATAATTCATAAAAACTCTTATAAACATTTATAAAATCTTCTATACTACTTATTGTGCTAATAAATTTATAACTATTAGGTTCCCAATTCATATCATAAGGATCATGAAAATAAAGACTCCATATATCATTTAAATAATTATTATTCATTTAATAAGTTATTTAAATAAAGCTTTTTATTTTTAAATAAAAAAAATGATTATTTTTATATAAATATAAATTATAAATATGTCATATCAATCAAGTATCAGAAATAAAAAAACTAATAAATCTTTTAATAAAAATAAACAAATGACTTATAATATTGATGAAAATTTAGAAGAATATGGTTTTATTTCTAAAATGTTGGGAAATTGTAGATGTTTAGTTATTTCTAATTCAAATTTAGATTGTATTGGAACAATTTGTGGTTCATTAAGAAAATTTAATAAAAGAATTTTAATTGAAAAAGGTGATATTGTTATTATTACTAAACCTATTGCTACTAATACTAAAGTAACTATTACTTATAAATTAAATTCTGAGCAAGTTTCAAATTTAATTAATGATAATTTTATCACCGATCGTTTAATCAATCTTTATAATAATAGATGTACAACTATTGATGATAAAGAAATTAGTGATTTAAATGAATTAACTTTCACAGAAGATATTTAAAAGACAAAAATAATTTGTCTTTATATAATTATTTTTATTATATGATTATTCTACTTGGCATTATTATATATTCATATATTTTTGTTTTTTCTATATTATTTTCTGATATAAGATTTCGTGTAATTATATAATAAATATCTTCAAATTCTAATACACATTTTTCATTTGTGTTATAAATAACAATACCACCATCCTGAAATCCATTTTGTAACAATATATCACCTAATTCTTCAAATGGATATGATTCATCCACATAATCTTTATTTATAACACATATAGCATTTGGAAGATAATCATCTGTAACTTTTGTTGCCATTTCAACAGTTATAGAATTAACAATAAATATTTCCAAAAATTCATCATTATTCTCAATAATATCCATTGATACCATCCTACATATTATCAATTATATAAGAAATCATTTTTTATAATAATTCTAAAAAAATAATACAATTATTTTTTAAGCTGCTGCTACCTTAGGAGCTGCCTTTGAAGGGAAATGATGAGAAATTAGTCGTTGAAGAATGAAAAATGTTACTTCTTCTCCATCTTTAACATTTAGAATACTACGTAGTTTATCATCAGGTAGAATAATTCTACGATTTGATGGTTTATTTAGATTATGTTCTTTTACATAACTATTAATATATCGTGTAATATCCGTTCGTGATTTTTCAGTACCATGAGGAACACCAATAAAATCACATAGTTCATCTGAAATTTTATTAGGTTTAGCAAATCCTGATGGAGATTTACGAGCATTATCACGTTTCTTTTGGATTTTATCTACAATCTTATGAAGTTTATCATAACTTTTAACAACTTGTTTGAGAGCAGCTTGAATTTCCTTATTAAGTGTAGTCAGTGCGGATAGTTTATCTGTTAATACTTGAATAACATTATCTTGAGGAGTATCTTTATCATCAGCAGAAACTTCTGCTGCTTCCTTAGCAACTTCTTTTTCTTTAATTTCTTGCACAATTTCTGGCTGTGTTTTAACTACTTTTGCTTTAACGGCAGGCTTTTTAACTTCAGCTGGAGCAACAATATTTGTAGCAGGAATAACTACAGAAATATCTTTAACATCACTTGATTTTTTTGCGGGAGCCATTTGTATTTTATGAATAATTATTATAATTAAATCTTTATATCATTTTTAATATTTTGAAAAATCCTTACCATTTCCTTTTTATCTGCGTTTGATATTTTATTCCAAATTTCTTTTTCAATAGGTATATATTTAAAATATATAATTAAATCACCACCATTAATACCTTTATTATTAATTATAATATTATTCGTAAATGCTTCTATATTAATATCAATTATTTCTTTATTTATAAATAATAATTCTTTTTTTGTACCTAATATATAATCTATCATAGTTAATTCCATATCATAATAAATATTTATTTTGGTTTCTTTAATATTATCATAATCAATATCATATTCATTACTATATGTTATATTATCTATTTCATTTTCTATTTCAGAAGTATTTTCATCATTTTCTATATGATAAAATCCTTTATTTATATTTATATCATTAATTAAATTCATATAAATAGTTATTTCATGTTCATTATCATTATTATCAAAATAATTAATAATATTTATTGGAAATTTTTTACAATCAAGATTAATAAAAACTGGTTCTATTAAACCTTTTAAAAATAATCTTAATTTTTTTTTACTATTATTAAAATAATTGGCATATGAAATATCTACACTAATATTATGTTTTCTTATTTTTGGTTGCATATTAATAAAACTATTAATAATACCTTTGAATAAATTACTATTTTTTATTTCATTAAATGTTTTAATCCAATCTTCATAATCATTCTCATAATTATCAAAATTATAATTTTTAAAATTAAAATCACATGTATCATAATTATTATTTATAATTGAATTATAAGCATTTGTTGCGTCTATAAAATATTTTATCTTCTTATTTTTTTCTTCATTATCTATTATAGTTTTTAATTTATCTGGATGAGATTTTAATGCTATTGATTTATATGCTTTTTTAACATCTTCTATAGAACTATTTATAGGAATATTTAAAACAGTGTATGGATTTGTCATTTTAAATTAACTTAAACATATAAATATTTATGTTTTTAAGTTAATTTATTATTAGAAAATGAATATTGATAGTTGTATAAGTGGATCTCATTATGATATTTCTTTATATGTATATGAATCATTAAAAAAGATTAATTATATATATGTAGAAAATGATATATTTTTAAAAAATTATATTAAATCTGTAATTGTTAATGATTTTATTAAAAAAAGTTTATATTATACCGAAATAATAGATAATCAAGATGGTAATGATGTAAAATCTATAAAATTATTAGAAATAGCAAATAAACTTAAAAATGATAGATTTATTAAAGATATTTTAAAAGAACTAAGACAATTTTATTTTTAAATATAAATTAGATAAAATAAATGATAATTGACAAAGATTATATTAAAAGTAATTTTGTGAGTCCTTATAATATAAAAGAAATATTATTATTTATAGATGAAATTGATGAAGAATATAATTATGAATATAAAAATATAAAAATAAAAGTATATTATAGAAAAAATAAAGATATTTTAGATATTAATTTAATACATAAAGTTTTAAAAAGAGGTACTGATATAATTAATCATAAAAATTTTAATATTATATTATTATTAACACCTGTAGTAAAAGAAATTTGTTATAATAAACCATTATATGTTAATAATGTTAATAGTGGATTTACATATACAACAAGAAATGAAATATTTATATTTAGAAAAGAAGAATTTCCTAAAGTAATTTTACATGAATTATTACATCATGATATTAATATACATAATGATAAATTTAGTTTATATAATAAACATAAATTATTAAAACATTTTAATTTATCTATTGATAGTGAATTAATATTAAATGAATCTATTATTGAATTTTGGGCAACAATACTTCATCTTTCTTATATTTCTAAAGAATATAATTTAGATTTTAAATCTTTAATTAAAATTGAAATAGAATATTCATTATATAAATGTTATCAAATATTTAAATTAAAACAAAAAAATAAATTATATTATGATAAATCTAATATATATTCATATATTATTTTTAAAACAATATTTTTAGTTTATTTTGATCAATTTAAAAAAATATATACATTTCCTTACGATGATACAAAAATAACTGATTTTATATTAAAATATTCTTATTTAAAAAAAGTTAAGAATAATCCTTTATTTAATTTTAAAGGAAATATTATTCAACGTAAAGATGATTCTTTATGTTTTATGTTATTAAGTGATTTATAATAAACATATAATGATAAACTAAGAAATAATATTAATATAATTAAAATGAATATTTTATAAAAAATATTATTTTTATATATACTACATGTTTGTATATTATCCATATTTATATATATTTAATATTTTAATTTACATAAATAAATTGTTTTAGATATATTTCCTAACATATTATCAATAATATTTTGAATTTCAGTTGAACTCTTAAAATATTTATTTCTAATTCCTCTAATATTTTCTCTTTCTAATTCTAAATAATCTATTATATTTGAACTATCAGTATTAGCAGCACTTATATTAATTTCAAATTTATTTATAGGTTGTTTATTATATTTACCTATATATACTTCCATAACTTCATCAATATTATCACTTAAATTTGAATGAAGTTCATCTAATGCTTTATGTATAACATAACTCATTGTAGTCCAATGGTAAATCTTTATTTGTCCTAATAAACCTATAAAATATTCCATTAAATTTTTTTCAATATTATTAGACATAATTTCTATTTATAATTTATAATATAAATTATATTTTTTAAACTTATATTATAAAAACAAAAAAAATTTGTTTAGATTAGATAATTATATCTATCATTATAATAATAATCTTGTTCTTTTAATAATTCTTCTTCTCTTTTAATTTGTTTATTATAAATACTATAAAATAACATTCTATTAAAAATAGTTTTTAAAATAAAGAATTTTCTAATATTTTTTCTTGGAACAATAATATTATCTACACGAATTACTTTCATTATAAATATATATAATTAATATATAATTATATCATTTTTTTTCATATATAAATAATAATTAATATAAATTTATAAATGTCTATAGAAGATATTGATTTTTTAAAAAAAAATAGTATAAAAGAAAATTATCTTTTTATTGTAGATAGTAAAAATAGAGATTTTATAAAATTTCCTGATCCTAATTATTACGAAGTTTCTTTAAATCCACCATTAAAAAATGTAATAGGTATAAATATAATAGATGCTAGTATTCCTAGAACAATGTATTCTGTAGATAAATATAATAATATTTTATATTTTTATATTGCGAATAATATATCAGATCCACTTGTCCAAAATGGATTAGATCCTTTAAATACAAATATGGATATATTTACTAAATTTGAGATGCCTGTAGGTAATTATACATATCAGACATTTTTATTGAATTTTAACAATTTAATGAATACAAAAGCATTAGAAGATCCTATAAATATATCATCACCAATACAAATAATAAATTTTAGTAATCCACCGGAATTAACAAATAAGATAATATTTACTTGTAAAAAACCATTTATATTAAATATGAATAAAAGTACATTAGCAGAAAATTTAGGATTTGATTTAATAATAAAAAAAGAAGATGATAATATTAAATATAAATATATTAGTAAATATGAAGGAAATGCTAATTTTTTAAAAATATATCACAGTTATTTTAATAATAAAACAAATAATTATGAAATAACTAGTTCTGGTATTATTTTTTTTATAGGTGAAAAATATATAGTATTACGATCTCCCGAAATTGAAGAACATGCGTATGGATCATTATCATATACTAATTATAATTTAGGATTAGCAAAATTTAAAATAAATAGTGTAGGATATAATGATGAAAAATTAGAAATATCTAAATTACCAATTAGAGAATTTCATCCTATTGGAAAATTATCTAAATTAACATTTAGATTTGAAACATCATCTGGTAATTTATATGATTTTAAGGGTATAAATCATATAATAACATATTTAATTACTTATTATAGACCATTATTATCAGAAACAAAAGAATTTAAACCAATATTAAATCCAAATTATATAAATAATTTTAATAATTATAGATATATAAATGAAGAACAAGAATTAAGCGAAGAAGAAGATAAAAATGAATTTTCAAGAGATAAAATATTTGAAAATTATAAAAGAAATGAATTATTATATACATCAAAATTACTTAATGAAGATGATGAAGATTAAAATTTACCTTTAAATTTTTCAACATGATTAATAATATTATCTAAATTAGTTGGTGTAAATTTTTCTTCTTTAATTAATTTAGCTAATCCTTCTGTATTTAATGAACCAGACGAAAGACCATCTAATACAGTTTTTTCAAATTTATTTAATAAATTTTTATCTTCTTCTTTAGTTTTTTTTTCATCATTATTTTCAAATTTTTCAAAATAATGACAACCTTTATAATGACATCCAAATAATACAACAATTATAATTGTTAATATTAAAATAATCAAAATTGTATTTATTATAATATCATATTTAGCCATTATTATATTTATATTTCTATAAATAACATATTAAAAATATTTATCTATTTATAGAATGACTGATATTAATCTTGCTTATAGTTTTAATAATACTGGAGAATTAGATGAAGAATTTAATAATCAACAACCTCAACCACAACAACAGCCTCCACCTCCACCACAACCACAACAATTACCAGTATCAAAACCGAAACAACAAATAGATATAAATGAATATCATCAAAATAAAGAAAAAGAAAGAGAACAATTATATAAACAACAATTTCAAAATAGAAATCAAGTACAAGAATCTTTTAGTAATAATTATAATTATATTAATAGACAATATGAATATTCTTTTTGGGATAGAATGGTAATGTCTAAAAGAGAAGTATTAAAATTATTTATTTTATCTATTGTAATTATTTTAGGTATATCAATAGAAAAAGTAGGATTTTATTATATTTCTTTATATTTAAATTCAACAGATTTATCATCATTTCAAGAATTTTTAGTTAGAATATCTTTTCCATTAATAGTATTTTTATTATTATGGATAATTAAATCATTATAAATAAATAGAATGAATGATAATTATTTATCATTTTTATTTAATGCTTTAAATAAGTTATTAAATGATTATTATAAAGAAAAAGAATATTTTTTTAGATTATTAATAAAAATAGGTTCTGAAAATAAATTATTTTGTGAAAATAAAAGATTTTCAGAAGTTAGTATTTATTTACTAATTATATTTTTTGTTGTAACAATTTTATGGTTATTTTATGACTTATTTAATAATGTTTATAAATATTTTCAATTATCTATATATTATTATTTTAAAAATGATAAAAGATTAGCAGATAGTCCTTTATTTGCTCAAATTAAAAATTTATGGTATGTTAATGATTATTTTACTATTGATTTAATGTTTTTATTTTTTATGTCAACACCATTTTTTATATTAATTAAATTATATTTTTTTGAAAAAATGACAGGTATTAATAATAATTTTATTTCTACTAAAAATCTTAATTATGCTATATTAATTGTCGGTATTATATATTTTTTAATTGTTTATAAACATTTATCTAATTTAGGTACAAGAATAAATAGCATTAATAGTTTAATTTATAATAATATAAATGTAGATTTTATTAATAGTGAAAATTTTTGTAATTATTTATTAAAAAAATCTGTTTATGATTATGATTTTAAATATGGAAAATGTAATGATATGTCTAAAAATATTAGTATAAATAAATTATATAATTATATTAAAAAACAAACATTTGATATTAGTCAAACAGTAGCACCTATTATCAATATTACTGTAGATAATTTTAAAGTATTAAAAGATAAAAATGGTGTTTTATATAAAGATAAAATAATTTCTGCTTTTTTCACTTTTCAATTAATTAAATATTATATTGATAATGACCTAGAAGATGAAGCAAAAGATTTCTTTTCAACATTTAATTTATTATATTTACAACATACTGGTAATTTCTTAAGAACTAGAATAAATCCTATTTTATATTTAAGACATGATCAATTAATCATAAATGAACGAATATTAGAATATGATAGTAATATGAGTATTAGTTTTGGTGATAATAAAGATATTTATAATTATATATATAAAGAATATAATTTAATACAAACAAATGTCCAAAATATTGTAATAGATATATATAATATTTGTAGTTATAAATTATTATCAATATATGTATATTATATTATAATATTTGTTATATTTGTATTAATAGTTATTTATTATATTTATTCTCATATTAAATTATAGATATGGTTAATACTATAATTAAGGATTATGAAAAAACTATAAAAAGTGATGATTTTATGATATTAAAAAAAAATAATGATTTGAATGAATTTAATAAATCTGATATTAAAAAAATTTTATTAAATTTAGCAAATGATATTACAAAAAATTATGAAGAAAATATAAATTTATAATTATTAATAATAGGATTATAATTAATGACTTCTTCTATATATAAAAATAAGATTAGTAATAATCTATTTTTATTATATCCTTTTATTTATAATTTTAATTATATTAATGTTAATGTTAATTATAAAAATAATACTAGTATAATTATTGATAATAAAGAATATAAAGATTTTAATAGTATTTCAGATTCAATTATTAATTTAGTTAGTGTTGATATTAAAAATAGCCAAATATTTAATATATCAGATGAAAATAAAAAAAATAATAATTTTTATAGATATCAATTATTTATTTATAAATTTATAAATATATTAAATAAAGAATATAATTTATATAAAGAACATTTTAAAACACTTTATAATATTTATAAAATATATATAATTGATATTGAAAATATAACTAATTTTATAAATGTTTATAAAACAAAAAAATCATTAGATGATATTAAAATAATTATAAATGAAATATATGGATTTAAAATATCAGTCAAAACTTTTGAAGACCTAAAAAATATTATTATAAATGCTACTATATCAAATGAAAATATAATAAATGAATCTCTATATGATAATGATAAAATAAAATTATATAGATTTAAAGATTTTATTAATTATTTAAATATTTTATATGATATTCTTTCAATTAAATTAGAAGAATTTATAAAAACATTTAATGATCAAATTATAATTTATAATAAAGCAGAAAAATATGTAACTGAAATACCAGATCAATTTAAAAAGAAAATATCTGAAGAAAATATAAATATATTAGAATTAAAAGAAAATAGATATAATAAACCAATTTATGAAAAAATATCAATATTTATTAATGATTATATTGATTCTAGTAAAGATAGTGGTAATAAAGAAAGATATAATAAAATTATAAATTTAAATAGTAAAGATAAAAATTATTTAAAAAGATATTTAGTAAAATATTATTACTTATTAGATACTAATACAGGTAAATGGAAAGATGATATTATTAAAATTGATGATGATTTTAAAGAAAAATTAAGAATACTTCAATTAGATTATAGTAATATAATTCAATTATTTGATTATAAAAATATTCAAATAAATAAAGATTATTTTGAAATTACTAATATTTATCAAAAATTAATAAATATATCTAATAATATAAAATTGAAAAAAAGATTAACAACCGATGATTATAATTTAATTAAAGATTTTAAAATTATTCAAAAAGAATTAGAAGCAAACCCTTTATATAAAGATGATAATGAATATAAAAAAGCTTTATATAAATTAAATCAATTATATGAAGAATTATCAAAAGGTCCTGATGCTATATTAACAGCAGATAAAATTAATGAAGTTGATGTAATTAGATCCGATACTATATATTTTGATACTAATATTGATATATTTAAACTTATTTTAAAATATATGATAACATTCTTAGTATTATTGATATTGATGATTGTTTTATTATCTTTTTTATCAGTATTAATATTATTATATGATATTATATATTATATTATTAATTTATTTATTAATCCTAATTTAACCAAAGCATTAAGTATAGATTATTTAACTAAAAATATGATTTATTGTGATAAAAATAATTATAAAGATGATAGATATTTATTATTTACTGTTCAATCACAAAATTTATCTGTATTTACTATAAGTGCTTATATATTATATTTATTAATTGGATTATTAATATTTTATTTAATACATGTATTATATGCTTCATACGCAAAAAAAATATTAAAAGGATCAATATATGATATTGATAAAGAAGGAGGTATAATAATTATATTTATAATTATTTTAATTTATAGTGTAATACATTTATTTTTATATAAAATACTATTTAAACCATTCATATATACTCAATATAAAAATTATAATAAACAAGAAGAAGAAGTTGATAAATTATTAGATAATTTAATATTAATAAGATCGGTAAAATCAACATCAGATGAATTATTAATAGATAATAATTTTTTTGATATATTATTTGATTTAACTAGAATAGATGAATTAAATACATTATTTTTAAATGAAATAAAAAATAAAAATTATAATGGTTGTTTAGAACAAAAAATAATTATTTATGATTTATATATATATTTAAAAGAACATATATCATTTGATCAAAAAAAACAACTAGAATTTAAAGATTATTGTACAAGTGATTTTGATAATAAACCTATAAATAATGATACTAATAAAAAAATTACATTTATATCATTATTAAATAATAATGAAGTAAAAATGATAAAGAAATATCATGAAGAATTAGAATTTTATAATAATATACCAAATGAAAATATAGAATATTATAATGAATTAAATAAAAATATTAATTTAAAATTAAAAAAAATAAATGAAAATATAATTACATATAATAAAACTTTAATACCTTTTTTCTTAACTATATTATATATAATAGGAGTATTTTTCTTTACATTTTTATTATTTTATTTATTAATTAATCTCATTATAATTGGCGATAGTAAAATGAGTGATGAAAATAAATTTAATTACTATTTTGTTTATATGTTATATATAATTAAGACATATATATATGATAAAATTATAAAATGGTTTTATAAATTAGATTAATAATGATTATTTATTTTTTTATATTATTAGTATTGATATTATCATTATATATTTGGTATATAACATCAATAAGATGGCACTTTGATTATTTTATACAAATAGAAAAACAATGCTTAAAATAGGAGAATAATGGAATTATATAAATTAAGATATAAATTATATGATTTTTTAATTGATAATGATATTAACTATTCTAATTTAGTATCTGCTAAAAATATAGGAAAATATTTTATAATTACTATATTTATATTTTTTATAATAATTACTGTTGTTGATACTAGTAAAATATCATTTAATATTATATTATTTATATTATTTGGAATTATATTTATATATTTAACATTTATATTAGATAATAAACTTGCTAAAATTTTTGAAAATAAAGATTTTATTAATTATACTATATTATTTAAATTATTTAATATTATATTTATTGATAGTTATAATTCTAATAATATTCCAACTTATATTAATTCATCTAATATTTTACCTCAAAATGAAACATTAACAACTATTGTTAATAATCTAAAAAATCTATCAAGTACTAATAGAATTAGAGATAGATATTATAAAGAATTAACATCCACAAGTATTACATTTGGAAATAATATATTAAATGAACAAGAAAAAAATTATATAAAATCAGATATAATTAATACAACTAGATTTATTGGAGGAAGTACTATTAATAATAATATTGAAGAAAATATAATAGAGGGTACAGATTATTATTATATAAAGTTTAAATCTGGTAGTACTAGTGTTAATGTATTAAATAATATTACTGTTGATATTCTTATTGTTGGCGGTGGTGGTTCTGGTGGTTATGATGGTGGAGGTGGTGGCGGTGGTGGTGAAGTAAAATATATAACGAATTATACTTTAGTGACAAATATTTATACATTTATAATAGGTGAAGGAGGATCGCAGAATTCTCAAGATGGTAATAATACAATTATTAGAAATGATACTACTGATATTATAATAGCAGGAGGAGGTGGTGGTGGAGGTAATAAAGGTTATAGTGGAAAAACAGGAACAGGAGGAGGAGGAGGTGGTGGTGGTCATGAAAATGATTTATCTCATACAGGAGGTATTCCAACATCTCCAAGTCTAAGTGGTTATGGGGCTGGTGGTAGATCAACAAATGGTGGTGGTGGAGGAGGTGGTTATAATATACCAAATAAAAATGGTACTTCAGGTACAGATAATTATGGCGGAATAGCCGGAAATGGTGGAAGTGGTATAGATATTGATATAAATGGAATAAATATAGGATATGGTGGTGGAGGAGCAGGTGGAAATTATAATTCAGATGGAGGATCAGCAACACATGGAGGAGGTGCTGGTGGAGGTATATCTAGAAAAAATGGTATAAATGGTATTCCAAATACAGGTGGAGGAGGCGGTGGTAGCGGTAATGCAAGTTCAGATTCTACACCAGCAGGAACAGTTGGATTAGGAGGATCAGGTGTTATAATAATAAAAATAAATAAAGATGATATTAATTCATTAGAATATAATTATATAAATGATACTATTGAAAATAATATAATACAAAATACAGATAATTATTATATAAAATTTAAATCCGGAATTACATATTTAAATATAGTAGATGATATAAATATTGATATTCTTGTTATTGGTGGTGGTGGTGGTGGTGGTAATAAAGCAGGTTCTGGCGGTGGTGCGGGTACTTTAATTTATAAAACTAATTATCATTTAATTGCTGGTAATTATACTATAATTATTGGTACTGGTGGTCATGGTGGTATTGGTGGTCTAACTAATGATTTTGGTAATAATGGTGGTGATACACATATTATTAAAGATCAAAATTCCATATTTTTAGCTAAAGGCGGAGGAGGAGGAAGTGGTGGTGGTGTTACAGAATTAAATCCAATACGTGATACAAATAAAGATGGAAATGATGGCGGTTCTGGAGGTGGAGGATATAAAGGAGGTAGAGCTGGTAGAAAAGTAAGTAATAATAAACCACAAGATAATGATGTATTTGGTAATGATGGTGCTAGTTCTACATCTAGTGTTTCATATGGAGGTGGAGGTGGTGGCGCTGGTGGACCTGGAATACCTGGTGCTATTGGTACTGTAGCACAATATGGTAATGGTGGTTTAGCAAAATCAATCAATATAACAGGTAAGTTAATTTATTATGCTGGCGGTGGTGGAGCTGGTAATAGAGTTGATGGATTTTTTTGTGGTTATGGTGGTTTAGGAGCATCAGGGACATCTACAAATCCAATCACAAATGGAGGTGCTGGTGACGGAGGTTCAGGTCATAATTCAGGTGGAAATGCTAGACCAAATACAGGAAGTGGAGGAGGAGGTGGTGGGTATGATGGTATAGTAGGAGTTTCAGTGGCTGATGCAGGTTCGGGTGGTAATGGAGGTTCAGGTGTTGTAATAATGAGAATGAATAAATACAATAATAAAATCACAGTTCCAACAACTATAACTTCAAGTAATCCTATAACAATTTATGGTTATAATATATATGATATTAGTATAAGAAAATATAACAGTCGTTATTATATATTGATTCTTGGATATAATGATATAAATAATTATAGAACTGACAATTCAAAAAGAATAAAAGAATTTTTAGATAATCATTATTTAAATTTTTCAAATATTATAATTAAAATAGATAATAATGACATAAATGGTATTTCATATATATATGTTATTGATTTAATAGAATATGAATCATATAAAATTAATAATAAAAATAGTAAAATATTCTTTAATATTTATAACTTAATTAAAGAATATTTTTATAATATAGAAACTTATGATACACATACACCAATAACTGATACTAAATTAACAGGTTTATTAACATCTGAGATAGATAATAAAAATTATATAAATACTTTTTATACTACATTGATTCAAATAAATAAAAATATTAATTATTTTGAGAATATTAGCAATCAAGATATATATAATCAAACTACAGAATATATAAATAATTTAAATTTATTAAAATTTATAGATATATATGATAATGATAGATATTTAATATTAAAGAAATATATATTCATAAAAATAGATAATTCAAATGAATTACATAATTATATTAAAAATAATTATGATGATAATAAAACTAAAAAGATAAGTTTATTAAATAATGATTCTGGAATACTTATTTCTGATATAATTAAAGATGTATCTGGATTATATTTAGATACTAATCCTGTATATAATACTAAAATTTATTTTATGATTGATATAGAAACTATAAATAAATTTATTAATGAAAATAAAAATAATTTAAATAGTATTAATGTAAATTCATATATATTAAAAATATATGAAGATTTATTATTATATTACAATAATAAAATAAATTTAAAAAATACTATTGATAATTTTGATTTATTATTTAAAGAAACAAAAATTGATAAAAAAATAAAAGAAATGATTGATGATTATACATATATATATAATTTAATTATAATTATATATATTATATTAATGACAATTATATTACATATTTTTTATATTCAATTATTTAGATATTTATAATAAATAGATATATGGAAAAAGATAAAGAATATTGTGATAAAAAACCAAAACAACAACCAATATTATTTAATAATCTTGATTTTATAAGTTGTGTATTTTTTTCAAATAAACAATATAATATAGAAAAAATACATAAACCACAATATTCATTATGTATTGAAAAGTCATTTTTATCAACAGGTATTCAATCTATAGAAAATGAAATTGATTCAATTATTAATGATATTTATGAAAATTTAAATAAAGATAATACAATGGGTAAACCTATAAAAATACCTGCTCCTATTTATATATTAATAGGTAGAGAATTAGAATATGATAGTAATGTATTAGAAAATGAAAAATTCTTACATATGCCTATAACAGGAATATCTAAATTAGGAAATGCTGAAATAATTCCAGATAAAACAACAGGAACATTAGCTATATTAGATTATATGAATAGTTTTTTTAATAATTCTGGATTGGCAACAGAAAATGATAAAATAAAATATAATAAGAGTCCTATAAATAAATATAAATTTAAAGGTAATATAAAAATATTATTATATGTACCATATTTAAGTAATGAATATAGATATAAATCAAATATAAAAGATATAATTAATTCGGCTACATTTTTTTATAATTTAATAATGAGTGATGTATTTTTATCATTTGAAAGAACATCTAATATAGATAAAGAATTTATTAATAATTTAAAAAAGATGAATTTTAATAAAAAATTTATAGATTTATTAGTTAATGTTTTAAGAGAAGCTTCTAAAAGTAAGTTTTTATTATATGATGATTTAAATAATCTTTGTTTTGATGGTGGTTGTGTTTCTGATATAGGAGAAGATTTAAATGTATTAATACCTGCTCATAATAAAGATGATGGTGTAAATAGTGAAAATGCGGTTAAATATTCGCCATTTCTTCCTAATAAATGTTTATCTAAGACAAATAATTTTTTATGTAATATAAGATATACAAAAGAACATAATATAGGTGTTGATGAATTTATTAAAAAATATGCTATGGGGGATATTATTAATGGTTTAACCGCATATTCTATGATAAATGATATGATAAATAAAAAACAGATAACACAAGAAAATGTAAATAAAATAGATAAATTTAAATCACCATTAAATTTAATAATATCAATAATAAATACTCATATTAAAGATGGATATTCAAATGATTTAAATCAAAATGAAAGAGAAATAACAGTAAAGGAAAAATTAGAAGATAAAAAAATAAAAGTAAAATATAATCATTATTCTAAAGAATACAGTGAAAATATGATAAAAGAACTTTCATTATTAAATGATAAATATCCAGGTGTTCCTGAAATAGTTATGTCTTTTTATATATATAAAGATACTTTAAAATCGGATAAAATAACTTATATGCCATGGGGAAAAGAATTAATTTCAAATGAATATATATTAGATATTGATACAAAATTAGATGTTAATACGGATTTAATATCATTTAATAATAAATATGGTTTAAAATTGAATAATAATGGTTATTTATTTGTATATAATATTAAAAATAAAAGAATATTATATTTTATAAATTATAAAAAAAAAATAGATAAACCTATAGGTTTTATTTTTAATAAATCAGAATTTATTGTTCAATGTATTAATAATAGCAATAATCAAACATCTGAATTATTTGATTCAAAAATTCCTAAATTAATAGATGATAAATGTAAAGAATGTATGGATCCATTTACAATGATATTAGATAATGAAGGATATATTACAATATATGGTAATTCTTTTATAGATGCTACTAATAAAGATTTTAAAAAATTTATAAATATACAAAAAGAATTAATATCAAATAAAGATTATAATATAGATAATATAGATATAGATAATATAAATCAATTAGACTATATTAAACAAGAATATGTATTTTGTTCAAATATAGGTGAAAATTGTTACAAATAAATTTTTATAATTATTTTTTTATGTTATTATAAATAATGAACGATTGGCATATATTAGATTTATATTTTAAAGATCATAAATATCCATTTACTAATCATCATCTTGATAGTTACAGAGAATTAATTAAAAGATATATTCCTCAAACTATTAAGACATATAACCCTATTACGATGATTAAATTAGATGAAAAAAAAGAAAAAGAGATAATGAAAGTTAATATATATATTGGTGGAAAAAATTCTAATGAATTATTTATAGATCATCCTATAACATATGAAAATGGATCACAAAGATTAGTTACACCAAATGATGCGAGATTAAAAAGTATAACATATGAAACACATATATATGCTAATGTTACTATAGAAATATTTGATGAAGAAGGTAATATAATAGAAAATACTATAAAAAATGTAGCAATTGGAAGTATACCTATAATGCTTCATTCAGATATATGTTTATTAAATGGAAATGGAAATGATGTTCTACAAAGATTAGGTGAATGTATATATGATGGAGGAGGATATTTTATAATAGATGGAAAAGAAAAAGTAATAATAGCACAAGAATCTGAAACAAATAATTGTTTAATAACAGGTAAATTAAAAGATGATGATAATTTTAGTTATAAAGGAAAAATTAAATCAAGTGGAGAAATAGGAGAATCTGTATTAATACCAAGAACAATAGAATTTTATTTAGTAAAAGATACAGATGATATAACTGAAAAATATATAGATAATAAAGGTGCTATATATGTAAATTTACCTTCAATTGAAGGTAAAATACCATTATTTATATTATTTAGAGCATTAGGAATTGAAAGTGATAAAGATATATATGAAACTATTTTTGGAATAAATAATACAGAAATAGAAGATAAATATTTTAGTAATTTTATAAGACCATCAGTTTATAATAATTATTATGAAAAAGATGGAACTAAATATTATATTTATAATCAAGAGGATGCTTTAAATTACTTGAGATTTAGAACAAAATACAAAACATTGGAGCATGTTAAATATATATTTACTGTAGATATATTTCCAAATATATCAATATTTGAAAATAAAGGAAAATATTTAGGTTATTTAACAAAAGAATTTATAAATGTAGCATTAAAAATAAAAAAAGAAAGTGATAGAGATAATTATTTTAATAAAAGAATAAATATTAGTGGATTTTTGTTAGCAGAATTATTTCAAGAAGCTTATATGAGATTAAGAAAAACTATCAGAGATACATTAGATACATTTTATTATTATGGTTCATGGAAAACTACAAATAATTATACTAATTTTGTTACAAAAGATAATATTTATAAATTAATTCCTGTTGTTTTAATTGCTAATACTTTTGCTAAATCTTTAAAAGGAAGATGGGGTTTAGAAACAGATAATGACCCTGAATTAGGAAGAGTTCAAGATTTATCACGTATTAGTTATATTGGGTTCTTATCACATTTAAGAAGAGTTAATATGCCTATTGATAGAACTATTAAAATAACTTCTCCACATAAATTACATTGTCATCAATATGGTATTATGTGTCCTTTTGAAACACCAGATGGTGCTGCTGTAGGTTATTTAAAAAATTTAGCATTTTTAACAAAAGTAGCAGCAGGAACAAATCCACAATATATAAGAGATTGTTTATTTGATGTTGGAGTAATACCAATAGAATATTATAATCTTAAATTGGATAAAAATATAACTAAAGTATTTGTAAATAATAGTTGGTATGGTATTACAAATGATCCTATAAAAATAGTTAGAACATTAAAAGCATATAGAAGAAATGCTTTAATAAATATATTAACATCAATTAGTTGGAATAATTTAAATAATGAAATAAAAATATTTGTTGAAGCTGGAAGAGCAATGAGACCATTAATAGTATTAAAAAATAGTAAAAGTAAAATATTTGATATAACTTATAATAATTGGTTTGAAATGATAATAGGTAAATATAATAATTATAATAAAGATAGTAAAACTGAAGAAATATATTATAAAAATGAATATATTAATCCTAAGACTTTAGATATTTTTAGAGGTAAAACTGATGAAGAAATATTAGAAGAATTAGAAAAAGAAGGTGCTGTTATTGAATATATTGATCCTCAAGAAAGTGATAGTTGTTTTATTGCTATGTATAAAAATGATATAAATATTTTTCATACTCATCTTGAAATACATCCTTCTACTATGTTAAGTGTTGTTAGTGGTAATATTCCAATGTGTAATCATAATCAATCCGCACGTAATGTATTTCATGCTGCTCAAACTAAACAGGCAATTGGAATATATGCTACAAATTTTAATAAAAGATTTGATACATTTGGATTTATTCAACATTATCCTCAAAAAGCTATTATTAATACACGTCATTCTCAATATACTGGAAGTGATGCTATGGCAAATGGTGCTAATTTAATTGTAGCTATAATGACATATACAGGATTTAATCAAGAAGATAGTCTCATAATAAATAAAAAATCTATTGAAAGAGGTTTATTTCATTTATCTTATTACAAATCTATTACAGCATCAACAAAAATTATAAGTGATACTGAAAAAATAATATTTGGAAATCCTATTAAAATGAGAACAGAAGGGTTAAAAATTAATGGTATTAAACATGCTGACTATAATTTAATTAATGATGAAGGTATTATTAAAGAAGGTTCTTATATTCCAAGAGGTAAAAATGCTGTAATTATTGGTATGATATTAGTTAAAGATATATATAAAGAGATAAAAAAGGGATTATTTATAGAATTAGTGAAAGAAACTAGTTATACAGATGTATCAATAATAAGTGATGAAAGTTATTATGGATATATAAATAAAGTTTTTGTTGGAACAAAAACATTAGAAGATGATACTAAAGTTTGTAAAGTAAGATTAATGAAAATAAAAATTCCAGAATTTGGTGATAAACATTCATCACGTCATGGTCAAAAAGGTGTTATTGGTATGATATTACCAGAAGAACAAATGCCTTTTACTAAAGATGGTATTAGACCAGATTTAATAGTTAATCCTCATGCTATTCCTTCACGTATGACAATAGGACATTTAGTAGAATGTGTATATTCTAAATTATGTTGTATAGAAGGATATTTAGGAGATGGTACAACATTTATAAATTTAGATTATGATAATATTTATAATAGTTTAGAAAAATATGAATATAATAAATATGGAAATGAAATTTTATATAATGGACAAACTGGTAAACAAATAAATACAGAAATATTTATAGGTCCTACTTATTATTTTAGATTAAAACATATGGTTGCTGAAAAAATAAATGCTAGAGGTGTTGGACCAAAAGTCCAATTAACAAGACAACCAACTGGTGGTAGAAGAAATGCTGGTGGATTAAGAATAGGTGAAATGGAAAGGGATAGTCTTATAAGTCATGGTATATCACAATTTATTAAAGAAAGTATGATGGAAAGATCAGATAAATATAGATGGTGTGTGTGTAAAAATTGTGGTATAATACCTGTTTATGGTACTAAAATTAAAGATACTTATTGTAATAATTGTAATAAAAATGAAATTAATGTTATTGAAACACCTTATTCTTTTAAATTATTAAAACAAGAATTTGAAGCAATGGGTATACAAATGCGATTTAATTGTGATTATGTTAATTTACCTGAAGTATATGAATTAGAAAGTGAAATTGATACTGATATTATAATTGAACAAGATGAAGGAGAATTAGATGAAAAACAATTAAAAAAATTACATAAACTTATAAAAAAGAAAGATGATATAGTATTTTTAGATACATTATCTAAAAAAGATTTAATAGATAGAATTAAAAAACTTAATCCTACTATAAAAGGTTTAACTGTAAAAACAAAAGATGATTTAATTAAAATATTAAAAGAATTACAAGATAAGGATATTAAAGAAGAAGATAAAGATATTAAAGAAGTAGATAAAGATAAAATTACAGATGAAGAATGTATAAAATGGAAACAAAATAAATTAGTAAATCCAAAAACTAACAGAGCAATAGTTAAAGATAAAAGTGTATATAATAAATTTAAAACTAATTGTAGTAATATTA
>Ga0214923_10002275_pt1 | contig 25786 bp, 28 predicted proteins | sample LL1510_MetaG_FD_177993 | JGI IMG/M metagenome (GOLD analysis project Ga0214923, IMG submission 177993) | Freshwater microbial communities from Lake Lanier, Atlanta, Georgia, United States - LL-1510 | ecosystem: Environmental > Aquatic > Freshwater > Lake | place: USA: Georgia | collected...
GTCACCCCGCCCCCGCCCCCTCCCCCGCCTCAGCCACCAGTCCCCCCGCCGGTAGCTCCGCCGCCTGCGCCGAAGGCCGTGAAGCCGCGAAAGGTCAAGCCGCCGAAGGAAGACATTCCGGTCACGCCCCCCGTGGCCCCTCCGCCGAAACCGGCCGCCCCGGCTCCCGCCCCTGCACCTGCCACGCCACCGAAACCGCTGACGATCGAAGAGCGGATCAAGGCGGCCGGCGAACGCGAGGACATCAAGACGCTGCGGGCCCGGGTGAGGGCGGTGGCAGAGGGCCGAGACGCCGAGCTGCAGGCGCTCGAGGCCGAATACAAGGCCATCTCGGCCAAAATGGATGAGATCAGCAGGAAGAAGGCGGAACTGCTGGATCAACTCAATTCCGGCAAGATCAAGATCAAAGAGCTGAAGAAGAGGCAGTCCGAATACGACCAGCAGTGGAGGCAAGAGCAGGAAAAGCGGATCAAGGTCTACTCTCGGCGTGGCGACGTGCGAGAGGGGTACCACACGGCTGCACGTGAGGCATTCGGCGACCGCGACGTCCAGCAGTTTTCCGTTGCGCGCCCAACTGCACCCGCGAAGGTAACCACCCTTGGGCGCTCAGAGGTTGAAGTCACGCCCGGGTCGGCGACGTTCAACCAGAAGCTTGGCGACGCGTTGGAATTCATTCAAAGAGTGTTCCGGCTCGGCTCCAAGCCCCAGGCGGACGTCGTGCCGTACATGCTTCCTGCAGGCGAAAGAGCGTTTGCCAAACAGTCGGTTGTGTACATCACTGAGCACCACGAGACGGACACGTTCGTCCATGAGCTCGCGCATATCATCGAAAGTACATATCCGGAGATCCAGAAAGCCACAAACGAGTTTGTCGAAATGCGACTCGCGCGATCCGGGAAAGCCTCGCAAAAGCTGGCAGATCTATTCCCGGCGCACAGATACCGCGACGACGAATACGGCAACGACGATGATTTCGGGGCTGTGTTTGACGGGACGGCCGCCTTCTACGTCGGCAAAAGGTACTGGTGGGGCTCCACGGAAATCCTGTCGATGGGCCTGGAGTATCTGTACACGGACGCCCCACGAATGGCAGCGGCCGACCCCGAGTTTTTCAACTTCCTTGTGTCCGTTTTGAGGGGGGTTCTGTGAGGCGACTGGTCTGGAAAATCACTGGTGAGGACATCGTGGCCGACCTGGCAGACGACTGTACTTGGGCGTGCAACTTCAGCGGCTTTCTGCCGCAGTTGCGGATCATCACCAGCGACGTGCTGGAATCAATCGGCCCGGCGGACGGAGACCCGCGGGCAAGGATCCTGCAGTCCGCAGGGCAGCGATTGAAGGCAAGCCAAGTGATCGACGACACCCCAATCGGGCCCACACCCGAATACGTTACCCCCTGAAAGGAGCGACATGACCACACTCTTCAGCGTGCGATACACCCAGCAATGCGCCCGCACCATCCAGTCCGCATTCGTGCGGTGCGAGTCGACTGATATCGACCCGGCGGCGATCAGCGGTATCATCGGAGCGATCAGCAGGAAAACCGGGGTCGACCCGGAGGACATCCACGTCTGCTGCGTGGAGCGGTTGGACGAGGTTCTGGAGGCTGCAAGCAATGGCGAGCGTCACACTGACGGAAAAGCAACTGCGGTCGCTGCTGCGGAAGGAGCGGCGGGTGGCGAGTCGGCAGGCGGCAAGCCGGCGACAGACACCCGCCCCTCTCGCAGCGGGGGCGGAAGCGGGTCCGGGTCCGGTTCAGTGCCGACTCGCCCTGCCGCTCGGCGTTGACCTGGACGGAGACGAGGACGAAAACGAAGACGACGACGAACTTGGCGTCACGCACCAGTCGCAGTCGGTGTACGGGACCGACTCGCTCGAGCATCTCGCGGCCCACAACCCGGCGTGCCTGACCCAGGCCGGATACCCGTACACCACGTCGCAAGGCGCGACGATGGCAGCGAAGGACCCCGGGAAGATGAGCGCCACGTTTGTGGTCGTCACCCGACAGAAGGACCCGAATCGCCACGGGAACATGGTGCAGATCCTCCCGGGCCCCAACGGGCAGGGGCTGCAAATCGAGGACTGGGCGGCAAACCCGGTGGTACTGTTCGACCACGGGGTGGGCTTGAATCTGCCCATCGGCACAGCAATGAAAAACGGCGAGCTGTTCTGGAACGCCCAGAAATCCAAGGCAACCAGCACGGTGTTCTTCTCGCAGACACTCCCGGAAGCCGCCGCGATCTATGCACTGATCGACGAAGGAATCCTCCGGGCGTCGTCGATCCAATTCATGCCAAGCAGGGCGATGCGACTGACTGGAGAGCTTCCGGATCGCCCAAAGGGGGTCGAGTCGCTGGACTATCAGGGCTACGATTTCGTGGAGTCGAAGCTACTGGAGTGGTCGGTCGTGGCGATCCCAGCCGATCCCGGAGCGCTCCGCAAGTCCCTGGACTCTGGGCGAGTCGCCGGCCAGCGCATCGGCCCCGGGCTGAGATACGCACTCGCGCAGCACTTGGGGCCGCAAAAGGCGTGGACGCCTGGCGTAGAACTGCGTTCCGAACCCGCTGCTGCAAGTGCTGTTGACGCAGCGCAGCAAAAGGCTACTCTTGCCCATGTGATTGACGGAAATGCACTGGCGGAGCAATACCGGCAGAGCATCATTGCGGCGGCCCCTGCGGTCGACCACAACGCGATTGCAGAGCAGGTGCGGCTGGAAGTCCAGCGAGCTACCGCAAGCGTGCTGGAGGGATTTCGGAAGCTCTCCAGTCGTGTGCAGTACCTCGCTGGAAATTGATCCGAAGCAGTTTTGAAACATCTGATTCCTCTTTGCCCCATAACTAGGGGCCGGAGAACACCATGAGCGAGTCGGCAACGGCCACCGCGCCGCAGCAGCCAGTGTCAACCGCGTTTGATCCCGCGCCCCTTCTGGCGGCCGTCCGGCAGTCCGTGACCGAGCTGGTGGCCCCGATCCAGCAGGCCCAAACGGCTCTTGCCCAGCGGGTCGAATCACTCGCAGCCCCCCAGCCCCAGGCGGCTGCCGCAGCATCGCGACTGTTCGGTGCCCCGGGAGCGGCCCCCGGCATTCGGCAGGGCGAGGACCCGATGTCGTCTCGCGGGTTCCAATACTCGCGGGCGGCGGGCATGTTTTCGGGCGTCATCCCGTCCGACCAATGCAAGGTCGAACGGCAGATGCACGAACTGCTGTCGGCCCACATGCGCCGGCTGGGATTCAGCCCCGAAGGCGACCGGTCGATGTTGTTTCCCCTCTGGATCGACGCGATCCCGGGCCTGACCGAACAGCAGACCGCCGAGATCCGCGAGACCGTGCGGCAGGGTGCTGTCGGCTGCGATCCGGGCGAGTTGCGTTCCATCGTCCAGCGGTCCCGCAGCGTGGCTGTCGCACAGGGGCTGTCGCAGTACGACGACACCGGGCTCGGCGTGTTGCTTGGCGCGACGATGCAGGGTGATCTGATCGAGCTCATCCGGGCTCGCGAGGTATTTTCGCGGGCGGGGGCCACAAACATCGCTCTGCCCCCCAGCGGTCGGATGCGATGGGGCAAGCAGACCGGTGCGACCACCGTTTACTGGGTCGGTGAGTCGGTGGCGATCACGTCCAGCGAGCCCACCACTGGCGATCTTGACTTTATCGCCAAGAAATTGGCGGTGTTGGTCAAGCTGCCGAACGAGCTGCTGCGGTTCGGAAACCCCTCGGTGGAGGCGTTCGTGCGAGCCGACATGGCCCGCGTGATGGCGCTGGAAGCGGACTTGGCGATGCTCAGCGGTCCCGGATCGTCGGTCAAGCCCAAGGGCTTGCTGAACTACGCCAACATCCAGACGCACACCGCTTCGACCACTGCGACCGACGGCGACACTTTCGAGCCGGAAGATCCGGCGCTGATGGTCGCCAAGCTGCAGGAATCCAACCACGACACCGAAGGACTCGGTGCGACCTGGGTTCTGCGCCCCTTGTTCCGCGCGACGATCTTCAACAAGCGTGCGACGCCCTACTCGGGCGGAACGGGGAAGGGCGAGTTCCTGTTCGAGATGGACCGGTCCAGCTCGCAGAACGGCATGGTCGGACGCCTCGGCGGCTACCCTCTCGTGACCAGCACGCAGTTGCCGAAAGACGGCGCCAAGGGGTCCGGAACCGGCCTGTACCAGACGCTGTGCGGCGTGTTCGCGCACTGGATGATCGGCCGCGTTGGTGTGGCCGAATTTGCCTCGTCCAACACCGGTGACACGCCCTTCACGAACGATCAGACCTGGCTGCGGGTGATCCAGCACATGGACGCCGGGCCGCGATACGAGGACGCGTTCATTAAGTGCGTCAACCTGATCCTGGCCTAATGTCGGCAGCGACAGGCTGAGTGTCGCTTGAATCGAGTCACACTGTTTTTTTCGCGGCGAAGTCCGCAGAGGTTTGTCGATGCACGTCGATCTTCGGAATCAGCTTGTCGGGGCTCCGTCGCAGCTCCCCGGCAGCACAGCCCTGTCCGGGACCACTGCCGCCAACGGGTCGGCGGTGGACTGCGATCTGGCGGACGGCCCCATCTACGGGATCTTCAACACCGGGGCCGCGACGGGGTCACCCACAAGTTTCACTGTGACGTGCAAACTGCAGGAATCCGACACGTCCGGCGGAACGTACACCGATTTGGTCAGCCAGACCACGCTTGTGCTGTCGGCCGGGTCGACGATGGGGATCATTCAGGGCATTCGCACCAAGCGGTATGTCCGGACCGTCGTGACACCGGCGTTCACCGGCGGGTCGTCCCCCACTGTTCCGACCTCGGCCAACGTCGTCGGCCAGAAGCGCCGCATCGGGACGTAATCCCTGATGCCTGTTGAGCGGCAGGCCGGGAGCTAAGCGTAATCGGGCGGGGCAGGATGCCTCGCCCGATTTTCAAAGTCCAGAGACCCAGCAGTCGAAGGTGAATCATGCCCCCACAGCCGAACGTGCAGGCGGTCTTCAGCGCCGACGTGAGTCTCGACCCAACCGTCGCCGGAATGGCTCTCAACCTGGCCCAGTTGGTCGCCAAGGTCGAGAAGTACAGAGCCGATTGGGTGGCCCTGATCGGAGAGGCCGGCGATTTCTTTCGCACGGCCAATGTCGTGCAGCCGGGGTCTGCGGGGCCCCACGTTGTGCGGGCTGTGCTGGCCCTGGAATCGATCGCTGCGTCGCTGGCGGTGATCGCCAGCAACGGCAGCCAGACCCAGCAGAACACCGAAACCATCCTCGCAATCCAGAGGGGTCAACAGTAATGGCCTGGATCTCGCTGCTGGCGATTGAATCGCACACTGGTCCCCGCGACCCGGTGCAGGTCAAGCCGCCGATCAACGCTGCCAAGTTCGCGATTCGCTGTCCGTGGGACGCTGATTCGCGAGTCGACCCGGGCCGGCACCTTTCGGTCCGGACCTACAAGTTGACGGTCGGCACGCAGACCGCGAGCGCACCGATCAGCCGCGGCAACTTCGACTCGACGGGCGCTCCGGAGCTCGCGCCGGATGATGTCCCGTACCCAGGCACTGGCGGATTTCCTATCGACCTGGTTGACTGGGAGTCGAACAACGAGTTGGAATTCCGGCTCCTGCACACCCACGACAACGGAGCCCAGCCAATGGCGGCGGGGCTGCAGGTGAAGTGGTTCAACGCGGCCGGCGTGGAGCTCACGGCCGACGGAAACGTGGAGCCCAACCCCTCCGAGTAATGGCTCTCCCGACAACAGTTGCGACAGGCAGCGGCAGCGGATCGTCGTCGACGACTGGCACGATCAGTGCGGTGTCGGTCGCAGTCGGCGACGTTGTCGTTGTGCGCATCTCGGAGACCAGCGGGTTCGAGCGCACGGCAACGGTGTCGGACAATCTGGGGCACACGTGGACGGCGCAGCAGACGGCGCTGAACAACCGAAAGGCGTACATCTACACGACTACTGTCGTGACTGCCGGGACGATGACGGTCACCACGAACTGGAACGCCTCCAACACCTGGCTGTCCTACGCCAACGTTGTGCGCGACAGCGACGGGGCGGCGGCAGTCGACACGAGCGACAAGTTCACCCAGACTGCAACGAGCTGCTTTGCTGCCCAGTCTGGGAACATCGACACGTCCGCCAACGTAGTCGTGCTCGCGGTGTATGCGTGCACGACGGCACGAACATGGACTCCGGGAAGCGGGTACTCAGCCGATTCCAGCGGAGCCGGGTTCCTGTTCCAGTCGCTGTCGTCGGCGACGGCGCTGACAGACGAGCGTGCACCGGCAACGCAATCCGCGTCGGCACTGCAGAGCGCCGCGGCGGTGATCTCGATCAAGGGGGCCGCAGGATCCGGGACGTCTATCAGTGTCGCTGACACGGGCTCAGGGTCCGACGCGACGCCGACGATCTCGTGCTCCCTGACGTCGAGCGACACAGGGTCCGGTACCGACGCGGTTTCGTGCTCGGTGTCGGCCCCAATCACCGATTCAGGCAGCGGGGCCGACGCGGCGCCCGTGATCACATGCCTGATTTCTGTGGCTGACAGCGGTTCCGGCACCGACACGGTTGCGTGCTCTGCGTCGGTGTCGGTGGCAGACACCGCCTCGGGCGCTGATGCAGTTGCGATTGCGGTGGCGGCAGGACCGATCTCGGACTCAGGCTCAGCCGCTGAGTCGGTGTCGGTCAGCCAGTCGATCCTGATCACCGTCTCCGACACCTGCAGTGCCAGCGATTCGGTCGCGATCATTGTCTCGGTGCAACTCACCGACAGCGGATCCGCAGCCGAAACCCTGAGCGCGTCCGCGTTGCTCGGGGCGATCACGGATTCCTGCGCAGCGGTCGACGTTGTCGCTCAGATTTCCCAGGGCGTGCTGATCTCGCTGGCCGACACCGGGTCGGCTTCCGACCAGATCTCGGGGCTGACTGTCACACTCAGTGTGCCAGACACAAGTGCGGGAGTTGATTCGCTTTCAGCCCTGAATGCCCAACTGGCCGCGATTGCGGATGCGTGCACCGGGGTCGACGGAGTGACTGTCTCGACCAGTGGCGGCGGAACGCGAGTGGCCACGATCCAGTTCAGCACGCGGTCAAAGACCGCTGCATTTGCCCCGGTCGCGAAATCGGCCGTGATTGCCCCCAACCTGTAAGGAGCCAGAGACGTGCTGAAGTCGAAACTAAAGAGCTTGTGGCAGTGGCTCGGGGCGACGGTGGCTCTCGCCGTGCCGCCCCTGATGCCTCGCGACGCGTGCAAGTACGCGAGCGAGTGGAAGATCACCAAGTACGCCAGCGACGCGGATTACGCGGCCGGGAGGCCTTACGAGGTCTCGATTCTGCCGGGGAACATCACGGTCAATGCGGGCATCCAGCTCATGCTGGACCTGTTGATCGGGGCCGGAGGTACGGTGTACAGCAACGCCAACGCCTACATCGGCGTGGGTGACTCCACCACGTCCGAGTCGGCGTCGCAGACCGACCTGCAGGCCGCGACAAACAAGCTGCGGAAGGCCATGTCGGTGAGCTACCCGTCGCGCTCCGGGCAGACCCTGACGTTCCGCAGCGTGTTCGGTTCGAGCGACTCGAACTACGCCTGGAACGAGTTCGCGGTGTTCAACGCAGCGAGCGCCGGCACGATGCTGAACCGCAAGGTCAGTTCGCAGGGCACGAAGGCCAGCGGCCAGACGTGGACGATCGACCTGGCCATCACCTGGAGCTGAACCGGCAATGTGGGTCGTCAACGAGAAGGATTCGTTCCAATGCCCGGTGTCGTTCAAGGACGAGACCGGGGCGGCTGTGATTCCGACGTCGATCAGCTACCAGATCCTGGACGCTGAGACCGGGACCACAATTCGGGGGGCCACGTCGGTCACGGCCGCGTCCACGGTGACGATCACCCTGACGTACGACGACACAACGCTGGTCACGACCACGCGGCGGCAGGAAGAGCGAATCCTGCAGGTCACGGCGATCTACGGGACGGACTCCGGCGGAGACCCGATCCAGAAGACCGACACGTACCAGTTTGTGGTGCGGCGGGCGGGGCTGACGACGATCGCCAAACTGAAGCTGTTTCTCGGCGTCGACACGACCGTGGAAACGAACGATCCGCTGTACCTGATGCTCATCGACGCCGCGGAAGAGGCGATCCGCGGCTACCTGAACAGGACGCTGTCTCAGGCCACGTACACCGAATACTTTGACGGGCCGGGACGCCCTGATTTGCTGCTGACGCATCGGCCGGTCCAGTCCATCACGGGAGTGTGGGTGGACCCGGTCGGATACTACGGGCAGGCGAGTGGGTTCGGATCAGGGACGGCCCTTACGGCGGGAAGCGACTACGTCGTGATTCGGCCGGAGCAGTCGGAGCGGTCCCCCGGAATCCTGCGGATGCTGTCCAGCCTGTGGGACGGGTCGGGCAGTGCCAACTGGCCCCGCGGGCAAGGCAACATCAAGGTCACCTACGTCGCCGGCTACAACCCGGTCCCGCTCGACGTGCAGGTCGCGACGCACATGCTCTGCGCCCAGATGCTGGCACAGCGGGAGAAGGGCGTGGCCCTCAAGAGCGAGACCCTCGGCGAGTACCAGTACGAGGTGCTGGCCCACGCCGAAGACCCGAACATCGGCACGGCTCGGCGGATGCTGAATCGGTATCGCGAGGTCTGCGTATGAGCCTGCGCAGCCTGCTGAGCCAGACCTGCACGATCAAGAGAGCGGCGATCACGGTGGGAGCGACCGGGCTGCCGTCGGTCGCGTACAGCGACAGTTCGACCGGCGTGGCGTGCTTGCTGCAGGGCAAAAGCGGCCGCACCGTCAACACCGCGAACGGGCTGGATATCACATACGACGCGGTCCTGTTCGTGCTGCCGGAGACCGACGTGCGACCACAACAGGGGACCGGCGATCATCCCGACCAGGTCGTGATTTCCGGGGCGACGTACACCGTGCAGGCGGTGGTAGACAGGTCCGGAAAGTCGAACCACAAAACCTGCTACCTGAAGGGACTGCGGGCTCCCGCAGCGGCGTGATGCAGTGCAGGTGACACTCGATGGGCTCGGGCCAGCGGTCGCGACGTTCACGCAGGCCCTGCATTTCTGGTCAGCGGACACGCAGCGGAAACTGCTCAAAGCCCACAGGTGGGCCGGGCAATACTGGGTCGCGGAGGCGAAGAAACGCTGCCCGGTGGACGAGGGGCGGCTGCGGAATTCCATCCGCACCAACACCTACGCCGACGGCGGCGGGATCCTGATCACGGAAGTCGGCTCGAACGTCCAGTACGCTCCACACATCGAGTTCGGGACGAAATACATCGCCGGCGGGCGGGTGAAGCTGATCGGTCTGCGTCCCGACGTGACTGACGTGATGGCAATCCATGACTGGCCGGCCAAATCCGGGCAGGCGACTCCGGACACGTCTGCGTCAATCGTGACTCTCGGTGCGGACTACGGTCGTCGTCGCAACGCGGAAGGCCAGTTCGTGGCAGATGGGCAGGAGCAGATGCCGTTCCTGCGGCCCGCGTGGATGCACATCCGACAGCGGGTGCTGGGCTGGTTTCAGGCAGCCCTTCAGCCCCCCGCCCAAAACTAACCAAGCGGTGCACAAGTGGCAGACTTGAGTGAGCTGTACGGGATGGTGCGGTCCAAACTGGTGGGTGACGCTACACTGGTCGCCCTGCTGAGCAGTGCGGACGCGGTCTACCAGGAGACCAGCGCCGACATCCGACTGACTGCCCCCTGCATCCTGATGCGGCTGGTGAGCTCGCGGCCGCAGTACGAGATCGACGGGACGGGCCAATTCCGGCCTGCCTGGCGACTGCGGATCCTGGCCCAGTCAGCAGACCGCTGCCGGGCAATCGAGGCTCGGCTCGGGGCACTGCTGGAGGTCCCGCTCAACGTCCCAGCGGGACTTGTGGGGGCCACGCTGCGGATTGTCGAGATGCGGCAGGTCGACTCGCAGGAGGGGGCCGGGTGGATCACCAGTGACCAGGGGACCGTGGCGACGCTCGAAACGATCTGGAATTGCTGCGTGCGGCCGGTATCATAGGTCGCGACAGAGTCGAATCACCTGCCTCTCAACTGCCCGATAACTCCGGGCCGGAGAAATCGAAATGGCCAAGACCGTCGCGAACATCACTGCCGGCCCGGCAAAAATTCTGTTGGGTGGCACGGAGATCCCGCATACCGAGAACGGGGTCATGTTCAAAATCAGCCCCAAAAACCGGATGCGGAACGTCGACAAGTACGGGGTGGGGAACATCGCCGTCATCCACACGGGCGACGACGTGCGGGTGAACACCACGCTGGCGGAGTGGTCGGCGGAGACGCTGTCGATCATCTACAACCCGGGCAACAACACGTCGTCCGGTACCGGGTCGGGCTCGGGGGTGCGATACATCGGCGTCGGGCGGTCGGCAGGCTTCATCTACACGACCACCACGATGGACGTTGTCCCGTTTCTTGCGGCCGACTCGGGCAAGGGGGCCTACTTTGGCAAGGTGACTCCGGTCGGGGAATTCACGGTCGACCACAAGCCTGATTCGGACCGGCTGTTCGCCTGCGAGTGGGTGGCACTTGTGGACGAGACAGCCACTGACGGCGAGTTGATCGGCAAGATCCGCCTGCCGTAATCGTCCGGTCGCCGGCAGCCGCACCTGCGCTTCAACCCCCCCCTCAGGAACCACACATGGCAGCGAAACCATCCCGATACGCGGCGGCCCTGGATGCCGCTCTTGGCTCAGCCGACCAGATCGCCGACAGGGGCATCAGCGGCGAGGCCCAGAACTTGTACAACGCCCTGTGGACAGAGCAGGGGGGGAAGCTGGAGGACCAATACAGCCAGCCGTGGGAAGAGATGCGGGTGGCGGTTCGGGACGGCGATCGCGGCACAGCGATTCGTGCCGCAACCGAGTTTTTGCTGGCGATTGAGTTCGGGTTTTTCGACCCGAATGGGCCCCCTCCGGGACAGCCCGGTGCGCAGCCGTCCGCGACGAACGATTCGTCGGTCGCCGTGGACTCAGTCCGAATCCTGCGGGACTAACTGCTGCGCGTGTGCGTGGCTCACGTGCCTCACTTGGAGAGTGATCAGTGGAGCGAGAGCGAACCATCGAGACCAGCGTCGGCGACATCACCGTCGGAATGCTGCAGTGGGGAGGCTACCGCAGGATCAAGGCCGGGATCCTGCAGTTTGTCGGCGAGAAGCTGGGCGAGACGATCAAGAACTCGTTCAGTGGGTTGCCGGGCGGCGTGCAGATCGACGCGGCTGTGATCGCAGCTCGGGTCGTCCCGGCCCTCGCGGTCGAGATCGGCGAGAAGATCGACGATGCAAGCGTCGACATTCTGGAGGCGTGCGGGGTGCCCCGGGCGAAGCTGGAGCAGTGCGCGGCGATCGATGTGGTCCAATTGCGGGAAGCCGCCTACGAATTGAACTCGATTGAGCGGCTGATCGAAGCCGAAAAAAACTTGCTGGGGGGCCTCGTAGCGAAGGCCCTGAAGACCGTTGGATTCAGCCCACCGTCGCTGAGCAGCTTTGGTGGACGGGGTGGGAATCAATCCTCACCCGCGCAGGATGGCCCCGAAGCGAGATCCTTCGAACCCCAGTAGACGAGGTCTTCGCGCATATCATCCACGCCCGGAGGGCTGAGAGTGATGACCGTCTCTGGCAGATCCGCGCGGCGACCGCGCCGCACATGGAAGTGGAGGGCCAGAGACGAATTCAGGCCTCCGCGGCGGCGCTTGCCGACATCGGCCGGCCCCGAAAAAAAGCCTTCGAACTCGCATCCCGGGAAGAGCGAATCATCATGATCGGCGGGGACTACAACAGCGCCGGTCAATCGTTCGTCGATGCGAACCGCGACCAGATCAACTGGCTCGAATCGCAGGGTGTGATGCTCGAAGAAGCGGCCGCTCGGGCCAATGCCTGGCTCGAAGGCCGCATGGCTGATCACGCACGCTGGAAGGGAGGCGAGTAGCAATGCCGGCGGCGAGCACAGTGTCATTCACCATCGGCGGGACGACCGTCACTGTGAACGGCCCGGCCGGTGCGACCGATGTGTCGGCACTGCCCATGACGGCGGTTGATCGGGCCGCCGATCACACACTCTGGAGCTACAAGTACACCAGCACCAAGAAGTGGGTCTGGTCGATGACACTGACGGACCTGACGGCGGCCCAGAAGGATGCGCTGGAGGACTTTTTCACGGACACAGCGATCGGCCCCAGCAACGCTTTTACGTACGTTCACACCGACGGCGCGAGCTATTCGAGCTGCCGGTTTGTGATCACTGAGCTGAAGTGGCAGCGAGTGAACGAACGCATCTGGAGCGTGCCGGTTCAGTTCGAAGTCCCTTCACAGGTGGCGTGATTCGATGGGACAAGAAATCCATGAGCTGCGTGGGGTAATCGGGGGGGACGCCTCGGGGTGGCTGCGCGCGATCGGGCAGGCGATTCGCGGGGCGGACGATTTTGGTCGGCGGTGGGCCCAGGTCGCCAACGATGTGGCGGAGGTCGGGGGGCGACTTGCAGCCGGGATTGCTGGTGCCGCGACGGCAATGGCGTCGGCTGTGGCGGTGACGGGCGGGAAGTTCAATTCGCTCAAGGAGAACGCCAACATTGCGTTCTCGACGATCCTGCGCGACGGGGCGAAAGCACGGCAATTCCTGGGCGAATTGCAGAAGTTCTCGCAGGAGACGCCGTTTACGTTCGGGGGGCTGATCAAGAACTCCCAGTACCTGCTGGCGACTGGGTTCGCGCTGCAGGAGATCATCCCGACGCTGCGGATCCTCGGCGACACGATGTCGGGGCTAGGCAACGGGGAGGAAGAACTGAAGTTGGTGGCGGCTGCACTGGGGCAGATCCGAAACAGCGCAAAGCTCTCTGCAGCCGACATGGCGCAGCTCACGAATCAGGGCATCCCAGCCTGGCAGATGCTGGCAGAGGCGATCGGGACGACAGTCGGCGAAGCTCGCAAAATGAGCGAGTCGGGGGCGTTCAGCGGCCAGCAGGCGTACGAGATCCTGTTGGGCGGGCTGCAGAACAAGTTCGGCGGTGGCATGGCGGCTGCCGCGGGGTCATTCGACCAGCTCGTCAGCAATCTGAAGGACACGTTCGACATTCGCGCCGGGGAGATCACAGCGCCCCTGTTTGCGAGCCTCAAGAACGTGTTCAAGATGTTGCTGGACTACTTCGGGTCCGGAGAATTCAATCAAGCGGTGGCGGTTCTGGCCGACAAGTTCGGGCAGGCCGGAGCGGCGATTGAGCAGTTTGTCGGGGGCAACAAGGAGGCCCTGATCGGGACTGTCACGCAGGCGATTGGAGGCCTGGCCGACGGGGTGCAGAACCTCCTGCAGTGGTCGCGTGAGGCCGGCCCGGCAATCACGGACATGGCCCAGGTGATCTGGTCTGTCGTGACCGCAGTCGGCGGGTTCGTCGCCCAGTACCCTCAGGTTCTGGTGGCCCTGGCCCTGTGGCAGGGGGCCCAGATGATCGGGGCTGTAACCGCGGCCAGATCGCTGATTTCAGCAATCACTGGGACAATCTCGGTGGTCTGGGACATGATCAGCGCCTTCCGCTCGGCGATGGCCCCGGCTCAGGCTCTGGCAGGCCAGATGAGTCAGACCACCTCGGCGGCCGGAGGGCTGAAATCGGCATTTTCCGCCGGGGCTGCCTCTTTGATCGTCGCCGGGTTCTTCGCGGTGCTGATGATTGCCGCGCAGCAACTGCAGGCCGAGCTGGCCGAGACGCAGAAGTCGATGGACAAGATCTCCAACTGGCAGGCGGAGCAGGTCCGCAAGAAGATGCAGGCTGCCGGCCGGGAGGACAACCCGAATGCCCGGTTGGCGGGCTCCCGCGAGGCGGAGGAGGCGGCGAAGGAAGAGGTGCGAGACGCAGAGAGGGCGTTGCGGGCGAGGGAGTCCGAGACGTCCCGCATCAGGAAAGAACTGAATTGGACGAACGGCGGCATCGGGGCGATGCTCCCGGAGGCGCTCGGCGGGTTCGACCCTGTCAAACAGGCGGAAAAACAAGAGCAGGATGCACGGGACCGCCTTGAGCGGGCCAAGCAAGCGGCGGAGGAAACGGCGATTCAGCGGGAGACCGCGGAGCGTCAAGCACGTGACGCGGCGCACGGGCCGTTTCAGCCGGGAGGTGGCCTGGGGGCTGGAGCCGGGGGGCCCATGCTGGGGCAGCCGGCCAGCCCGGAAGCCGAAGCGGCTGACGCTCTGGACAAAGCAACCAAAGATGCCGAAGACAAAATCCGCGCGGCATGGGAGCGTATCACCGACGACGTCGCCAAGCGCACGGAGGACATGGCCCTGAAATTCAGGGACCTGGCCACCTACATGGATCCAGCACAAGTGCAGATCTTGGCGGACTCGATGACGCGGCTTAACCAAGCCGTGATGGGCGGCGAGATATCGCAGGACCAGTACGATCGTCTGGTGCAGGGACTCAACCAGGTCGGCAACAGCTCGGGCGATTTGACCGAAAAAATGCAGAAGCTGGCGGCGGAGGGCAAGATCAGCGCCGAAGACGTGGGTGCTCTGCAGGCCGGCCTGTCCAACTTGATGCAGCAATACCAGCAGGGCAACATCACGGCCGACGGGTTCGCCCGCGGCATCAACGGGCTGAACGACGCAATGGCGGCCGCGACCTCGCAGGCCGAGGCTCAGGCCCGGGCCGAAGAGCGCAAGCGTCTGATGTCCGGGCAGTTCACCGGCGACGAAATGCGAACGGCATACGAGGACCGGATCATCGCGTTCCAGCGGCAGCGGATGCAGGCGCTGGTGGAGCAGCAGTTCCGGCAGTGGCAGTACGCGAACGGGTTCGTGGACCAAACTGCACGCAACTTTTCGTCGCTCGGGCAGACGATGGGCAGGTTCAGCGTGGGCGTGCAACAGGCGACCGGCTACCTGAACGGCATGAGTGGCGGAGGGGGTGCATTCGCCGCCTTGAACGGCCTGTTCTCGGGCCAATACGACTTCGCGCTGCTGTACAACGAGCTCAGCCAGCTCAAGCAGATCCTCAGCCTGCCCAACATCTCCAGCGAACGGCGAATGCAGGTCGAAGGCCGAATTGGCGAGATCCAGAGCCAGCTCAACGCCCCGCCTCCCCCGCCGATGTTCGTGGGCATGACGGGCAACGGGCAGATCGTCGACCCGGGGATTCAGACGCAGTCGGCTCGGGCTCAGGCGATGTCGATCACGGTCTCGCTCCCGAACCTGACGCGAGTCTCGCAGAGCGAGGCACAGATGCTGGTGCAGGCCCTGCAGTCCGAGATGCAGCGACAGGGGAGGCGGCTGTAAGCCGGCAAAACAGCGATGGCCAGAACCCTCACCAGCGCGGCAACGACGGCGAAAGACACCACCAACGGCGCGTTCCCGATCTACGTTTTGGAGATCCAGTGGGGTGGCGCGACAGGCACAAAATACTACGCCGGCGAGGTGCTGACCTCCCCGGTGACGGCAGAGGGCCGCGTGATCGACTGGGGATCGATCCAGATCGGGGCCGAACCAGGCCGCGCCGGGGGGCATGGGCAGGTTCAGATCACGCTCGCCGACCCTGACTTGGCGCTGAAGCCGCTTCTCGAAACAAGCCCTGGCCCGATCAACAAGAAAGCGTTCATCCACCTGTTTTTCTCGGGTGGAACGTGGCCCACTGATCGCGTCACGATCTTTGGCGGCGTGCTCGACGCGCCGTGCGAGTGGGACGACGCGCGGGCCCAGTGGCGGATCGCATTCAAGGGGCTGGAGAGCCTCTACAACCGGCAGGTGGGCCGCTACATCGACCGCGACATTTTCAATGACGTCGCGTGCTCGGAGTGCGAGGGACAGATCATCCCGATCGCATACGGCAACCCGGTCAGACGCATTCCCTGCTGCATCATCGAGCGCCCCGGGCAGTCGGCGTTGTACTCGACGCTGCAGCCTTTCGACTCGGCGCTGTACATCCAGAACACGGCCACAAACGACCTGTTCACGACCTCGGGGACACGCACCCTGATCGTTGGATTCGCCGGGAATTACGAGACATTCACCGGCACGTGGGACGGCAGCATCGCGAACAAGTTCAACATCGCGACGCGTGATTCGTGGATCGCCTCAGGGTACATCTCGGCGACATACGGGGTGGGCGGGCAGTCCTACCTGATGGTTCCTGTCGCTGACGTGCCAAACCCCACCAAGTCGCGTGGGGGATACCCAATCGCCCTGCAGATCGGTGGCAACTGGCACATCCTCCCGATCACGCAGTGGACGACCTCGGGCGGGTCAATTGCGGTCCTGAACGCCGGCAACTTGGGGGCCAACGTCGGCACGCCATACAAGATCGGCCGCTACCCCGGGCAGGTGCCAGTGTGGCCGCCTGGCACACAAGTGTACGAGGTCGACACTTGGAAATTCGCGGTCAACTGGCTGCCGTCGAAGTCGGTCGACTACGTCGAGATCATGACCAAGGTGCAGATCCCGGGGGGCAACCTTGTCGATGCGTTTCTGCAGATCAACCCGGCCCTGTACTCGGTCAACCTGAACGACACGACCTACAACACGGCTCTCGGGCGTGCGGGGGGTGACCCCGGAATCACGACGATCACCATGTCCAACCCGCCGATCAAGGCGGGTGCCAGCGACGCGCGGCTGTACTGCACCGTGAAGGGCATCACCGACGACAACACGTCGTCGGGAACGGTGCTGAGCGACCCGGCCGACATCATCAAAAACCTATTGGGGAACGCATTCATCGGGGCCGTCCCGTCGAGCGAGATCGACTCCACGTCGTTCTCGGCGGCCGCGACGGCGATCACACAGACGCTCGAACTGGCGATCCTCACCCCGCGGAAGCTGATGGATATCTGCGGGGAACTGGCCTACCAGGCGGGGGCGATCTTTTTCTGGGACGGCGGGCAGGCCCGGATCAAGAAGCTGGCACACACGCTGAGCAGCGGCGATTCGGTCTACACGTTCGACGCGGGCAAGTACGCTCGGCAGACGTTGCGGGTGCGAGAGACTTCGCTGGCCAACACGCCGACCCAGACGACCGGCAAGTTCCGCACGTCGCTGGCGGCCCCTGAAAGCAAGCTCGTGCGACGCTGCGCAGACGCGGTGACAGCGTTCGGCTGGCGCGACGACGAAATCGACATGTGGGCGATGCAGGTGCCCGCGAACGTGGCGGCGATCATCGAGTTCTGGCTCAAATTCAAGCTCCAGCAGAACCAGACGATCAGCCTCGACTGTTTCCTGAACGGGGTGCACCTGCAGCCTGGCGACACTGTGACGCTCAACATCGCCCATGCCGGGACGAGTGTGTTGAACAACGTGCTCGGCCGCGTGAAGACGCTGCGCCACGACCCCGGGTCGGCGAACGGGGGCAAGGTCGACCGCATCTCCGTCGAGCTCGACGTCGGGCTCTACACATGGACCGTTTCGGCTGTCACACCGTACTCCCGCGAGTGCAACCCGCCCCTCGGAAATCCCGACCTGACGGTGGGGCCGGGGGCCGCGTTGGGCAGCGGGTCGGGCTGGATCTGGGGCTCGGGGCAAGCCCAGGCGTCCTGGCACGACAGCAACAACCAGATGGCCGGCGGGTCAGTCAACAGCGGGACGGGGATTGGCACAGGCACAGGCACAGGAACCGGTTCTGGCTCTGGCAGTGGGTCGGGTTCTGGATCCGGCAGTGGATCGGGCGGAGTGACCTACCCCGCGGTGGGCAAACACGGGACCGGGGTGTGGTCGGGAGCGAGCTCCAAGACCGTCACGATCTACACTGGGGCCGGTGGATCCGAGACTGCGACTGCGTTCACTGTGTCCGCGTACCTGCCCTCTGGCCTGACTGTCGCGTCGAACGCGCTGTGCATTCTCGACCAGGTGTACGGCGGGACGATTTACGCTCACCCGAACTCGTGCTGAGAGGTGCCCTGTGAGTGGATGGGCGTGGTGCTGTGCGTGTGCTCCGGCAGCCGGAAAGTACGTGATCGCTTACGGTCTGCGATCGGGTGGCAATTACGTCCGCGACGTCGACGTGTACGACGCTGGGTCGTGGACCTCCAAGGCAGACGGAGTGGCGCCCGGTAGGACAGGTCACAGATCGGCGACGTTGTCGCAGAAGGGATACGTATTTGGCGGATTTGAAGGAACCAGCCCGTTCAACATGACCCGCAATGACGAGTACGTTCAGAGCTCTGACGTGTGGACGACCAAGACCGCGATGTCGGCCGCGAAAGCGTACCACAGCGGATGTGCCGCGTCCGGACAGGCGTATGCGTTTGCTGGGTACAGCGACGTCAATGCCCAGACATTTAGCGATGCAACGTATCAGTACGACACTGGCGGAGATTCGTGGTCGACGAAAGCATCGTGCCCGTCTCCGTCGAGGCAACTCGCTACGGCCATCGAGATTGGGGCGAAGGCGTACTTGATCTGCGGTATCGCTTTGGGAGGTACAATCATGTCGGACAACGACGAATACGACCCTTCCGGCAATTCGTGGACAGCCAAAACAGATTGCGTTTCACCGGCGAGGCACGCATCGTCTGGATTTCAGGTTTCATCGAAAGGTTACATCACGTACGGAAACCTGGGTGGCTCGCTCATCAGGGATACCGACCAGTACGTACCGGACACATGGACCAGCAAAGCTGATGGCCCTTCGCCTGCCCGGTGGTATCAGGCCGGTGCCTACTACGGAGGTGCCGGATACGCAACCGGGGGGCAGGGTTCGAGCGGACTGCTTTCAGACCACAGCGAATTCACGCCCGACGTGTGGGCCACCAAGAATACAATTCCGTCCCCCGCACGCCAGCAACTGACATCATTTGAGGCAGCATGATTCAAGCAATTCTGGCCGACCACCGCCACTACCACAGCGACTGGCAGATCGATCACGCGATCACGATTCGCGCCGGGGGAACGCTCTACGGGTGCTACAAGCAGGCGGTGCGAGAGCTGCACAAGAGGTGGAGAGGGCTGCGTGAGTGCTACGCGAACAGAGAGCGATTGAGGCTCGACGTCGACGACCTGGAGCAGATGCCGGAAGCCTCCGGGAACAACGCCCGGCGGCGGGAATTGGACCTCGCGGAGAAGCGTCTGGCGTTGATTGAAGCCGATGGGGTGGTGCGCGACACCGAGCGGGAATTCCTGCGGTTCCTGGGGCAGGCAGTCGCGTGCCGAAATGCTCTCGGGATACCTCCCGACGGGACGCTGGATGAGGCGACCAGGGACCGACTGGACGCCGAGATGTGGGAGCATCAGATCAAGGCGATGGCGGCGGTCGACTTCATGTCGCAGGGAAGGATCGGGCGGTCGACGATCGAGTTGCTGGCTGCCTGCTCCCCGGCGATGCGTCGGAGGATTGCGGCACTGGTTCTGCACGAATCACGCCACCACGAACTGATTGAGTGGTACCTGACCGCCGAGACACCGATGCCGCCACCAGTCATTTTCACGGCCGGCGAAAGCAGAGAGGCTCTGGAATGGATCTCGAAGAGTTTGAGCGGGCCGCCCGAGAATGGAACAGCACCACGTCTACTCTCGGATCAGAGCGAGAGTACCGCGGCCGACTGGAGGCGTGCGTCTGGTGCCGGTGGAGATGCGGGCTGATCTGCTCTCTGGTGCACTGTGGATGCCGAATTCCGGTGTACGCCGCCAGAATCGAGAGTGAGTGCCCGATCCAGAAATGGCCAGCGATTACCCCCCACCAACCACCAGCAGAACCAGAGCATGACCAACCAGGCTGAGCAAAGGACACTGTACCTGCGGGCGGAAGCGCACGGGTTCGGCGATGCGTGTGTGACGTCTGTGATCAGCGAGAACAGCCGCGATCTCCCGGTTCGGCTGGTGCATTCCTGCCAAGGGGAAATGGCTGCGTTCGTGCGGATGCTGGGGCAGGAAGTCGTACAAATGCCCGACAACGAATGCGTCGACACCTTCGAGGCGTACTCCGCGTACGAGATCCAGACCCAGGGGGGCCGGGTGCCACGCGTGTGGTCTCGGGCGTTGGCGCTGGGGATCTATCTGGACCACCTGCGGCCGGAGGATCTGGTGATGCCCAAGGCGGTCATCAGCGATCGCGCGAAGGATTGGGCGAAGGCGACCTGCGACGAAATGCGGGCGTTCGGTGAGTGCAAAGCGGTGGCTCTGTGGCCCCAGACGGTGTACGCGTGCCGGGAGTGGCCTGTCGGGTACTGGCACGATCTGGCGTGGGGGCTTCGGCAGCGGGGGATCGGGGCGAGGTTTTTTCTGGGCAAGGACGAGCCTCGGTGGCACAACACCCCGGGGTACGTGTTCGGGATGGGCTGGGAGTACTGGGCGGCCCTGATGCTGGAGGCGGACGTCAACGTGGCGATCAGTTCCGGCCCTGCGTCGCTTGCTGCAATCCTACGTGCGTGTATAATTGTCCTTGAAGGGCCAACCAAGCCGACGATCTGGGCGCACACGCCATGGGTCGAAATCATGCAGGTCGGGAAAGACGCTGTTGATTGTGTCGGCTGCCATTTCGGGACGCCTTTTCGGGGGGCCTGCGACTTCGGTTGCTTCGCGCTGCAGGCCCTGAATCCGGCACAGGTGCTGGCGCGAGTATTGGAAAAACTCGGTGTTGAATCACGCCAAGTGGAACGCTCGGGTGAGCCCAGTGCTCCCCTCCGTCTATGGCACTGGTCCTCATTGGGCTCAGGAGCTCTTGATTCGCGAACACGAGCCCTGGCACGACCAGGATGTGAGGGTTCTGACTGACGTTGTGCTGGACGATTGCTACGACGTGCAGGGCCACTTGGACGGCCTGTTTCCCGGTGTGATCGTCGACATTGGGGCGCACATTGGAGCGTTCGCGCTGATGTGCCGGCGGTGGTTTGGGGCGGACGTCGAATACCACGGCATCGAGGCGCACCCGCTGAACTGGGAGCTGCTCCGGCGAAACGTGAAGCGGTTCGGCTGGCGGCCGGTGCAGGCCCACTACGCGGCGATCGACTACTGCGTGGACGGTGCACTTCTGCTGGATTCGTTTGTGTTGGGCGGGACCGCCACGGGCGGAAGCCGGGTGGTCGCTCCGGGCGAAGAGCACTTGACGTGGGGACACCCATTCGCGGCAAGTCCGCTGGACTGCACGGTGTCGACGCTGGAAGAGTTCTGCTGGGACGAGGGGATCCAGCAGATCGACCTGCTGAAGCTCGATTGCGAGGGCAGCGAGCACCGCATTGTCGACCACTTCTGCGGCTGGCACGCGGTCCGCACGGTCGTCGGCGAGTACCACGGCCGGGAGGACTGGGAGCGGCGAATCAAGGCCCACCCGGTGCTGTGTGACTGGCGGTACACCGAGCTGAGCCGACGGAACGACAAGTCGATCGGGATCTTTTTGCTGGAGAATACGGAAGAGCACATCGGCTGGCTGGAATCGTAGCCAGTCATGCCATGCGCGAGTGCACAACTTGATTGAAGGGGGGACGCCCATGTCTTACTGCCGTTGGTCGACCGACGATTTCCGCTGCGATCTGTACGTGTACGAGACGGCCGACGACTGGGTGGCCATCCATGTCGCAGGGAACAGGCCAGTCGGGGAGATCCCGAAGCGGGGCGTCCCGACGGTCGACAACGCGGCCGAATACTGCGAGCGGATGAATGCCCAGCTCGCCTGGCTGGACACGTGCGAGCGGGAGGACATCGACCTGCCGCACGCCGGGGAGAGTTTCGGCACGCCCCACACTGAGGCCCTGGGCGTGCTGTTGATGCTTCGTGAGCTCGGGTATCGGTTCCCGGACTCTGTGATTGACGCGATTCTTGGAGAGGTTCTTGAGCATGTCGAATAGCCCACTGATCTACGTGATTGGGGACATTTTTGTTGACCGCATGGTGGTCTACCGCGACCATCGCAAGACCATGGACGGGGTGCCCGTGGTCATGTCTCGAAAGTCGGCATCAAGGCCGGCGGACTGGAGGACAGGCCTCGGAGGAGCCGGTGCGGTGGCCCTGATGGCGTCTGCGTTGGGGGCCCGTGTGATCCTCGGTGGCGCCGGCGATGACGCGTGCCAGAAGCTGATCCTGCGTGACCAGTTCAACCCGGACGGGGACCTGATGCGGTGGTCTTTCGTGGGGGACGCAAGTCGTCGCTGCGGTCGGAAGACGCGGCACATTGTCGACGGAATGACGTTGCTGCGGGTGGATGACGAGCGTCCCTGGCCAATCAGTGCTCACGACTACCAGGCGATGGTTGCGGCAATGTCGTCAGCGGGCCAGCCTGACGCCTTGATCCTCAGCGACTACGCCAAGGGAGTGCTGCACGAGGAATCAATTCGATCAATCCGGGCGGCATTCCCGGGGGTGCCGACGTTCGTCGACCCCAGCGCCGAAAAGCTGGACTGGGAGGTGTACGGAGGGCAGCTCGCCGCCATCTGCCCCAATCGGCACGAGCTGTCGACCCGTCCCCATCCGCACGCGTGGATCGAGGCCGGCGCGGAGGTCATGATCGAGAAGCAGGACGAGGACGGGCTGGTCCTGTGGATCGAACAGCGAACGCCGGGCGAGATCAACCGGGAAGCCGTGTGGATGCCGTCGACCGTGAGCAAGACAGCCTCCCATTGGGAGGACCGCGTCGTCGACACCGTGGGGGCCGGAGACATGATGATCGCGGCTCTGGCGGTGGAACGCTGCAGGGGAAAGTCCTGGAAGGACGCCTGCGACTTTGCGAACGCGGCCGCCGGCGAGAAGTGCAGACACTGGGGGGCCGTGGCGGTCCACCGCGAAGCCGTTGAACGGAGGATGCGATTGTGTCCGGTCGTATAGACTCTGCCCACGCGGCCGCAGCCTGGGCGGCCCTTCAGCGCCGCAGGAAGCGGCCAATTGCGATCGTCAACGGCTGTTTCGACGGGCTGCACGTCGGGCATCTGGAACTGCTCAGGCAGGCTCAGACGCCGCGGAACGGGGAGGACCTGATCTACTCCGTGCTGGTGTGCGTCGACAGCGACAGGCGGGTGGCGTTCCTGAAGGGTTCGGACCGTCCGATCTTCCCGCAGGCGGAACGCGTCGCGATGCTGGAGGCGTGCCGCTACGTGGATCGCGTGGAGGTGTTCGAGTCGCCGGACGAGCTGCGGGAGATCGTCGAGGCTGTGGCCCCGACCTGGATCGTCCGCGGCGAGGGAGAGCGAGGCCGAAAACCGGTCTGGTGCGAAGAGCTGGCGACGCGGGGGGTGCTGTGGGTGCAGACCCCGCCTGTGCACACCAGCGACATCGTGCAGAGGGTGCTGGATCGGCAGATTTGACGCAGAGGTTGCAACACTGCTGGTCTGGGTGGTAGGATTTGCGACGCCTTGGCCGGCGACTGTCCAACATGAAGATTCTGGGGAAACCCAGTTCAACCCGTTCGCGCACCGCCGGCCAAGCAGCGCGAACGGGTTTTTTCACGCCCGTGCGCAACCGGCGAGTGGCATCGGGCCACGCCGAAGACGGTTCGAACCCGTCCGCCGGATTTCGGGGGGTGTTTCTCCCGATAGGCGTGTGGCGACTTCCAGCGGGTCTGCCACGACGTGCGCTGAGGCGAGCTGGTGAGATGCACCGCCGGCCGGGGGAAGATCCCGGAGGCTGGGATGTCGAGCTACGGCTCGCGAGTGGAAGCGTGCACCGAGAATCGCCGTGGGGGTCGCCGGACAGTTTCGATCAATCGAAATCGCCGGCGACTACTTGACCGACCCGACCGATAGCGTTTTCACACCGAAGAGCTGCTGGACCTACAGCGCAGAGCCCTGTGAAGTGTGCGCAAAGCGACACCTCCCAGTTGACGCGTGGATCGAAACTTAAGGTGAAAATGCGGAGGGAGGCGAGGGAGAGGCCCAGTGGGCAGGGTGCGCGCAGGAGGCAGCCATTCAGTTGGCTGAAGGCTTGTGCGGCCTGGGTGGACGGCGCGCAGCCATCATTCGGCGCTCATCTTCGGGCGTCGTCTCCTTCCCGCACCGGGCGCAGAGCCACTTTAGCCCGACCTTCTGGGCAAGCACGCAACCGCAATGCACACAGAGCTTTGTGCCGATCTGCATTGCCTGATGCTACTCGGGCTGGTGGGCGCACGCGACTTTTTCTGGAAAAATCTGGAAAAGTTGTCGATCTAGCATTGAACTGAATCATACACTTGTGTATGATTTGACCATGCGGGGCGATTGACGCAGCCGCCGAACACCAGACCTGGGAGCCTGACATGACCGGAACTGAAATCAACCTGAAGCTGAACGAGATCCTTCACCGCGGACTGGGGCTGTGCCACCCGACTGAGACGCAACTCCGGAAGATCGGAAGCGAGCTGCGGGCCATCGCCCGGGCGGGCAATGAGCTGGATCGCGACGCAGTGGATCGCGTCCGGAAGATGATTGTCTTTCGAAAGGGATCTCGGGCGGCACAGTACCTGTAGTTCGACAGACACCCGCCCCGGTCGATCAGCCGGGGCGGATTACAAAAAAAAACAAAAAAAGCCAGATTTAGAGTTGACCCGAATCATACGCAAGTGTATGATTCATCCATGCGACGGCCAGTGCGGCCAAGCAATCACAACCTCGGCCAGAACGGCCGGCCCAATGGAGAGTCCAATGTCGATCACAATCGAAGTCAAGGGTGCCCGGGTTTACTTCATCGGCAACACTTTCAGCGTCAAGGACGCGATCAAGGCCCTCGGCGGTCACTGGGACTCCGAGAAGAAGGCCTGGTGGGTGGGCAAGGCGAAGCTGGAGGCGGCCCAAAAGCTGGCCGCTGGCATCGCCTCGGGCGATGTCAAGGCTGTGGAAGAGGACGATCCCCGGATAGTCGCCAAGTGCAGGTACAAGGGCAAGACGTACTTCGCCCGGTGGGTCGGGCGGACGCAGTCCGGGGCCGAGAAGGCCCACCTGTACAGCTTCGACGGCAAGATCAATTTCTGGGCCGCTGTGGGAGGAGACGGAAACGGAGACACCGCCGCCGTCATCAAGCGGTACCAGCCCCGGGTCGACGGCGGCCGGGAGGAATACCAGCGGCTGTCGTCGATCCGCAGGTTCGTCGAAAAGCTCAAGACCGAGACCCCGGATGAGGCGAGCCAGCGGGCAGCGATCCGGGAGTGCGGCGGGCGCTGCCGGTGCAGTCGGCCCACCGACGAAGGGGATGGGACCTGCATGATTTGCGGGTACGCGATCGTCGGGTAGGTTGAAGTGTGGCCGCCCCCCGGACGAATCCGGGGGGCGGGGTGCGGCAGAGGTATCCCAGGCCCTGCGGGGCCGCAATTTTCTGGAGTCAGAGCATGTTTCAGGCAGCGATTTTGGCGCACGTTGTGCCGCACTGGGCTACCCCCAAGACCTCTGCGCAGGGCGGAAAGGGAGATGTCTCGTCCGGCATCGTGTTGATGGCGGCAGCCATTGTGGCGTGGGCGGCAGCTCGGTTAGCGGCGAGAAGAGTGAAGTAGTGTGCGTCCTTCCGCGAGCCGGCCGGGAGGTGAGAGACCCGGCCGGCACAAGTCCCCCCTGTCGGATTGTTTCCGGCAGGGGGGCAATTCAAACAGAGTTCACCCGGCCGCCCATTGGGCGGCCCCAAATGGAGAGTACCATGAGCGAAATGAATTCAACTGTTGTTTCGGCCGAAGTTCCTGCGGTGGTGGCCAGAGCACTGGCCGCGGGCGAGCAATTCTGGGTTACGGACGACACCCCCTCGCTGGACCGGAGCCGGGTCAGGAGGGTGTTCTGGTTGGAGGTTGAGGGGGAGATGCGGGGGTGGGCCGGGGTGGCCCACTTCTGGGCTGGAACGACCTGGCTGGGATGCCCCCAGGCTGTGCGAGGGCTGCCGGAGTGGCTGGTCCCCCTCTTGTCGCCGCAGAAGCTGATGGTCGAAGCGCCGCCCC
>Ga0214923_10002277_pt1 | contig 25769 bp, 20 predicted proteins | sample LL1510_MetaG_FD_177993 | JGI IMG/M metagenome (GOLD analysis project Ga0214923, IMG submission 177993) | Freshwater microbial communities from Lake Lanier, Atlanta, Georgia, United States - LL-1510 | ecosystem: Environmental > Aquatic > Freshwater > Lake | place: USA: Georgia | collected...
CTCCCTACCAACAAAATGGTCGGTTCGTCTAGTCAGGTCTAGGACATCTCCCTTTCACGGAGAAGACACGGGTTCGAATCCCGTACCGACTACAAAAATGGTCCTATCGTCTAATTGGTGAGGATACAAGACTTTCAATCTTGAGATGCGGGTTCGATGCCCGTTGGGACTACAAATGATACCATCGTCTAATGGTTGAGGACAGCACCCTCTCAAGGTGCAGATACGGGTTCAAATCCCGTTGGTATTACTAACTGAGTAGTTAGCAAAGCGGCAAAGTCAATCTCCTCCCTTCGGGGTTCGTAGGTTCGAGTCCTACACTACCCACTTAATTTAACAATAAAGTCTTCTTTATTTTGAGCGTGATGTTGAATCGTTTGTAAAGCTTTACTAATCAAAAATCTATCAACATCATTGAAGTTATTCCAATTAGATTTAGCCGCATTAATTAATATATTCATAGTTAGTGTTGAATCTAACCTATCTGAATTGACTATTTCCTTTAGTTTTTCATCTTGATTATACATAGCAATTTATAGATAAAAAAACTATACTTGTTTTTTAAAGTATAATCTATATGAATATTGGTGTAATTTTAGCGGCAGGTAAGAGTTCTAGATTTGATAATTCTATACCAAAACAACTCTTTCCTATCAATCATAAACCAGTTATCAATTATTCTATTGACTTGTTATCAGAAACATTAGATGAAGTAATAATTGTTACTAATTCTGATTGTTTTTCAAAAATTGAAACTGATAAGAAAATACTTATAAACGACATTGATAATAGAATAGAATCAATTAAAACCGCTTTGAATTATTTAGAAGAAAAAGATTATTCAAATATTCTAATTCATGATGCCGCAAGACCCTTTATTACAAAAGATGATATTCTTAGATTAATAGATTCTCAAAATAATCATCAACATTCTCAGTATTTCCTACCACTTGTTAATGGTTTAGCTAAAAGAAATGAATCTGGTTTCTGGGAGATACCAAATAGAGATGATTTTATTCAATTATGTTCTCCACAAATAACTGATTTTCAGATATTTAATAAAATATTTAATGATTATATCCTCACTGGTTTAGAATGTGAGATTCTTCCGGTGGTATCTCGATTACAATTAAGATATAATTTAATTAAAGGTAACTTTAATCATCTTAGAAAAATAACAACCGCAGATGATTTATAATCTGTGGTTAATTGAAAATGTAGATATCAATCGATGTCTTTCTTCTAAATCTTGTACTGACTTGAATCTATCGTTGAATGTTTGAATATAAGTAATGAATCTTTTTAAATTTTCAGAATTATCACAATCATTTCTGAATTGAGCTAGTCCAAAATCAACAAATGTAATTATATCATTTAACACTAATATATTCTGTAATCTAAATTCTGGATAAAATATACCTTTAGATGTCAATTCTGAGAAAATGTCAGTAATCTGTTTTTGCCAATCAGATGGTAAATCAAAATTATTATAAAGAGACTCTCCATTCCAAATCATTTTGATAGTCAAATCATCAGAGGTTTTAATAGTGGGACATCCTTTAATCGTTTTAACTTCCTCAAGCATTTTAACTTCTTTCTGGAATATTTCTTTAGGGTTATCATGTCCTTCAGTTGTCCATCTAAGTTTTTGATTATATTTTTTGATTATGTAGAGCTCACCGACTTTGTATGTGTGGGCACTTGAGCCAAATGAATAAGCTTTAAGTTTATTTCCATCCTCATCAATTGTATTGTGCAAATCAAATTTACTCAAAGTGAATAATAGTGTGTTGGCTAAACTTAGTGCAGACTCATTAACATTTATACCTTTTCTGGAACATTGAATGAAAAATGTAATTTCACTTGTTAATGTTTTAAATTGTGGATCATTGAGATATGGGTTATTGAATTCATAAGTTTCGATATTATCCCCTCTTTTATGAACATCATCTATTAGAATGTAGTTGTAAAGAACATCATATATCAGATTTTTGACAATAATTTTATTACGTTCTTCATTATCTGAAAGTATTTTGTTAGCAAATTGTAAAAGCATTTCTTCAGATCTTTCTAAAGAATCTTTAACCGGGTTGTAGTTTGGTGAGTTGAAGATTATGTGTAGATTATTCTGAGTGTTTGTTTTTATATTTTTTTGGTAAACAGTATCGGGAATATTGTAAATATTTAATAAGGGGACCATATCGGACATGAGTACATCTACTTGGTCATTCATAGGGTACATATTTTTGAATATAGTAGGTAGTGCTTTTATTTTGACGATATAAAAGTGTAAAGAGTGAAAATCATCAATAAACTTATAAAAGGGTGCTTCTCCATAACTGATATTTTTAGCCCTTGAATTTAAACATATAATATCCCAATCATTTGGTATTTGTTTAATATACTTTTCAATTTTCTCAGTGTTAGTTATTGATATATCATCTTCACATATTATAACATAATCTTCGAAGTTTAAATAAGCATAGATTAGAGCCCTTAAATGTGAACAATAGCAACCTAAAGGACCATCTTGGATTTGAACGCCTGGGTCATTGATTTCAGAGAACTCATTAATTTTAATTTGCTTAGGTTTTATATCTGAATTAAATTGACTCAGAAATTCTAAAATGTAGGTCAAATCATTTTCAAGGTATTTTTTATCTTTGTTTCTTCCATCTGTACCTTTTAAATGAACTAAGTTTTTGATAGTTACTTTTTCAAATTGTTTGATACTGGTTTTATATCTTTCAACATCTTTTTCCATGTTGATTAGAATACAATTTTGTTTACCTCCTAATATCTCTATTAAGTCAATTTGGTCATCCGAAATGTTTACAGCATTTTCCTCATACTGCATAATTTTAGCATCAACTCCGGTGGCTATGTGATTTTTAATATCCTCTATTATCATAGTATTGTTCTGTTTTGTGTATTACAATTGGTTTTTTTATTTCGGTCATGTAATTTTGACCATAATTTATACTTAAAAAATAATCTGGATTCTTAGGTATATTACAATCTATCCCTAAAAAAGAGACCTTTTTAGGTGGAAAGAACTCTGAACTATCCCACTCGTTGTGAAAAAATGATATTTCTTTTTCTGTGAAAAGTCTAAATGTTTCTGAGCACTGGCCAGACAGTGGGTCTAGTAGCTTGATTTCTTGATTATTCAAGAACTTGGTTGACTCACTATTACAATTGTGTAATCCAGGTCCTTTTTCATAGACAAATAAATCAATGAATGGCCAAGTGTAATTATTTGATTTTGAAATAGCGTTTTTTTTCCAAATCTCGACTTTAGAATTTTGAGGTATTTCTAAACCATCTGAAAAGCAGACTTTAATCGAATTATATTTATGACTAGGTATTTGGAATATATTCAGATTAGGATATTTCTCAGATATTTTATCTAATTTCTTTAAAATACTTTCATCTACTAACAAATCAATATCATCATCCCAGGGAATGAAATCATTGTGCCTAACAAATCCAAGAAGAGTTCCGGAAATTAAAAAGTGTTTAATGTCAAATTCAGTTAGAATATTTATGGTAGTTTTGAGTAAATTGATAGCATTAGGCTTATATTCTGCAAATCCTTCATTTAACATTTAATTTATAAATATTATATAAAAAAAAGTTGTCAATTAAAAATATTTTTGTATATTTGTAAAACAAACAACAACAAATATGAAAAATTTCATCAAAGCTAATTACAGAGGTATCCTTCACACAATCATGATTTTGTGGTTCTACTTACTTGTTTGGATTTTTGTACCTTCATTTCTTAAAGATATACCTTTTCATATCTTGCTTTTGATTGGTTGTTATTTTACTACTAACTTTGCTATCAAATATCTTGAGATTGATAAAGATTTCGAGAAATAAAAAAAGAGTGTCTTTTGACACTCTTTTCGTTTTATTTTGTTTCTTCAATTAAATTATTCTGCTTCTGGTTTTAACATTGTAGAAATAATCAATGGAATGACTGCAGCAAGAATAGTAATCATACCATATCCAACAACATCACCAGCATGATGTCCCATCATATCAGTATATCCTGTTCCAGACATTGTCATAGTTATTACTGCCCAGAATGTTGTGATGAATCCAATACCAAGAGTACCAATTCCTAAGAACTTAAATATTTTTGATAAAGCATTTTTCCAATCGAAAGCCTCATTCAACAATGATTCTTTCATAGCTCCTTCGACCTCAGCCTTAATTTCTTCTGGACTTTCTGTAGCAAGACCTTTTAGTTTAGCCTGAGTAGAAGGATCTAATTTTTGAAACTCCATTCTAGCTTTTGCAAGTGCTTTCTGTAATTCAGGATTATTTTTATTTTGCTGAAGCCAATTCTGAGCTTTTGCTTTCATTTCTTTCAATGATGGTAAACCCAACAATTCTTCATTTACTGAAAAAGATTCAAAGGTCTTTAAATGTTTCATAATTAATTATTACTTTTGTAGTATATATTCAGTCTGAAAAGTCACTTTTTAATTTTTCCAAAATTATTTTTTGTGATTTGAAAACTTCTCCATATATTTGTATTATAAAATCAAAGAAGTCAAAAAGGGACTTAAAACTTTTAATATATAACAATATAAAATAAAAACTAAAATGAACACATTTACAAACATAGCAATTATAGGAGGCGGCGCGGGAGCGTCAGTCGATGGCTGTGTTATGTAAATGAACGAGATAAGTTTTCATTTGAAAAATATAACCCAGTCAATTTAAAAAATGACTGGGTTTTTTGTTTTTATACACTGGTGTGTAGCTTAGACGGTAAAAGCACGACTCTTATAAAGTCGAGATAGTGGGATCGTTACCCATCACACCTACAAATAAGCGGATGTCGCCTAGTATGCTCGATGGCACTGGTCTTCCAAATCAGTCAGATAAGGTTCACATCGCAGGTTGAAATCCTGTCATCCGCTCAAAATGATGGAAAACATTAAACCCATCCCACCAGGATGTAAAACTCGTAGGTATCGTATAATGGTCATTACTCTAGCCTTCCAAGCCTGAGATGTCAGTTCGATTCTGACTACCTACTCTAAAAGTAATAGTGGTGTTTAATGGTGAGCACACTAGATTGCCATTCTAGAGGTGTCGGTTCAAATCCGGTCTATTACTCAAAATTGGGGCAGCATGTACCAAGGCTGGCGAAATTCACTGGCAGTGAATTTGATGATGAGTTCGATTCTCATCTGCTCCACAACATTTACTGGGGGTGCATGTCCAAGGCTGGCGAAATGGTTTTGCATACCGTTTGGGGGATTTCGATTATCCTCACCTCCACGAGTTCAAGAGAGACACTCTCCACTTTAATATATAATAAAAAGTATATTAAATTATGAAGTGTAAAAATATTGAATGTCAAAACGAAACTACTGGTAAGAGAGTTTATTGCTCTCTTAATTGTAGAAACATATTTGTGAACAAGTATTTGAGAAATTATGATAAAGTATCAGATACTTTCCAGCAAAAGAAAAAAGAAAGAGCGGAAAAGTATTTAGAAAATCCAAAATATTGTAAAGAATGTAATCAAATAATACCGTTTGATAAAATTCATGATAATGAAACTTTTTGTTGTAATTCTTGTTCAGGTAGTTATAATAATCGAAATAGAAAAGGCATCAAATATAATCTAACTGAGAATGGTTTAGAAAATTTAAAGAAAAGTGCTTTTTTAAATTTTGGAATTAAACCCAAAGATATATTTGAAAAAGTGTGTGTATATTGTGGTCATAAATTTATGAACGATAATCGAAAATTTTGTAATCAAGATTGTAAGATAAATTATAATAAAAAAAATACGATACCATATCAAAGATATAAAGGACTTGCCAATTTCAAATTTAATCTTGCTGATTATCCAGATGAATTTGATTTCGCTTTGGTTAAAGAACATGGTTGGTATTCTCCGACAAATAAAAATAATAACTTGGGTGGTGTTAGTAGAGATCATATGTTTTCGGTTAGAGAGGGATTTGAAATGGATATAAATCCAGAAATAATTTCACATCCGGCTAATTGTAGGTTGATGATTCATACTGACAATATAAGTAAAAATAAAAAATCTATTATAACGATTGAAGATTTGTTAGATAGAATAAAAAAATTTGAAGATAAATATAAAGATAGTAGTGAGTAACGGTGTTACTTCGTATTTCAAACGACTAGTCCAGGTTCGAATCCTGGGTCCGGCTCTTAGGTTCTATGTCGGATTAGTGTAATGGTAGCACAGTAAAAACACACCCAACAGTATTCTCTATCTTTTTGCGAAAGTAGCTCAGTTGGTAGAGCGTCTCCTTGCCGATAGTCAGGTAACTATCTAAATAAGGAGAAGGTCGCCGGTTCGAACCCGGTTTTTCGCTCAAAAATATTTGGCAGTTTAAAAACTTTACCTTATATTTGTATTATTAAATAACATATCATTTTTCTTTGTCAAAAGGTGGTTAAAAAATTTCAAAGAAATTTGAAAAAAAGAAAAACTGATATGAAAAGTTCAAAAGACTCTCTTGGTGACCGTATGAAAATGTACGAAAACCAAACTTGTGGAATCAAAATGCTTCCACGTATCCCTGTTATCGCTCGTCTTGATGGTAAGGGATTTTCAAAATTTACTAAAGGCCTTAAACGACCTTACGATGAAAGACTTTCAAGATTGATGATTGAAACTACTAAGTATTTGGTCAAAGAAACTAATGCTAATTGTGGTTATACTCAATCTGATGAAATCACTCTTGTTTGGTATACTGATAAGATTGATTCTTCAATTTATTTTGATGGTCGTCTTTTCAAAATGATTTCAGATTTGGCTTCTATGTGTTCTGTCTATTTCAATAGACACCTGCCAAAGTTTATTCCTGAGAAGGTTGAATTGATGCCAAGATTTGATGCGAGAGTATTCAACGTTCCAACTCTTGATGAAGCAGCTAATTGTTTCCAATGGAGAGAACAAGATGCTACTAAGAACTCTATCACTATGGCAGCATCTGAGTATTATTCTCACAAGTTTCTTCATGGGAAAAATGGTTCTGAAAAACAAGAACTTCTTTTTCAGAAGGGAATCAATTGGAACGATTATCCAGATTTCTTTAAACGTGGTACTTATGTTCAAAGACAACGTGTAATGACTAAGTTCACTACTGAGGAGCTTGATAAACTACCAATTAAACACAATGCCAGAAAGAATCCGAATATGTTGATTGAGAGGTGGGTAGTTGATGAAGTTAAACTTCCACCACTTTCGACTCTACAAAATAGAGTAGATGTGGTAATTTTCGGTAAAAATCCACTTCCTTACTAAGGGGTGGATTTTTTATCAATATATAAACATTCAAAAAAAATAATAAATAATTATGAAGTTTAAAAAAGGATTAGTATTTCTAACTTTGATGTTATTAATCTGCTTCGACATCAAGGTAGATAGTGTTTTCAGTGTTAAAGGCATCTCTGCATCAACTCGTGAGTATGTCAGTGTAATTACTAAAAAGGCTTATGATTATAGATTAGATACAATTCATAAGGATTTAATGAATGAATGTACTTTTATTCATGAAGATAATTTCCGACATATGAATCGTCAAATCTTTGCTCTTATGGTCAGTGAGTGTGATAAATATGATTTACCTTATTCAGTTTTCTTTTCAGTAGTGGATAAAGAATCAGGATTTAAGTTTATTCCAAACTCTGAGGGTTCAGGTGCGATGGGTTATATGCAATTAATGCCAAAAACATTTTCTGGTAATGCTCGTAAACTTGGTTTAAAATCACATACACCAGAAAACAATGTTAAAGTTGGTGCTTATTTACTTTCTGATCTTTTCAATTTCTGGAAGAGTAAATATACTGACGATGAAACCGCTTGGACTTGGGCCTTAGCTGAGTATGCTGTTGGATTGGGTGGTATGCAAGTTAAAGATTCATCTGGTATTAAATACCAGATACCGGAATCGACTAAGCCAGGTATTGAGAAAGTTATGAGAAATTACAATGAGGATTTGTAATTGTTAATTTTTTGTTGTATATTTGTTTAAAATTAAAAAGATTGAATAGTTTCGCTTACATAAAATCAACATTCTTAAAACTAACATCCAAAACCTATCCATATGGAACTGAGGATGAATTGGTATTAGACATGACACGACAAGGTATTTTCCCGAATCTTGAAAAAGATGCTTGGGGAAATTACTTTCTTAAAATAGGTCAAAGTCGTACCATATTTACTGCACACCTTGATACAGCTTGTAAAGACCAGGTTGATGTCAAACATTATATTTCTAAGCAACAAATCGTAACAACTGATGGTAAGACTATTTTGGGTGCTGATGATAAGGCTGGTGTTACAATTTTACTTTGGTTAATCAAAAATAACATTCCTGGACTTTATTATTTTTTCATCGGTGAAGAAGTAGGATGTGTTGGTTCTTCAGATGCTTCAGTATATGGTCAGTTTAAAGGACTTTATGATCGTGTTATATCATTTGATAGACGTGGTACTAGTTCAGTAATCACTTATCAATCTTCAAGTCGTAGTTGTTCTGATGTTTTTGCTAATGAATTGGCTACTCAATTAAATAAGTTTTCTAATCTTTATTATAAACCCGACAATACAGGTGTTTACACTGATTCAGCTGAGTTTGTTGATATAGTTTCAGAATGTACTAATATATCTGTTGGTTATCAATCTGAACATACTTTCCGTGAATCTCAAGATTTATATCACTTAAATAAATTGGCTTTGGCTTGTTTAGATGTTAAGTGGGAAGAATTGCCAACTAAACGAGTAGCTGGAACAAGAGAGTCAAAATGGGATAATTGGAGTTATCCTAATACCACAACAACAAAAAAAGACACTTCATATTCAGAATGGGATGATTACGGTTATGGTTGGAGTTCTTCTCATAAATATGAAGATGGATGGACGTCAAGAGGTCGTAAGAAGACACGCCGTGGTGGTGCTAGAAATAGAAAAGAAGAGTTTGAACTAGAAAGAAGTGGAAGAACTTTTTATGATAGAGGTGGTGAGTTAGTAGAATTCACTAAATCAAACAAGGGGATTTATGACATTTATCGAGATAAATTTTTGACATCTGATTTAACGAAAGAAGAGTTAGATTTAGTTAGAGATCAATATTTAGATATGTCAAATCCTTATGATAAAAATGAATATGAAAAATTGTCTCAGTTCTTATAATAATCAATTATGTCAGACGATTTTATTTTTTCATCAGGTGCGTTAAAAATTTTAGATTCTGGAATTTTATGTGTAACTTTGAATGTGCGTTTGTTTTTATTGATTATCTTTACTGGTGTGATCATTCCATTATACCAATATTCAATTAAAACAATATCACCTTCTTTATAATAATCTTTAAACTCTAATAAAAACTTCATAAGGTATATATTATGTCTCACAAGCTTAATTTTGATAGTGAGTTCTCTTCTTTTCTTGAAGAAACTCGTAGTATTTCTAAAATTGTTGATTTGATTCTTTACCATCGTGGTGAATTTATAAAGAAGAATGGTGATTTCATTCGTAAAGAAGCTGGCAATGATACTATTTCATTCATACCTAAGTCTAAATTGAGTTTGTTACACACTGGCTTCAATGAAACTAAATACAGGACGCCTCTTAAAATTGGTAGATTTGTTTCTAAATTCATCAGTAATGATGGTTTAAATTCATTTGATGTTGACCAATATGATGTCGAATCTTTTGTAAATCTCTATAAAAGTTTTTTTGATAGAGATGAATCTCGCCTGAAAATTGTTGAAGGAGATGATATACTAAAATATTATTTAGCTGAAAATTATTATCGACCCAATACTTCTTGTATTGGAACTCTTTGGAATTCTTGTATGCGTTATCGTGAAAAGAACCGGTACATGGAGATTTATGCTAAAAATCCTGATAAAATTAAAATGTTAGTTTTACTTGCTGAAGATGGTAAAGTTAAAACAAGAGCTCTTCTCTGGGAATCTTGTCAGGATAGAGAAGGTAATAATTACAAAGTCATGGATAGAATTTATTCAATCTATGACCATGATATGATTTTCTTTAAGAATTGGGCCATTAAAAATGGTTATATTCACAAGTTCGAACAATCTGCACGCAGTGAGAATGTTTTTATCAACCTAAATGGTAAAGTCGAAAGAATTGATTTGACTGTTAAGTTAGATAATCATATTTGTGATTACTATCCTTATATTGATAGTTTTAAATTCTACTCACGGAAATTTGGGACTCTTTCTAATTCTGAATTCTTCTCATATAAATATGTTTTAGTTCAGAATGATGGTGGTTTATTACCACCTAAAGAAGAAGAAGATTATCAAGAAGATATGGTAGATAATGGTTGGTAATTATTGACCACTCTCATATTTCCACTTCTCATATCTGTCAACAATATCGATTAAGAACTTGTTACGAACAATATCTTCAACCCCAAATCGGAAGTTATTAACTTGTTGAACTCCATCAATTAATTGTATAAATTCTAAAAACTTAGAATCTCTTTTCTTGATATCATATTGAGAAACGTCACCCATCAAAATTGCTTTAGATTCAGAACCTAAACGAGTGACCCATAACATTAGTTGTGTCATTGTACAATTTTGAGCTTCATCAAGTAACATAATACTTCGGTCATAGGTTGTACCTCGCATATAAGCGAGTGGTTCAACAATAATTTGTTCGGTTGATTTTAACCATTCAAAAGAACCTTTACCGATAATTTTCTCAAAATTAGAAAAGTAAGATTTCATATAAGGATCGACTTTCTCTTCAACTGTTCCTGGTAAGAAACCTAAATTTTCACCACTTTCTTGTATTGGTTTAGTTAAAATAATTTGGTCAATTTTTTTGTCAGCTAAAAGAGCTAATGAAGTATAACAAGCTGTAAATGTTTTAGAAGTTCCAGCAGGTCCTTGGCAAATTGTCAGTGTATTGTTTCTAATACCTTTGTATAATTCATTTTGTTTTAAACTAAGTTCAATTCCACGTGCTAAGAGTTCTTCTCGTGTGAGCCTACCCTTTTTCATAGAGGATAACTCTCTTTGTTTTTGTAACTCATATTGCTCATTGGCTATTTCTCTTTGAGTTTTTTGTCTTTGTTTAGATCCAGATTTTTGATTTCTCATACAATTATCTATTATTTTTTGTTAGTCTCCAAGTTACAAAAACTAATTACTTAATATATAAAGTATGAAACAAAAAGATGATTTAATTTATGATTTGATTTTCTCTGAATCTTCTGATTTCACTATTGACATTGGTCAGTATATTACTGATATCTATAAATATGATGAGTTCGTAGATGAAATCAAAGAAGTTTTAAGAAAATCTAAAGTTTCAATCATCACAAATTCTATTGATGTCGATAGTAAAACCGTAATGTGGAAATTAAAAGTAAGAAAATAAAATATGAATTTAAATAATAATTGGTCAAGAAATATTGATACTGGTAAGTGGACACCAGCTGCTGATGTACTCAAAAAGACGGATTTTGATGCTATAAAAGAAGCTTTCAAATCCTATCGATTTTACCAAAAGTGTTTAAGTGGATCAACATACGTTGGTGTTAATAGTCCGGTTGTTGGTTCTGAAAATCTTGCTACAATTGCAAATGTCTATGATATATTAAATCTACAAAATACTCAATTCAGTTACTATTTTGATAATATAGGTTTAAGTCCTTTGACATATGTTCAACCATTTTCTGGGATTTTACCAAACAATCCAAGTGTTGTATCCAGCACAAGCTCACTTTATACTTTCACTGAAAAAGTTTTACCAGACTACAATTTAACACTAAAGAATTTATTTACACCAGAGAGATTGATAAATGATCAAAAAGAAAATCTTTTTTATGTTGATGTCAGTACTACCGATAGATTAGATGATTTGACGGTAGATTTTACAGGACTAATTTTAGATGGTATAACTTTAAAAGAAGGACATAGAATTCTGGTCAAAAATCAATACAGTTTGGTTACAATACCTACATCTACTAATCCGGCAACTTTTTTTACTGGATATTATGAAATTAATGATGTTGTAGGTACTAATACTATTTATAGAATTCCTTCGTCAGATAACGGAATTTATCTTTTTAAGAATAAAAAATTAGTAAAAACTAATGATTTAGATTCATATGATAAACTAATTCGTTATAGCATCTGTGTTAAATTAGGTGTTTCTAACAGAGAAAAACAATATAAATTGAGAAGACTAACGACAGGTTTCTTCCCAGAATATTACTCTGGAAATTTATATCCGGGTGGTCCAGTAGGCGAATCTATGTATTTTGAAGAAACTCACAACTGGGTACTAAGACAAAGAGTTGATTATAACAATTTATACGAGCTTGCTTTACAAGATACAATTAAACATGCAACACAATCAATACAGGTTGAGTTGATAAACGGTAGTCAGAGTTTCACCTATTCATATACTATACCAGAAAGGACTATTACAATCGGAGAATTTGGTTCAATTATCAATGACCAAGAAGGAGTTACTAATTTTGTTAATAATAAGTATAAAACTACATTTAGAGGCATATCTCAAACTAATCGTTATTATTGGTTATGTGGCGACGAAGGTATCTTTTTGAGAGTTGATAAGATAGATTTTACAATCAAACCAATAAGTTTGACATTTCCCACTAATTCTCAACAACCATCTGATGTGGTTTTGACTCCTCTTATGAGTGTTCACTTCTTCAATGATTTAAGAGGTGTAGTCGTTGGTAAATACAATCAAATTTGGATTACCAGTGATAGTGGTCAAACTTGGACTCAAATTTATTTAGCGGATTTTGATGGTTACAATTACAATAAAATTGTATTTACTACGATAGATAAGTTTTATGTTGGTGGTGATAATGGTGTTTTCATTGAATTTGAGTATAATCTCGGTCAATGGTTTGCTTATAAAAGAAGAATTTCAAGATATTTAGATGGTTTAGATGATGAATATCTATTAGTTGATGATATTATTGATATGGTTTATTTTCAAAACGGTTCAAATAATTATCTCGCAATTGGTTGTGAACTAAATCAATTATTTATTTACGATATTTCTAATTCACTCTCAGCTACATATAGCTTTATTTATCTACAAGATACATTAAATGTAAATAATAATTTCGGGGATATCTCTGGAATTACCTGGGTAGGGTCAACAAGTAGTTTATTTTTCTCAACTTTTGAACATATTTATCAAGTAAATCCTTTGTCAGGATTCTTTGGATTGAGCAACTCAAATGTTTTCTCAACAACATTTTCACGATTCTTGACACAATCGGCTATCAATGCTATTACAAGTTATGGAAATGATTTAATCTATACTGGTAATTTTTCTTTATGGCAAAAATCAGATTTAGCTTCAGTTACCTCAAGTGTTTACGATCCTACATTCTTTGATAGATTAAAACCGAGGTTACTATTTTTGGATTATGATATTGGTTCAAAACTTTATTGGTTTGATGATTATGGTCAATATAGAATACCTGAAAGATACGAAGTTCCTGTAAGTTACTTAATTGGAACTGGTAACAATAGTCATATCGGATTCAATCGTAATACAAATACAATAATTAGTGGTGGTCCTGTCACTTATTTAGAAACAAACTGGATCACTTATTTTAAAGATAGACAAAAGACTTTCCAATATTACACTTTTTTAGATGAAGCTTTTGTAGTTGAACCCTCATTCACATTCTCATCATCAGATGCAGTTGGTAAAACATTCTCCTATGCAACACCGAGTGTGACTAATCAATATTTAGATATTGTAAATCTTATGCCAAGTGCAGTTCCACCAATGCAAATTGCTTCGATAACTCAATCTTCTAGATTTAGAGAAATAGTTGGTGTGCCGATTACTTTACCGCCTACAAATTTTAATTTATTTTTTTATGATTATCTCGGTATTTGGTATGAAAACTTTGCAGTAGGTGATATTTTGCCTGATGTTGGTGATGTTTTAGAAATTTCTTCAGATATCTTTGAAGGTAGATTTATTATTAATAGAAGTTTGACAGCTTCTACCACAATCAGTTCAGCTCAACCAGCAATTTCTCAAGCTACTTTTCTTTCAAATCCCCTTGGTCCACCTACACCATCAGTAATTTTCATATATTATGGAATTATAAATCTGACACCAAGCGCTCCAGGTGGTATTACGGCAGCATCAATAAGCTTAGCACAATTTCTTACAGACATTGTTAATGCTATCAACCTTGATACTGGAACGACTGGATTCAGTGCTTGGCTAAGCTCACCAAATACTATATCGATTCAGTCTCCACCGGGAGCATCATATAATGGCACTTATATTTTATTTAGTGGAACGTTCAACGTTGATAAAATAATTAAACAACCTTTTGCTGGAGGACAAGATGCGACTGGCTCAATTGATGGATGGTTTTATTTCTACACTGATTTCAACGGGAATATTTTGAATAACATACCTTATTCACAATCTGGATTTACTGTAAGAGATTTGAATAAGTATCCGCTTACACCAAATGGTTTAACATCAAGTCAATATTTTATTGATAATTTTAATAAACATTACATCAATCATGGATATGAGTGTGAATTGGTAACAGATAACTTTTTACCTCTTTCAGTAGCAACTCAATCATTTAGAATTACTCCTAATTTTAGCCAGTTTTCAGCTTATTATAATTTACAAGCCACAATTGATGTTTTGGATATTACTTCAACTACATATTCAAATGAAATTAAATATGCCTCTGGATTCTTGAATTTCGGATATAGTCCTACTTATAATCTTTTGAGTTATTTGAATTTTATAAATCCTGTTGAGTATGTTCCAACAAAAGAATTTTTATCAATGCCTAATTGGCTTGGAGTTATAGGACCTGATAATGTTTCTTATACAACTCAAAGCGGTGTCTATATTGATGCAGGGCTTGAAACTAACAAATTGAATTTTGGTCCAGATTTAAAATATATTTGGGATTCTCTTTTAAAATGGACCTTTGTTGATGTTGTTTTAAATTATGCACCACCAATTGTAGCACCAACACCAACATTTAAGACCGAGAGATTGATTATTATTGATAAATATTATGATTCTACCCAAGATTGGTATGTAATAGAGTTTCATGATTCACTAAGATCTAATTTTCCTGGAAGTTTTCCTGGATCTGGAAATAATCCATTTTATGATAATATCGACAGTGTTGACATATTAAGTAGAAGAACTCTTCAACAGATATCAGATGATCTTCAATATATCAATAGATTACACAGACCAGAATGGTTAATTTCAGAAGCATATTCAACTCCTTTAGCTATTGGTGGTACACAAGGTGCTTGGATAAATTATGAAACTGATATTAATTTTAAAATTCCTACTGATTCATATTCTAAAATATTGCTTTCAGATACTTCAATAATAAAAGATTTGACTGGAATTTTGTATACCGATTATAAATATGAATTATCTATGCAAGTAACTAAACTTGATAGAGAGTTCAATTTTAACGTGACTAATATTGCTCTGCTTGGTTCTAATTATTTATTTCAGTTTTCAGAGCCACACTTACTAAATAATAATGACTATGTTATTATTTCAATGATTGGTTCTCAATCGAGCTATCCATCTACACTTTTAGGATATCATAATATCACTGTTATAGATGCTTATACAATTCAATTACCTATTCAAGGACCACTTTATCCAAGTTTACCTAACTTCAGTATATTCTACACTAAAAAGGATTATTTCTTCAATTTTGAACCAATCGATATTTTTGATATGGGTATTGGTGATAAGAAAATTAAACAATCAGTAGAAATTAGACCTGAAAAGTTTGACGTTATTGGTGCTCGTTATGATCTTATCAATTTAGATTTAATGAAATATAAATTTAGGTTAATTGATGGTTTGGATTTGGTTACAGTTAATTCTCAGTTTCCTTGGTTACTTGAAGCTGAAATATCTAATGCCACGATTGGATTAGACCAGAATTCAAACTTAGTTTGGTATAAAGGTATTTGGCAGTGTGGTAGGTGGTTTGGTGGTACTTGGATATCTGGTGCTTGGCTAAGTGGTGATTGGTATGAAGGCACTTGGACTTCTAAATCAATAACTGATAATTTATTAAAAATAAGAATTGATAATCAAACTACTACTGATTTCTATTCTGTTTGGTATGGTGGTCGTTGGTTTACTGGCAATTGGGAAAATGGTACTTGGTATGACGGTCGTTGGTATGGTGGTACACACTCTGATGGTCGTTGGTTTGATGGAACTTGGAATGATGGATTATGGCAAAATGGTCAATTTCATTCTGGAATTTGGATTTTAGGACAATGGAATAATGGTATATTCAACACTGATAACGGTCCTTCTTTCTGGTTAGATGGCAAGTTTTTCGGAGGCGATTTTGAAAATGGTGTTTGGTATAATGGTATTTTTGACCAGAAGAATAATTTAATTTCTAGATTTGGTATCAAAGCCTCTAATTCAAGAAATGCTATTTGGAGATCTGGTAAATTTTTATCAGGACAATTCCATTCTTACTTAAATTTAGATGACAATGGAAATCCGGATGTGAGTGAGGTTCATAAATATTCAAAATGGTATACTGGCTTATTTAGTAGTGGTGATTTCTGGGGTGGTGTTGCTTATAACATAAACTTTAAGAATACTATCTGGCATGGGGGTATTTCTGATGATATTGAAATAGTCGCACTATCAACTATTGATAATACTTTTACTTTGAATGGTGAATTCGATTTTAATGTTAATGATGAAATCTATATTGTAGATAATCAGAATACTGGTACATTTTCTTATTTTGGTTCTACTCAAAATCCGAAAAAGTATAAAGTTCTGTACTCTCTTTATAATCCAAATACAAACACAACTGATATTTATCCTGATGTGAGTTTACAGAATGTAAATAGTGCATTTCTTACCGAAGGTAACTGGAAAGTGGTTTCTGTTGAAACTAATTATGCTCCTAACATACCATCTTTTATCCCATTAATTACATATACAAGTTATGTACCAGTTGGATTTTCTTCTAATATTTTGACAGAGGCAGTAGATTCAGATTGGTTTATCTTCAATCAAACTTTGAATTATTCTCAAACTAATACTATTCCCAGTCCACCAAGTGTTGTAAACTTTAGCTCTGGTATAGTTTATGATAACTCTCAGATTAACTTATCACCTCTAATTGGATTATTATCTGGTAATGATAATTATAATATTACATTTGGTAGTAATAATCAAACAGCGACTTTTAGTTTGACACAAGATCCTATACTTAATCCATTAGGTATTATAATTAACTTTTCATTAGTGAAACAACCAATATCAGGTTCGGTTTCTAATTTGAGATGTGTATCTAATTTTGATAATTCCATTTGGAATACGGGTGTTTGGTATAACGGTGTATTCAAAGGAGGTATATTTAACGGTGGTGTTTGGTACAATGGTTACTTTGAGGGAACTTGGGGATAAAATGTTTTTTGAAATGAATATATAGATATATGAGAAAATTCACAACATTGATAAAAGAAGCTGATGATGCTTCTAAATATACTGAGGTAACTGATGAAGTAAAAAAAATGATTGAAAAAACTATCGAGAAATCTGGTGGTGAGTTCAAGTCGTTTGTAGAGTCTTTCGTTAAAAATCCAGAGGATGTTAAAATTGAGGGTCTAATCAACGATTCTGATATTTATGATTTTTATCTAAAATATAGAAATCAAATCGATGAGGTTTTAAACACTGTGAAGTTTTATGGTGAAACTCCTGAGTCCATAAATGTATTTGGTTTATATGATTTCATTATCAAAGGCACTCAAAAGGCAATTTTAGAATTTGTCAAAATGTTAGGAGAAACAAAATAATTATAGTTATGGGACCTATTGAATTTATTAATAATACTTTAAAGAGCTTGAATAGTAAAGATGAGGGATTTTCTTGGCGAAAGTTAGGATCTACGGTCGTATTAAGTCTAGTTGTTTATCTACACATGAAATATGCAAATGCTTCTAATGTATTGTCTTTTCTACTTTATGATTTTGGATTTATAGCAGTTCTATTAGGATTATTAAATCTTGACAGATTCATTCAAGCTAAATTTGGAAATGGTACATCAACTACACCTGATTTGACCAGTGAATCAAAACCAATTGACAATCAGGGTAACTAAATTCTGATGGAGGTGAAAATGATTAATCACTAATATCAAAATGACTAAAGATTTGGTTGTGGTGAATATTAAACCTACAATTTTTTGAATGGTAAAAGAGGTAAAATCTAATATCTGTTTTAAAATAAATCCAGACAGAAAAAGAGCTAAGAAGATTAGCCAATTAGAAGACATAAATCCTAAAATTATCCAAATTGTTTCAAATATTGATAAACATCCAAATGAAACAAATAAATTGTAATCTTTTGTGCTTCTAAAATCAGTTTTTACTGGTTCTTTCTGAGTGACTTTTTTAAAGGCTAAAAGCCATTCTTTAATTTCAATCAATTTAAAATATTGAAAAATTCTACTTACTGATAAAATAAATATAATCAATCCAAAAAAATAAAATATTTGACTTAACATAAAACTTATATTAAAATTAAGAATGAAGTTTCAGGGCATACTAAATATAATATATAATCTAAAATATATTCAGTTTTAATGCAAACTCCACTGTATAAATTCTTAAAATCAAACGGAACTTCTTTTTACGCTTTTCCAGGTGCTGCCGAAGATATTTCAGCAGCCTATCAAAATGATAATTATAGAATGTATTTCTCAAAATACGTTCTATTGAATTTCCCTAAACAACAAACTAATCTTGGGGGAACTCAAGCGGTACCCACCTATTTTGATTTTGCTACATTTTCTACGATAGCGCCGATAGCTTCTATATCATATCAAGATCAAGTAATTGAATCTTTGAGAAATTATGTTGCAAATCATGAAGTTGTATTAAGGGAGTCACGATTGAATAACACTGAATATTATTATGATACAAGAGCTTTAGAAACAACAAGTGAGAAGATTTTTTGGAAATGGTGTAAGAAATTGAATTTAATTGATTATGAGCCTGCTATTCCAACCGATGAATACTTTTCTAACTTGACAGAGTTTCAAAGAGTTGATTTAACTGATGATTCTTATTTCCCTGAATATTTATGGAAAGAAAAAGAACCAGTTGAGATAAATGTTTTAGATTATTATCAAACGACAAATTCAACCACTTATCCTAACAATGCTGAGTTGATTTTGAATCAAATCACATCAATCAGAAGTGGAGATATAATAGAACTTTATGATTTCAATCCTCTTGGTCAGTTAGCTACAGACATTTGGGGATCATCGGTTTGGCCAGGTACAGCTTCAATAGCTGTTCTTGAAGTATTTGAAGTTTCTGGTGTACAATCAATAGTTATTGACTTGCAAACAGCAGCTAGTTCAAATTTATCTACAAACATAGGTAAAATAAAAGTAATTTATAATAAACTAATTCAGTATATTGGTGAAGTTACCGGTGTTTCAAACGTTCAAGAAGCTAACAGAGCTTATACAGAGGTTTATGCTCACGTTCCAGATCACACTGGTCAAACTCCTGATATTTTATTTAGAACTATTGCTGATGTTAATTACAAACCTGGTATGATATTTCCAATCATTCCATCTCAATATCAACCTGAAATTATTGGTGCTGAGTTATTCTCATCTCCGATTGTAAGCAATCCAACACAATATCCTGGTACTTACTATGGTCAGTTTGATACTATTGATTTTACATATGAGTGTGAGAGTGGTGATACTTTGAGAAGAAGTGGTAAGTACTATGGTGTAAGTGGAGACATAAATGCTCCTGTAATTAATGGTTCAACCTTGGATGGTGTAACGATTGATTTCAATACTACTCACTATGCTAAGATGAATATTAATGATAGAGAAGTAGCGACCTTTGATGAGTTCAATGCACTTGAAGTCAACAATATGCCGCCAATTGATTTTGAATTCAATGCTATTTTGTGGTATTATACTGTTGAAGATTTGAATGGTAACAGAAGAACTAATTTATATGGAATTTCGTTCTTAGACAATCCAGATAATAATCCTAAACAAGATGAAATATCGATTAGATTTCCAGTTTATAAGAAATTAGTGACTAATGGTAGTCAAGATGGTACATCATATGCTTTCGGTTTAAATTTGAACTTCAACATAATTCATGATAATCCACAAGAGGCTTATAATCCTGAGGCCATCAATTCATTGTTTAGTATGAATTTATTCAATGAAGCTATGAGAAGATTGGGAAATATCAATGAAAGTTTTTCTAATATTTTAGCTGAACAAACAAATCTTCAAACTGAGTTATTAAACATCAAACAGTTATTGTATTCACAAACTGATTTGAATACTATCAATTCAAAAATTGCTAACTTAGAACTTTTATTACAATCATACGCAAGTATGCAGTTGGTATCAAGTGATACAATTCAAGTTGAAACTTTAGATACATCACCAGCTCAGTTAAGGCTGAACAGTATAGATGCTCAATATTATAAAATTGAAAGTTTCAATACATCTGATATGTATAACTTAAATGGTGCTATTCCAATTAACGTAAGTCCACCTACAAACAAAGATTTCTTGGTTCATATTATAAATAATGACCAGGTTGATGTAACCTTACCAAATAATGAAAAATTATCATTGTTAGTAACGACTGATCTATCCTATAAACAAACAATGAATCTTTTGATTTCTGGTTCTAATCTTTCAACTCAAAATAAAAGATTAGATGTTTTCATTACAACAGTCAATGTATTAACTTCAACAGCAACAAGCTCTGGTAACACAATCACTGAAGAAACAATTACGCCACCTATTGAAACTTTATTAATCGGAGATATTGATTTGCCAGTATTTTATAATACTTCAACAACTCAACCTAATTCAGCTTCTACTTGGAAAGGTTTTAATTTCGATATAGATTTGAATAAAGATGTTCAATTACTTGCTGGTAATCTTCTACAATTTAATCTAAACTCAAATGATTTAGTAGTGACTAATTCAGTAAAAGTAGGTGATTCACTTGTGTTAAATAATTTATTTGTTGGAACTGTTTCAACTTTTGATTTTTCTGGACAGTATAAAGTGGATTCAGTCGTTGGTGCTACGGTTTCATTGAATGTTGGAAATAATGCAAATTTTGTAGCTTATACTTCTAATTCATATCCTTTGGTTATACATCAACCATCTACTTCAACATCTATTTTATCGAACAGTCCTTATTTATCTTTAAATAAAGGTTATTTTATTAGAATAACTAGAATATCCCCAGATGATAATGTTTCGATACCTCAAAAATATTTTGTTGATGTTAGAGAATTGCAATATTGAGAATTTTAGATTTAATATATAAATTAAATCTAAAGATTAAAATATGTCAATATGTGGAGGTCAATCAGTATTTGGTAATCAAAGTCAGTATATCAAATTTCAAAATAGTGATATAGTTGCTATAGAAGGTGTTAATACAGTCGAGAGATTGCTTGGTGGTGATATCAGAATACCATACAAACAAGTATTAAAAAGTCGTGTAATCCTTAAAGCTGGTCAAGTAAATTATTTACTTAACTTCTTAGGTATGGGTGATAATGCTACATTTCTGGCAATTAAAGCAACTTATAATTCGGCTTCTGTGAATGAGGAGGACAATTACATTCTTTGGAATTATTATGATAATTTCTCATCACAATTTCCACTGAATAAAATTATGATTCTAACTGGAAATTCGACTAATAGAATCAAACAACTATATCTAACAAATCCTAATTCTAAGTATGATGTTATTTTAGATGTTATGGTTGCGTCTATTGATGATACTTACAATTTCTTTCCAGATACAGTTAATCAAGTTGCTACAACATTTACTGATTTGACTTATAATGATTTAGTTACTCACATACAGAATCAATCGTTTAAAGTTATTAACTCAAATGGTGATGCTTTAATTTATATTCAGATTGCTAATATTAATTCAGTTACAAGAAGTTCCAATATAGTTACAATAGATGATGATACAATAGGCACGATTCTTTTAGTATTTACTGATGAATCAAATGCGGCTCAGGCACACTCAGAATTAAGTTATTTACTAAGCAATACTGGTGTAACACTACCATTATCTCAAGATACGATTTCACCAATAGTTTACTTTTTTAGTAAAGTGGATAATACAGGAGATTGGATTGCATTTAATGGTGCGACGGCAGGTGTTCCGTATAATACAGGTGATGGTTTTACTTTTTCGACTAGTATGACTTTTAGTGTTTTTGGACCAACAATCAGTAAAGATAATTTAATTAACTATTTAATTGATTATTGTCAAGATAATAGAGATGGTTTTATCACTGTTACTGAATCGAATATTAATTTATTAGATAGTTCGGATGTTTCAATAAGTTCAATAACACAATCTGGAACTTATTCGTTGACATTTAATATTTCGGATTTAGCTCTGAATAATTTGACTGGTGTTAAAATGACACTTTATATAATATAAAATAATGACTATAAATGGCGTATAATATAAATACATTTTTGAAACCACTTTCACAAAGTGATAGATTGATACAAGTTATAGATTCTAATGGTGTCGTTAAATACTCTATTAATCCATTCACTGTCAAAAACACCTTTGTTAGAGGTAATGTAATCTATATTAGTTTAAATTCAGATAGAGAGATTTTGATTGATTTTAGAAATCAAACTGAATCAAGACAAGCTATTGTATTATTAGAATCACAATTAGAAACTCTAAGAAATAAAACTCCAAATTATATTGATAGAATAATTGAAGAATATATTCATGGAATAGGTTTATCTTATTCTAATGGTAATTTATATTTTAGTGCTAATTTGATACCAAGTATTAATTCAACATTTTCAATAGGCTTATCTGGTTCAAATTGGTTAGATTTACACGTAGGTACAAGTTCAATATATTTAGGTGATGTAAAACTATCAAGTGAGAATAGTAATTTGATTATTAATGATTCTTTTGAAATATCAAGTCCGACTCAATCGACAACATGGTTAGGTAAAAAATTAATCGAAACTTTTACTGATGGTATTGTAACTACAATTGATGAGACTAGATCACATATGTATAGTGAGGTTGGTGAAGTTGGATTAGAATCTTACTATAATCCTGACGGTCTAAATAATATAATAAAGGGAAAAGTTAGAACTTTTCCAGGTGGTGTTATTTTAGAAAGTTCAGCAGAATCAGTTAGTGGGACAGTCAGTGGATCTGTTGTTGTAAGTGCTAATGGATTTCAGTTTAATCAGACAGACGGTGTTATAGAAAATAATTTTGAATTGTCAGATACACTTTATATAAATGGTGTAGATTATTTAAGTAAAGGTGGTATTTTAACTCAAACATTTTTGTTGAATAGTAATGAATATGACTACATTATAAATGGTGCGGATAGTTTGATTTTATCAAGTTCAGTATTTGATGTAGTTTCAAATTTTATAAGTATTGATTCTTCTGGATCGGGTCAAATTTTAGCTGATGAAGATTTGACATTTATGGCTGGTGGTGAAATGTCTATCATTGGAAGTTCTTCTTTAATTACTACTAATAATGGTTTAGGTTTAGTTTATACAGATGATTATTCGGCTAATTTTGTAGACAACTCATTAGTTTCTAAAAAGTTTGTATTAGATAATATAAATAGTGGTGGTGCAGGTGGTGCTGGAAAAATTTGGCAATATGGTGGTGGTCCTTTAGGTGATGGTTTATTTAATTATTACATTTCAGGAACTTTTGTAAGTGTCACAGTTGATTATGATGATGCTAATGGAACAGCTCGAGATTGGACTTTGACTACATCTAAATTAATTGATAGTGGTGAGACACTTTTTGTATCTATGGTTGATTTGACTAATCCAGCAAAATATCTTACTTACGAAGCATACGAATATTTTGATGGTGGTGGATTTTCGATTAATGGCATTCTTTATCAAAATGGCACTAGTTTCACTACTGGTAGTAATATTAGTTTTGCTTATTCGACTGTTGCTAAAAATGCAGGACAACAAGGACCCGTAGGTCCTACTGGCTCTCAAGGGGATTCTGGACCACAGGGTCCAACCGGACCTTCTGGTGCAGGTGGTGGTGCAAGATTTATTAATACTTTGCTTCCAAACTCACCAGGATCATTAGGACCAGTCAATTTTCAATTGAGTATGCCATGGCCTTATGATTCACAAAGAGGTATTTCTTTTCAAAATGAATATATTTATATAAATAGTTCAGATATTGTAAGATGGTATAATGTTCAATTATCATTTCATATTTACAATGCTGCTAATGAAACCTATGGTTATAGCTTGAAGTACAATACAGGCAGTGGTACATTTTCTTTAATGGATACTAATATTAATGGTGCATCGGATAATAATAAAAGGCAAACCACTTCTGAAATAATCAGAGTACCTGCTGGGGTTACAGCTTCATTATATTTCACAAGATATACTACTGTAACTGACGAAGAAGCGGTGGTAGGATCATTAAATGTCATAGAAATAATATAATCTTTGTTTTTGAAAATAATATATAAGTCATCAAAAAATAAAATTTAAGATGAGAAGAATATTATTTACAGAAACTAATCTCAACAATTTACCAGCACCACCTGTTGGATATCGATACATCGGATTTGATGGCCCAACTTTTAGTGTTCAATCTGAAACTGGAACGGAAGCGACAGGATTACAAGGACCTCAGGGTCCAATTGGACCTACTGGCTCTGGTGGTGGGGGTGATGTTCCAACTGAATTATGGAGAATTCCATTTGGCACCGGAACTGGACTGACAACATCTGAAAACTTATGTTGGGACTCAAACAATTGCAACTTCAAAGTTGGTCCGGCTGAAATTTATTCAGCTGGATATTCAAGTATAATTACTTCATATAGATCATGTTTTTATGAGGCTTATTGTTCTAGTATAATCGGGGGAAGATATAATTATGTAAATTATGGAAATGGTGCTGGAATCATTGGTGGTGAATATCAGTGTGTTGAATATTCTAGATACTCTGGTATTTTTAATGGTTCTTGTGGTCAAATTGCTGATTATTCTTGTTATTCGACAATAACAGGAGGTCGTCAAAATTGCATTTTTTCTTCTCAATATTCAGTAATTGGTGGTGGACACTGTTTAGAAATTAGCAATAGTGAAACTTCAGTTTTGATTGGTGGTTGTAGAAATATAACTTGTGATTCTGAACAAGCTTCTATATTGAATGGATTTTGTAATAGATTGTTTGATAATTCAAACAAATCTGTGATATTAAGTGGTTTTTGTAACTATGTGAATAGAGCTCAACAATCTACTATTTTATCCGGTTCTTATAATAGAATCACTTGTGATTATAATTCAGTCGTTTCTGGTGAATGTAATCTTATCTGTGGTGGTTTTGATGATGCTATAATTGGTGGAGCCAATAACAAAATATTCGGATATATAGATGGTGGTGTCTATAAAACTTGTTGGAATTCGATACTTGGTGGATGTAGAAATTGTATTTATTGCTCAGATGCTTCATCAATTGTTGGTGGTAAATGTAACCTAATTCAAGAATGTGCTGACTATAGCTCGATAATTGGTGGTAGATGTAATAAAATCTACGGATACGATACTTATTATAACGGAATTTTAGG
>Ga0214923_10002278_pt1 | contig 25763 bp, 26 predicted proteins | sample LL1510_MetaG_FD_177993 | JGI IMG/M metagenome (GOLD analysis project Ga0214923, IMG submission 177993) | Freshwater microbial communities from Lake Lanier, Atlanta, Georgia, United States - LL-1510 | ecosystem: Environmental > Aquatic > Freshwater > Lake | place: USA: Georgia | collected...
CTGGCTACCGTGCTTCACAAAGTTTTGACATCACAGTTCGTGCAGCAACAACTGCAGGTGCCGTCGTTGATGCAATCGTTGATGCAGGCGGAGACAATCTTCAAGTAAATAGCGCAAGCCCATTTGTCTTGGATAATGACAAAGCAACTGAGACAGCTCGCGCATCAGCGGTTGCTCGCGCAAAGGCAAAAGCAAGCTCCTACGCAAAACTTCTTGGAGTTAAATTAGGCAAGGTCATCTACCTTGATGAAACTTCAACACCTGCACCATTTCCAATCTATTCAGCAGCTGCCAAGGCAGAAGACTCTGCAACCCAGATTGATCTTGGCGAGCAAAAGGTCACTGTTTCTGTAACTGTGCGCTGGTCCATCGGTTAATTTACGCACTTTTCACGCTTAATAATCGGGTTTGGTCGCCTGCGTAATCGCGGGTAAGATTGGCAAGCCTCAAACGTCCCCATCGTCTAGGGGCCTAGGACATCGCCCTTTCACGGCGGTAACACGGGTTCGAATCCCGTTGGGGGCACGCAGTACCGCAGTAAAAGCAAGAAAGTTTTAAAATGCAAGGCTTTAGGGTGACATAAGAGCCACTTATGTTTATCAATCACTTAAGGCCCGGTAGCGCAGTTGGTTAGCGCGCCGCCCTGTCACGGCGGAGGTCGCGGGTTCAAGTCCCGTCCGGGTCGCAAAGGTTTTGATGTCGTACTTATTTAAGGCCGATATCAGAACCTTGTTTGGCTTGGTAGCTCAGTTGGTACGAGCGAACGACTGAAAATCGTTAGGTCGCCGGTTCGATCCCGGCCCAAGCCACTCGCGTTTTTACCTATTTGCAACTGGTGAAAATCAATGAATCTCGATTTAAGCTAAAAACACAATATTTCTGATTTTTCACTTAAGTTTCGCATTTTTAAATTTTCTCATTTCTGCCAGAAGTATTGAACGGATCTTGCTCCTCAATGATGCTCCGATATTTTCTAGCCCATCCCAAACCAAACCAATTTTGCAGAAATTTAAATTTCCATTTGCATAGAAGGCGGTTGGTAAAAGAAATTTATTAACCAGCCATTTTGAATTCGTGTGTGGGTTCAACCATATCTGGGGAGGTGGAAGAATTTCTTGACTAACATCTAGCATCGCCATAAGAATCACGGCGCTCAATTTTGTGTCATAACGCCTTCTGCCCCAAATTCCAACTGGCTCAAAGCCATTTTCAGTTTCATCATTTTCGAGATTAATAACAACCTGCTGACGGCCGTATAAAGCTTCTATTCGATGAAATGGATCAATTGCACCAAAAATACTTTGCTCGGCAACAAATAGAACTAGCGGATATTCGAGATGTGCGTAGCGCTTTCTTTTCTCCTCCAATTTAGATTTTAAGTCTTCGCCATCAGTAATGAAAATGCTCTTGGATTTACTTTCCATTACGACATTATTAAGCGTTGCTAAATGTGAGGTTCTGGGTAAAATTGTGACTTCGATTTCCCAACCATTCATTGCAAAACGACGTGTATAAAAATTGAGATTTTGAAAGCTTTCTTGAATATTTTCCGCAGAGAAACTTTCTGCCCATGTCCTTATCTCGGTTGCGATCTTTGTTGAAGGGGCAGACTTATTTGTAAAATTTCTTGCTTGTACAGACAACAAACAGTCTCTCAGGGATAATTTGTCAATAGCTTTGACTAAGGTTTGCCAATTTTTTTCAAATGATGGGTCAATTCTCGATATGCTCGTAGCCTCCAAATAAAAAGCCTGCTTTCCACTTTGCACAAGAAAATCTGGGTTACTTTGACCTTTTATATCCGATTTAATTCGAGTTACTTTCAGGCCAATCGATTTCATGTATGCATTTATATACAATTCTGCTAAGGCGCCGTTTCTCTGAGACTCCAGTGGAGAATGCAATCTATTTTGAATATCCTTCAGGTCACTTTGGTCCCAATTGCTCAACCAAACATTCAAACGTTTCCGAGCTAATTCTGCATGACTAGAATCCGAGAATTGAAGCATTTTTAACCAAGGGATATATCTTTCTGGCTTGATTGGATTTCTGGGCTTCGGATAGAAATCAATAGGTTTTCTTAACATGGTGTTACCTCACTATTTCTTATTTTGGCACACCCCTACCTCTTTGGACTCCGTATGCCCAGTCACACTTTTTCATAAGCTCCAAGTTGTTTATCACGGCCTAGTTCGAATAGTTATGGGATTTACTTCCGCTGAAACCATTTAGTCATACTATGAATATAAAACCAATGTCCCAAGTTTTTCGGAATGCACATCAGAAGTGTTCCGTGTTCACAAAAAAGCAGTAATTAACTTTCTAGAATTTTCAGCGACACTCGGCTAGACCAAGGCGTAATTACCTTCAAAGTGTTTCCTAACTTAGATTGAGCAACCTGGATATCGTGAGCAGTCTGAGCGCGTAACCAGTAACCATCAGATAGGTCGAAGAAACGGCAGAGACGCAAATCGGTATCAGCAGTAATCGCACGTCTACCTTTAACAATCTCCCCGATACGTTGTGCTGGTACGTTGATCTCTTTAGCAAGTCGGTATTTTGTTATGCCCATAGGAATCATGAACTCTTGTTCTAAAAGCTCACCGGGCGTCACAGAATCAAGCCGAAGCGCACTTGCCTTGCTGTGACGAGTTACAACCTTAGTTCCCATATTGATTCTCCTCTCATTCCCTAGTGGTAATTAACAATCTCTACATCTATTGGACCAGCGGCTGTCCATTTAAAACACACACGCCATTTGTCGTTAATCCGAATACTCATCTGACCCGCACGATCGCCCTTTAGTTTCTCAAGGTTATTCCCTGGGGGAACCTTGAGGTCCTCAAGCCGACCTGCAATCTCGAGCTGTCGTAATTTACGAAGTGCAATTCTTTCGAAGGATGCAAACCTTTGAACCTGCCTGCCACTGGCAAGAGCCTCAGTCTGCTTATCCTTAAATGAAAGGATCACTTAGGTATAGTAACGTGTAGCGTTATTAACGTCAAGCGTCACTAAAAAAGCTCTATTGATGTTTTCTGACTTCATGCGCCGATCTCTTTCTGTCTCTGCTGCTGGTGACCCGAACCTTCCACCATCCACCGACAAACCCATGAATTATCCACAATTTGATCCAGGAAAGTTCAACTCTCGAGGGTCCTTGGCGATGACTGAGAGCCGCCTTTATCTATCAGTTAACCAAGGCCCGGTAGCGCAGTTGGTTAGCGACAGGCCAGCGGAGGTCGCGGGTTCAAGTCCCGTCCGGGTCGCAAAGGTTTTGGTGTCGTACTTTTTTAAGGCCGATATCAGAACCTTGTTTGGCTTGGTAGCTCAGTTGGTACGAGCGAACGACTGAAAATCGTTAGGTCGCCGGTTCGATCCCGGCCCAAGCCACATTCGCTTTAGATCAGATTGAAACTCTTAAGCAGCTACCTCAACCATTAATCGCCCAGAGTTCTTTCGCTTTGGCTTTTCACCAATCTTTAACGTCACGGTCACTCCAAGCGCATCCATCAGATTCATAAATGTATTTAGCGTTGGAATCTTCGAACCATTTTCCATACGCGATATATCTGCTTGTTGCACACCTGACTTCTCCGCGAGGGCACTCTGGGTCATTCCAGATGCCTTACGAGCTTGCATCAATGCACTCGCAAATACATACGCCTGTGTAAATACTTCGCGAGCAGCGCGAGACTCCGCAGAGCCAGCCTTGCCTCGCTTCTCTACATAACGCTCAAAATTTGTTTTTGCCATGATTGCCCCCTCATCCAATTATGTGTATTTACACATACTTTGTCAACCCCGTCCGCTCGTCCATACGATAATCATGTCCAAAGAATTTCAACCCAAACTTCTGAAGGAATAGCACTCAATGACTGAAAGCAAATTAACTTTGCCCAGTCAAAACATCGATATTTCCAACTCACCATTCATAATCTACTCATGACGCTGAAACTGGCATATTCCATCGAGTATAAAGATGGTGCGATATTTCCATTTTGTACAATCCAAGAACAACCCGATTTTTCTTCCTACATAAAATTCAGTGCAAATAATGCTGAAATTCACATCCACCCTACGGGCCACATCAATTTGAGATTCAATGGAGAAATCCACGAGATGTTCCTTCGTGATCCATATTTATATGAAGGCTCTCAGCCCATTGCTGTCATTGTGGTTTCAAGAACAGACCATCAGCATTTAACATTCAGGAAACTAAAGCGGTCCGTTGCTGGTCCAAACCTTCAATTGTCTAGCAATGAAACTAAAATAGTTTTAGCTATTTCAAAACATCCCAATCTTATTGGCAACAGAGTGACAACACTTCACCATATTGCGGATATGTACAATCTAATTTTCTACGAAAAAACTTTTATCTCTTCGATGCAACACTTCGAACAATTTGGCCAAACTCAATTGCACCCCTTCAAGTCCAATCTCGAAACATGTGAAGTATCTGAAAAACTTAGGTATGTTCAATCTCATCAATTGCGTGCAAAAGGTACTCGAATGCGTGACCCCAATTTCCAAAAACTGAGCGAGAAGAAACAAAGAGAAATCTTTGATCATATTGAAACTTCTCCAATGATAGTTATCCGTGCCGCTCATGTATTTGAAGCTATTTTCTCAAATGAGTTGCGAATTCCGCCAAGCATGAATATTGCTGGAAAGCGTGGGCTTGTTCGGGGTGAAAAAATCACAATTCAGGATGATCGACTTGGAACGGTACGTGCCAAGTTTTTCGTCCGAAGAAACAGAGGAAACCATTTTGAAGATAATCTGGACCTAGTTGAAAGCTACACGTTCGAAGCTGAGCTTTAAGTAATTCTCTACTAACTGCTAATATTGAATTTTTGCAGCTCTACTCGGCTAGACCAAGGCTTGATTAAATTTAATTTCTTACTTAACTTAGATTGAGCAACCTGGATATCGTGAGCAGTCTGAGCGCGTAACCAGTAACCATCAGATAGGTCGAAGAAACGGCAGAGACGCAAATCGGTATCAGCAGTAATCGCACGTCTACCTTTAACAATCTCCCCGATACGTTGTGCTGGTACGTTGATCTCTTTAGCAAGTCGGTATTTTGTTATGCCCATAGGAATCATGAACTCTTGTTCTAAAAGCTCACCGGGCGTCACAGAATCAAGCCGAAGCGCACTTGCCTTGCTGTGACGAGTTACAACCTTAGTTCCCATATTGATTCTCCTCTCATTCCCTAGTGGTAATTAACAATCTCTACATCTATTGGACCAGCGGCTGTCCATTTAAAACACACACGCCATTTGTCGTTAATCCGAATACTCATCTGACCCGCACGATCGCCCTTTAGTTTCTCAAGGTTATTCCCTGGGGGAACCTTGAGGTCCTCAAGCCGACCTGCAATCTCGAGCTGTCGTAATTTACGAAGTGCAATTCTTTCGAAGGATGCAAACCTTTGAACCTGCCTGCCACTGGCAAGAGCCTCAGTCTGCTTATCCTTAAATGAAAGGATCACTTAGGTATAGTAACGTGTAGCGTTATTAACGTCAAGCGTCACTAAAAAAGCTCTATTGATGTTTTCTGACTTCATGCGCCGATCTCTTTCTGTCTCTGCTGCTGGTGACCCGAACCTTCCACCATCCACCGACAAACCCATGAATTATCCACAATTTGATCCAGGAAAGTTCAACTCTCGAGGGTCCTTGGCGATGACTGAGAGCCGCCTTTATCTATCAGTTAACCAAGGCCCGGTAGCGCAGTTGGTTAGCGACAGGCCAGCGGAGGTCGCGGGTTCAAGTCCCGTCCGGGTCGCAAAGGTTTTGGTGTCGTACTTTTTTAAGGCCGATATCAGAACCTTGTTTGGCTTGGTAGCTCAGTTGGTACGAGCGAACGACTGAAAATCGTTAGGTCGCCGGTTCGATCCCGGCCCAAGCCACAGAAAAAATTACTTTGGAAGTTTTCCTTCAGCTAATCGCTCAGCAAGTGTTGGAGCATTTTTATCTTTCTCGGACAATGACACTTCCGATGGATCCACACCCCAATCGATTCCAAGTGCTGGATCTAAAGGATTAATCTCAAATTCTTCCGTTGGCGAATATGGCGAACTGAGCAAGTAGGCAATCGTGGATGAGTGAGCCAACGATGCAAACCCATGTCCTAACCCAGCTCCTATTAAAATTGCTTTCCCGTCTTGTCCATCCAAATCAAAATAAACAGACTTACCAAAAGTTGGCGAACTCGGGCGGATATCAACAATTACATCCCGAATAGATCCGTTTATACATGTAATCCACTTTGCCTGTCCTTGTGGAGCAAGGCTGTAATGAATTCCTCGAATTACACCTCGCTGGCTTTGGGAAATATTCGCTTGCTGAATCGAAAAATCAATTCCTGTGGAGGCTTTAATGTCTCCGCTCTTAAACCACTCGCGAAAGAATCCTCGCTCATCGCTCCAAACAGGAGACTCTGCTAACCAAGCTCCTTCGATTCCCAGCGGTTTTAACTCCATGCTCTTATCCTTCCGCCTTCACGGCAGAAATGATTGCAGGCATGGCTTCTTCAAGCGCGATTCGCCAATCTCTCATCGGTTTAATACTCGTTTTTGCCCAGGCATCGTGACTTAATACCGAGTACGCAGGTCGTTTTGCTGGTCTTGGGTACTCACTCGAAGAAACAGGAACAACACGATCTATATCTGCCCCTGCTAATTTAAATATCTCCTGGGCGAACTCAAACCATGTCGCATCTCCAGAATTGGTCCCGTGATAAATCCCGGCGGGTGAATTAGATAAGCCCAACTCGACAAGTTGCTTTGCAAGATCTACAGCAGAGGTCGGTTGCCCCATTTGGTCATTTACCACCTTAATTTCACCTTCACCATTGATTGCTAGCCGAGTCATAGTCTTAGCAAAATTCTTACCCCAAGGGCTATAAAGCCAAGCTGTCCTTACAATTGATGAGTTCTCTGGGTAGATCGCAAGCACTCGCCTTTCGCCATCCGCTTTGGTGCGCCCGTATGCAGATTGAGGATCAATACTGTCATCTACCTGCCATGGGGTTTTGCCCTCACCGGAAAACACATAATCTGTTGAAAGGTGAATTAACTTTGCTCCGCAATGCTTTGCTGCCATCGCGATATTTTCTGCTCCTTCACGATTGACTCTAGATGCCTGGGGCTCATTACTTTCAGCTCCATCAACATCAGTCCATGCCGCACAGTTAATAATTACAGTGGGTGACAACTGAGAAACAAATTCACGAACTGTTGAACCTTGAGTGATATCTAAATCTTCTGACCCCCAAGCAGTAAACAAGATTCCGCGTTCACCGAGCTCTTGTGAAACGGCAATTCCTAATTGCCCTGATCTACCCGTAATTAGCCAAGACATTTAATGATTAGCGATTCTTGAGTGGCTTCCACCACGATTCATTGTCTCGATACCACTGAATAGTTTCTCTAAGACCATCTTCAAACTTAACCTTAGGTTCATAGCCCAATTCCCGATTAATCTTTGTCCAGTCAACACTATATCGAAGGTCGTGACCTTTTCTATCTTCCACATATTCAATAGAAGATTCATCTGCACCCATAGCTTCAAGAATCAAACTTGTAATTTCATTATTTGTTAGCTCACGTCCACCACCTATGTTGTAAACCTCGCCGGAACGCCCATTCATTAATACGGAATGAATACCCCGACAGTGATCATCTACGTGTAACCAATCCCGGACATTCTCTCCGGTCCCATAGACCGGAACTTTCTTGCCTTCTATTAAATTTGTAATGAATAGTGGGATTAACTTCTCTGGAAAATGGTGAGTCCCATAATTATTACTACAACGAGTAATTACTACATCTAAACCGTGCGTTCTATTGTATGACCGAGCTAACAGCTCTCCACTTGCTTTACTCGCAGAGTATGGAGAGTTTGGCTGAAGTGGCCAATCCTCAGTCCAAGATCCAGATTCGATTGAACCATAAACTTCATCAGTTGAAACTTGTAAGAATCGAATTTCTCTTCCAGATGCTTTGATTGCGTCCAACAAAACTTGAACTCCAACAATATTCGTCTGAACAAAATCTGCCGCTCCTGAGATTGAGCGATCCACGTGTGATTCTGCAGCGAAGTTAGTAACTGCATCTACTTCTTTTAGTAAGTTAGCAACGACTACTGGATCACAAATGTCACCTTGCTTAAATTTATACCGAGACAGATTAGTTGCTGAATCAAGATTCTCTATTACCCCTGCATATGTCAACTTGTCCAAAACGGTGATGCTAGAAAATCCCTGTAGGTCTCCCTTGGCGATCATTCGCACAAAGTTTGAACCGATGAAACCAGCAGCGCCCGTTATAAGTAACCTCATATGACCACTCCAATCGTGTCCTTGTATTAACCTTACCCTCTACAATCGCACAATGAAGGGAATAGTCCTCGCTGGTGGTACTGGCTCGCGTCTTTGGCCAATTACTCGATCTGTAAGTAAGCAACTTTTACCGGTGTATGACAAGCCGATGATCTATTACCCAATATCTACTTTAATGCTTGCGGGAATCAGAGAAATTTTAATTATCACAACGCCCCATGACCAGTCTCAATTCATAGAGTTGCTTGGTGATGGATCAGAAATCGGTGTTTCATTTGTGTATGCCACACAACCTGAACCTAAAGGTTTAGCTCAAGCTTTCACAATTGGTGAAGAATTTTTAGCAGGGGATTCAAGCTTGATGATTTTGGGTGACAATATTTTTCATGGTGCAGGTCTTGGACGAGACATAGTTCGCGATCTTCCAAAATCAGGCGCACACATCTTTACTTACGAAGTCGCAAACCCAAACGATTACGGAATTCTAGAAGTTAGTCAGGAAGGCGTCCCAGTCTCAATCACAGAGAAGCCAACTGAATTTATTTCTAACCTAGCAGTAACTGGCGTGTACTTTTTTGATGGCAAGGTCGCAGAAGTTGCAAAGAATGTAAAGCCTAGTAAGCGCGGTGAATTGGAGATTACTTCGGTATTAGATCATTATCTAAAATTCGGGTCGTTAAGTTTCACCCGTCTCTCCAGAGGATCTGCTTGGCTTGACACAGGAAATCCGGATTCATTAAGTGATGCCGCCGCATACGTTAAAATTATTGAAGATCGAACCGGCCTAAAAATTGGCTGCTTGGAAGAGATCGCGTTCTTAAATGGCTGGATCGGTAGATTGGAAATAGAGAGCTTGGTCAAAAAATATGGGAAGAGTCAATATGGTTTGTATCTGAAAAGGCTCGTTCTGTGAACAAAGATAGCATTTATGTTAATGATCCAAAAGCCTCGAAATACTTGTTTTACTCCACAGAGAAAAGTAATACTGAAAGAATCGTTGATGAGTCAGTATCTGTCGTGGTTCCGCTCTTTCGCCCTAGGAAGGTTTTTTTCTCCGAGGCACTGAATTCTCTGGCTCTCCAAGAGCATGATGTTGAGGAACATATTTTTGTATTTGATGGATGGTTTGAGAAATGGGCTGAATTCGAAATCCTTAGCCTTTTCCCGGATGCACATTTAATAAAATTAGAAAGAAATGTCGGTCAGGGAAGTGCACGGAATTTAGGTGTTAAGAAAAGTTCATGCAAATGGGTTGCCTTTCTAGATCAAGATGACCTTTGGGCACCTGATCATATTAGTGATTTAGTTTTTGGAACTAGATACGGTGAATTTTCTCTCGGTTATTCTGACATCAAAGAAATAGATGCGAACGGTTTTGTTACAGAGAAAAGTATGATGTACAACACTGTAGTACTAGGGATGAATAGCCTAATCAAAAAAGAAATCTCAGATTTATTGTTTCGAGATATGATGATATTTCCTTCATCCGCCATCGTCGATCGAGTTAAATTCGATTCTGTTGGTGGTTTTGCAGAGGGTCTCAAAGGTCATGAAGATGACTTTGGCTTTAGAAAGTTGCTTCAGGAGTTTCCTAATCATTTTTATTGCGACTCTGTAACTGCAAGCTGGCGCACTCATAGTTCTGGAACTTCAGGATCGATTTCTATGTCAGAATCACGACTTGCCTATTCTAAAATATTACTTTCTGAGTTTCGGGATGATGTATCAATTAAAAAGGGGATTTCGAACCGACTGTCAAAGTCATTTCTCAGAGAATTGATCGCTGCTGCTTCAATCCCTAACAATTCACAGTTCGATTTGTACCGTGGTAATTGTGTCGCATTTCTGAAAGTAACAAAGGAATTTAATACAACTATCAAATTTAGATACAGAATTATGTTCTTATTGAAGAATCCAAAGTTATTAGTCCTTTTTGTTAATATTTTAATAACCTTAAGGAAACTCTTGGTTGCTCCCGAATTTACAATTAAAATCAAATTCATTAACCCGTTTTCTCTTTTTTTTAGAATTGTCAGATTTTTGGGCAGGCGGATTCGTGAGACCAAGTAGATGCACAGTGAAGAGGAGGTTGGTGTATGCAGTCGGCTCTTTAGCCAATTTGATATTAAGAATTGACCATCTCACAGCCAATAGTAAGACAATGATTAAAAGTATTGAAGGCAAAATTGTTAAGACTCAGAATCTAGCAGTATTTGCAACATACGCGGAAAGACCTTTAGATGAATTCGATATCCAGGTTCTCACTGATCTAAGATCGAGTGGTTTTGGAATTTGCATTGTGGTTAACGTAGAAAATGAAATTCACACTAATTACTCAAATTACGCTGATGTTGTGATAAAACGGAAAAATATTGGTTTGGACATAGCCGCCATCAGAGATGCTCTTAGAATTCTTGGTAGCGATTGGAACCACATTATTTTGTTGAATGACTCTGTTGCTTGGCCTAATAAGAATTTTCCAAACGTCATCGCTGCCGTATTGGATTTCGATAGCAAAAATGAAGTCTTAGGGCTTGTTGATTCATACCAAAGATCCCACCATGTTCAATCATTCTTTCTTAGTGCCAATCACCATTCCGCCAAGCATCTGTTCGAGGTTTATATGAATATAAGAAATTGGCGATTTAAGAGATCTATTGTCACTTTCGGCGAAATTCCAATAAAAAGTAATCTCCAGCAAATTGGTGTTTACGTTCAAACTTTAATTTCTTGCAAAGAATTGGAATTGAATCTTATGCTAAAAGGGGCAACTAATTCTGATGAGGTTGAAATAATTGACTTCATAAAAAAGGGAATTCCGCTGAACCCTTCGCAGCACCTTTGGAGAATGCTTCTCGACAATGAATTCGGTTGTATAAAAAGATCTTTAGTTCAAAGTAACCCGGCCAAACTTGCCGACCCACCCACATATTTCTATGTCTCGAAGGATACTTAGAAACTTCTCTTCTTTTTTGAGACTCCTAGAACTCAGTTGGTTGGCTTTTCAGTAGGATTAAAAGGGCCAATAAGGTAAGTAAAATAAAGGGCCATGTTGCTGGTATCCAATTAGTCGAATTCTTAATCTGATCAATAATAATGCGAGGCTCAGATGTTAATGCGGGTGTAATCCCAAATGAGTGTCTCACAAAGAGCCAGACACCATTCATGAGGGCAAGTGATGCCCAAAGCTTAATAGTGTTAAGAGCGAACTTCAAAGAAGTTTCCCCAAGGAATGCAACTGTGTATATAGAAACAGCACCAAATAGACCTGAAAGATATCTCGTTTGCAAACCAACATTATACTGATGTGCCAGCAAGATGGATTGGATTGCAGGTGCAATAAATATAACAATTAGCCATAAACCTGTAAGTATGGCTCTATCAAACCTTGAAGTTTCTCTAGCTAATTTATTAAATATCTGGAATATCAATATCAACCAAACTATTAGCATCCAAGGTGCTGGAGCTAGATCGCGCCAACCAAATAGTCCAGCGTGTTCAATGAAATAGTCATAAGACCTAATTAGAAAATTTAGTAACGTATGCAGATTATTCACTTTAGCTTGACCGACAGGAATAGTGTCTGCCTGTCTGATTGACGGCCAACTAAAGAGCAGAGTTATTGGTAATGAGAGAAATCCGATCCCTCCAATAATTTTTAGTTCGCTTTTCTCGAAGGCTGACTCCGACGGTAGCCCTCTAATTTTTCCAATTCGAAATAAATACAGTCCATACAAGGAGAAAATACTAAAAACAAATGCACCTGAAAGTGGTTTGGCGGTAGAGGCAAGAAAGACCATGATAAGTAGCCACGCCCAGTAACTTCGGCTTTCATTCCGTTTCTTTTGGTGAGTTTCTTTTCCAAATAGCATCAAGGCGATTCCTATACTTGAAAAAATCTCCAGGTTGTTTGGGTTATAAGCGCCTATCATTGAAAGCGCTAGGGGTGTGATCCCAAATGCGATTGAAATTAGCAATTTCCGAAAATCATTTTTCCAATAGTAGATCGGGATGAGGAGCATGCAAAAAGAAAGTAAGAATGACAAAAACTTTGTGGCAATAAGAGCAATTTCTCCACTTAGAAACAAGGCTGGCCAACTAGTTAGGTAAAACCATGGTTTGGGGTAATTGATTAGAGCAGTATCTGAAAGGTGCATGACCTGCGTGCCAACTTCAAATTTTTGGCAATTTGCGGGGATGTTGATCTTGAAGGCAAAACAAGAAGAATTTGTTATATTCATGTAGGTGGATTTATTGACTGTGTCACCTGAAAAGACCTGCGTTTGAAACAATCCGTACTCTAGATAAGTTGGCTCATCGGGGGAGCCACCAAATGGAATAGGTAAGGTCCAAACTAGCCCTATGCCAAAGATTATAGAAACTAGCCATACCTTAAATTTGCGGTCACTTTTGAAACTTGTGCGGCTTTCTCTCTTGTCCAAAAGGTCTTTATTCATAAAGCTTCTCCCCCAAATAGAGCTCAATATCCTCGATGCACGCGCCGTAAGGTTCAATATCTTTAGTCATGACTCTTTCCCACCAGTCAAATGTCATGTTTATTGCTTGCTTTGAGGTAAATCGTGGATGAATACGCAATAGTTCATTTGCTTTGCTCGAATTCAACACTAAATTTTTTGCCTCGAAAACATTGGAATTTTGAACTATAGGTTGAACTCCTTCTAACTCACTTACAAGAGGATGTGACATAAAAATGTTTACAATATCCTGGACAGAAATACCAACTTCAAGCGGGCCAAGATTTATTGCATTTATCTCCACACCATTTAGTGCGCTCTCCAAGACAACCAAATATGCAAATAATGGGTCGATAACATGTTGCCATGGGCGAATGCTTTCAGGGTTTCTTATTTCTACAGGTATCCCATTAATAACGCCGCGAATAAGATCTGGGATTATGCGGTTCTCCGCAAAATCACCGCCACCAATTACGTTTCCCGCACGAACTGAGACAACTTTTGGGCCACCTGCAACTTTCGCTATCTGCTGCCAAGCCGCAACTACTGACTCAGTTCCTACTTTGCTTGCACTGTAGGGATCTTTGCCTTCAAGTGGATCTGTCTCGACAAATGCCCTCCCAGAATTGTCGTTTCTATAAACTTTGTCGGTTGTTACCACAATTATTGCTTTCACAAAGTCTTTCCTGAATGCGATATCTAATACATTCACCGTGCCCATAACATTTACATCAAAAGTTTCCCGAGGACTTTCGTATGACTTAAGAACCAGCGGTTGTGCAGCCATGTGGATGATTGTCGATGGTTTGTGTAGATCAATGAATTTTTCTAGAGCCCCACGGTCTCGAATATCTGAAAACTCTTCGGGAATAGCTCCGGTACGTTCTGCACGTTCAAAAAGAGAATCTTTTTCAGCCGGTAATGAGTATCCAACAACAGGGATATTTAAATGCTCCAACAAAAAAGTCATCCAGGTACCCTTAAACCCTGTGTGACCAGTTAATAAAAGGGGTCCTGGCAACTCCCTTAAGTGTTGCCCTGGTGGCATTTCCATGTATGAACTGTAGTCTTAACCCACTGAACAACAAGCAAAGCACTACTTTCGTGGCGCAGTCAGGGATGAATTTGAGCGAGAATCTAGACTCCAAGATTGAACAGTTAGTTAAAGATGCTTTTTCAGAGTTGCATTTATCCAAAAGCTTTATAGCTGGAGAAACAAACATTCCAGTTACTGGAAAAGTCTTCGGGGAACCAGAACTTCGTGCCGCAACAAAAGCGAGTCTAGATTTCTGGCTGACCTCTGGCCCATATACGGAGGAATTCGAGTCCCGCTTTGCTAAGACTGTCGGAATGCGCCATGCATTCATGGTTAACTCGGGGTCATCAGCCAATCTTTTGGCACTAAGCGCCTTAACAAGTCCGTTTCATGGCGACCGTGCACTAAAGCCAGGTGACGAAGTTATTACTGTTGCAGCCGGATTTCCAACAACTGTCACGCCTATCCTTCAAAATGGATTAGTCCCCGTATATGTTGATGTCGATCCCGAAACTTATGTTGCAATTGATGAGCAAATGGAAGCTGCGGTCTCTTCAAAGACTAAGGCCATCATGATGGCGCATACTCTGGGAAATCCATTTAATCTTGACTTTGTTAAAGATTTGGCAAAGAAGCACAACCTTTGGCTTATTGAAGATAGTTGCGATGGGTTAGGTGGAACATACAGAGATAAGACCTTGGGAAGCTTTGGAGATCTCTCAACATTTAGCTTCTATCCGGCACACCACATCACAACGGGTGAGGGCGGCGCGGTGTTGGTCAAGAAAGTTGCACACAAAAGAATTGTTGAATCTTTCCGAGACTGGGGAAGAGATTGCTGGTGCCCACCAGGATGCGATAACACCTGTTTAAAGCGTTATGAGTGGACTTTGGGCGAATTGCCGGAAGGTTACGACCACAAATACACATATTCACATCTTGGATATAACTTGAAATCTGGTGATATCCAAGCGGCTATCGGCTTAGCGCAATTAGATCGCCTTGATTCTTTTATCGAGCTTCGTCAAAGAAATTGGGCTTACCTTCTAGAGGGTTTGAAGGGGCTCGAAGAGTATTTTGTTTTTCCAAAGGTAACAGAGCACAGCAACCCATCATGGTTTGGATTCGCATTAACGGTAAAACCAAGTTCACCAAAGACAAGAAATCAGATTGTTCAAGAATTAAATGAGAAGAAGATAGGTACGCGCTTACTCTTTGGCGGCAATTTGCTTCGTCAGCCAGCGTTCATGGGAACGCCTCGCAGAGTTATTAGTGATTTAGCAAACACCGATCGAGTTATGAATGACACATTTTGGATTGGCGTTTGGCCAGGTCTGTCTATTGAAATGCTTGATTACATGATCTATCAAATACACGGAATAGTTGGAGTCGACAAATGAAAGTAGTAATTTTAGCTGGCGGTCTTGGATCGCGACTTCGCGAAGAGACGGAAATCAAGCCAAAGCCAATGGTAGAAGTTGTCGGGCTTCCAATTATTTGGCACATCATGAATGGTTACTCTTCCTATAACCATAAGGAATTTGTAATCTGTGGTGGATATAAAAATGAAGTAATAAAGAACTGGTTTGCTAATTTACGACTGTTTAAGTCGGACGTCCGAATTAAGGTTGGAGAATCACAGAATCTTGAGTTCATGGATGATGCTCATGAAAATGGATGGGACATTATTATTAGCAACACAGGTGCAGAGACTCAAACAGGTGGAAGGCTTTATCGCGTTAAGAAATACTTGCGGAATGAAACGTTTTTATGCACTTACGGTGATGGGCTTGGAAATGTGGACATAGATGCACTTATTCGTTTCCATAAATCACACGGAAAAATCGCCACCTTAACAAGCGTTAAGCCTCCCACACGATTTGGAGTGATTGATATTTCCACTGATGGCGCTATTAAAAGTTTTAGGGAAAAACCTCAAACAGATTCTTGGGTGAACGCTGGTTTCTTCGTGTTTGAACCTGAAGTCTTTGATTACCTTGATGAGGATTGCGTACTAGAACACAGGCCTTTGGAGAGACTGGCCGAAGATGGTCAGTTAATGACATTCAAACATGAAGGATTCTGGCAACCTATGGATACCTATCGGGATAAACTGGAACTTGAATCCCTTTGGAATGCTGGTAAACCACCTTGGACTGTTTAAAAAGTAAAGGAATTATTCATGAATAAGCCTGCACACCAGCATAAAGTTGCTGACGTTATAGCTGAAACACTCTTCGCGCAGGGCATAACACAAGTTTTTGGTATCACTGGCGCAGGAAATATTCAGATTTTTGATGCGCTGGCTCGTCATGGTGGATTTTCTCTGGTGTTTACTCATCATGAGCAAGCTGCGGTGATGGCAGCCAATACTTACTTTAGAACCACAGGGAATTTAGCGCTTGCACTTGTAACGACTGGTGGTGGTTCCACGAACGCGCTCACTGGTGTTGTCAGTTCAAATATGGATTCAATTCCCGTCTTAGTCATCGCTGGTAACGAACCTAGTCGGTATACAACAGAAGACAATAACCTTCGAATTTGGGGAATCCAGGGTTTTGATTCCGTTGAGGTGATGTCGCCAGTAACCAAGCTCGCAATGCGAGTCACAAATTCTTCAAACGTCGCCGAAAATATGAAGTTTGCAATTAATGCTGCACTCTCCGGGAAGCAAGGGGTTTCTTGGGTTGAAGTACCTCTGGATTTACAGTCAGTCCGTGTTGTAGCTCAAGATATATCGGAAGCCAAGTTATCTCCAGCGCCAACGGCTTCTGCAGATCAGATTTCCTCTGTAATTAGTGCATTGAGGCATGCGAAGAAGCCACTGCTGTGGCTTGGTTATGGAATCAAATCTGCAAAAGCTGATGATATTTTGAAAGAATTTCTCCAGGCACATGAAATCCCTTTTTTGTTGTCATGGGCAGGTTCTGATCTCATAGATAACAGCAATGTTTTGTATGTTGGCAAAGCGGGCGTATACGGTCAACGGCATGCGAATTTAATTTTGCAAGCCGCAGATTATGTTTTAGCCATCGGAACCCGATTAGCTATCCCACAGATTGGATATTCTCTTGAGGAGCTAGCGCCCGAAGCGCGAATAGATTTAGTAGATATTGATTCTAACGAAGTGCACAAATTGGGTGAGCGTGCGACAGAGGCAATTCAAGCCGACGCAGGGGACTTCTTGTCCCAGCTATTGCAAGATTTATCCTCGAAAAGTAAGTTGACTTTCCCCAACTGGCTTGACCATATTGCAAATGTGAAAGAAAGGTTCCCACTAATAGCCCAGGAACATGAAGATACAAACGGTTATATGAATTCTTATAAGGTAATTGAACGTCTAAATGGTTACTTTAAAGATGATTCCATCTTTGTGACTGACATGGGCACCGCACTTCTATCTGGATTTTACGGGTTGGATCTTCAGGAAAATCAAAGATTGATGACTTCCACTGGTTTAGGCGAAATGGGATTTGGGTTACCGGCGGCTGTTGGTGCTGCATTTGGTAGACCTGATAAGGACATTATTTGCCTAAATGCCGACGGTGGAATGATGATGAACTTACAAGAATTACAAACAATCGTTCATCACAACCTTAATATCAAGATTCTTATTTTCAATAATGATGGCTATTTAATGATTAAACGTTCACAAATTGCTCTTCTTGAAGGTCGATTCGTGGGAGTTGACTCAGAATCTGGACTTAGTTGCCCTAATTTTGAAAAGATCTCCGTAGCTTTTGAGATTCCTTATTTCAGGTTAAGAAATTGGGAGGATTTTGATCATGGATTTAAAGAAATTCTAAATAAAAAGGGCCCGTCCATAATTGAGATTTATATGGACCCGGTCCAAGGCTTCTTCCCACGTCTAATGACTTCCACTTCTCCAAATGGCACTTTGGTTTCTCCACCACTTGAAGATTTAACTCCATTGATTTCGATAGAAGATTTGGAATGGGCACTCCAAAGAAAAGCAGGTCACCGCTCCTATCAAATTCGTGGTTTAAGTTAATTCTAAGTGACCTTCATGAATGTTGCCATCCTTGGAAGCGGCCAGATCGGAACCGATCTGCTAATAAAACTGTCCAAACTATCTGAATTCAAAGTGGTTCTAGTTTCTGGCAGACGTGACGACTCTCCGGGTCTAAAAATTGCAAAAGAAATGGGTATTCCCACGAGTACTTCCGGTTTAGAAGGAGTTCTCACATTAAATGGGCTTGATGTACTTATCGATTGCACTTCGGCAGCAGACCACATCCTCCATTGGGAGGCACTTAAAGAGCTTGAGATTCATGTTCTCGACATGACCCCTGCGAAAATTGGGGATGTTTACATTCCGAATGTCCTTCGTATTAAATCTAAAGTCGAACAGAATTACTTAAACCTAAACTTAGTTACTTGTGGTGGACAAAGTTCGGCGCCACTAGTCTTCGCCTTAAGAAAGATTCTAAACATTACAAGGGTCGAAATAGCCAGCAACATTGCCTCGCTAAGTGCGGGCCCAGCCACTAGAGCAAACATTGATGAGTACATAGACACGACTGAAAAAGTACTGACTGAAGTATCTGGTGCGAATGAGACCAAGGCAATCCTCGTTCTTAATCCAGCAGTTCCGCCAATAACAATGCAGACTACTGTTTATGTAGACTTCGAATCGGATATTACTCTTGAAAAGAGTGTAATTCTTGACCAGATAAATATTGTTGTCCGACAAATGCAGACTTATGTTCCCGGTGTGCGCTTGTTGATGCGCCCAGTAATTGCTGCCAATCGCGTAACAATAACTTTACAAGTTAAAGGAAACGGAGACTATCTTCCTTCTTATTCCGGTAATTTAGACATTATAAACGCGGCCGCAATCCAAGCTCTTTTTGAACTCTATCGTCGGGATCTCGAGGTGAGTAGATAAATGGAAAAATTAATTATTACAGACGTTACGTTGAGAGATGGAAGTCATGGGATCTCACATCAGCTTCGAGCCTCTGACATTGCAAAGTATTGCCAAGCAGCCGAAAGCTCCGGAGTACCTATCGTAGAAGTTGGGCATGGAAATGGGCTTGGTGCATCCTCAGCGCTTATCGGTTTTTCACTTATATCTGATGAAGATATGTTGGTTGCCGCACGCGAGAATCTAAAGCAAACGAAGTTGGGAATCCATGCTATTCCTGGCCTAGCAACCCGTGAGAGAGACTTGCAACGAGCTGTTGAGATTGGTGTCGATAGTTTCAGGATTGCATCTCATTGCACAGAAGCAGATACAACAAAGAAACATATCGAATTTGTAAGAAACGCCGGCAAAGAAGCAGTCGGTGTTTTAATGATGAGTCATATGGCCTCGGCAAAAGTTCTAGGTGAGCAAGCAAAACTAATGGTGGAATATGGAGCAACTAGCATTTTGATTATGGACTCAGCTGGTGCTTACTTGCCAGAGGATGTTTTTGAGAGAATCGAAGTACTTTTTCACGAGACAGGCGTTCCTGTAGGTTTCCATGCACACAATAATCTTGGGATGGGAATTGCAAACAACTTAGCGGCCATCAAAGCCGGTGCTACGAAACTAGATGGGTGTGCGCGTGGACTTGGTGCAGGAGCCGGAAACGCTCAAATTGAGGTTTTAGTTCCAGTTTTGCACAAATATGGATATGAAACAGGTATAAATCAAATCGATCTTCTTGATGCAGCTGACATAGCTGATGAGAATTTCGCGGGAGTTGGACCAACGATTACATCTCTAAGTCTAATCAGTGGTCTAAATGGTGTTTTTTCTGGATTCGTCAAACCGGTAGTTGCTGCTGCAAAAGAGTACGGTGTTGATCCGATAGAAATTTTCATTGAGCTTGGGAGACGAAGAGTCGTAGCGGGTCAAGAAAACTTAATTGTTGAGGTTGCCCAAGAACTTTTACAACGCGATTCTACTCTTTAGTCGCATCGCTATTTCGAATCCATTTAATAGTTCTTTCAATTCCGAGATCTACATTTACTTGTTGACGCCAACCAGTTGACCGTAGAAGTTCGTTACTGGGTAGAACAATTGTGTTAGGTGAGTAGACCGTTTCGGTGTCATTCGATTCGAATACAATTTCGCCCCCTAATCCAGCGATTTCAGAAACCCGCGAGGCAAATTGTAAAATGGATAATTCATACTCAGATCCAACGTTTATTGGTGTGCTTATTTCTGAGTCTAAAACTTTTAGTAAACCTACAATACTGTCCTCCAGATACATGAAGCTCCTGATTTGCGTACCCGAGGTTTTAAGAATTGGAGGATTGCCGAATGAGGCAGACCATAAAAAGTCTGCAAAGGACCTTCCATCATCTATGCGCAGTCCTGGACCAAACGAATGAAACAGCCTTGCAACTTTTCCATCGACACCTACATCAGTAAGCGAAAGGGTTAATCTCTCTCCAGATAATTTCGCTTCAGGGTAGTTTGAACGATAAGTCGACGTATCTAATTTCCCTACAAAGTTTTCATTTACTTTGGCAGGTGCCCCTGAACCATATACTTCTCCAGTAGAAATAAAAAGAGTTTTTTCAACTAGTCTCGGATTTTTCAGCAAATTTCTCATAATGTTGCAATTGACATTTAAAATTGCTTCTCGGGTTAGCCTGGCAGTTGGACTTGCTGCACTTGCCCCGTGAATTAAGATTTCATAGTCGAAGTCAAGATCATCTTTCTCGAGATCCAATCTCAAAAAAGTTAGTTTCTTATGCTCATTCAATGCCTGTATATTGGGAAACTTCCCACTTTTGGACACTGCTATAACTTTAGGTGCAGCGTCACCTAAAAAAGCTGTACATCGGATTAATGCGTAGGTAAGGTAACCACACACTAACCCTGAAGCGCCAGTAATTACAACACGTTTCTCTGCAAAACTTTCAAAGTTGAATCTCCGAGAAATTGAGCGGATTTCCTCTTCTGAAAGTAAATTAACGGAAGTCAATTTTCCCTATGAATATTCTTAAGTAATTTTAAGTGCTTAACATTTTCACTATGACAAAATACAAAATTTGTCTCACTTGTAGATTCGTCAATTAAGTCAATTTGTTGAAGTTTCGATTCTCCAACAGCGAAACAGAGGTACCCAAGACGAGTCAGTAAGTCAACCACATCTTGAGGACTGCTTTGGAATGGCCTCATCCATTTTCTTAGGAGTTCAACAATGATCGTCGGATGTTCTTCTTCAATTGTTTCTATTGCACCTTGAAGCAGTTGGAATTCTGCACCTTCAACATCGATTTTGAATAAATTGGCCCCCAAAGTTTGAGAACGGAGATTATCAAGTTTTTCCACTTTCACTGAAAATTCTTCTGGTGAACCTTCCTCTGGGTGAAGGTTCATCAAAGAACCACCACCCGAGCCTGTAAATGCCGGTACGGAAAAAGTAGCATCGCCAGTAAAATTACTTAATGCAAAATCTGATACTTCAATATTATTTGTTACGAAGTTAAGTTCTGTGTTTTGTATAAAAGATTTTCTGATATTCGGATTAGGCTCGAAGGCTAATACCTTCAGATTCTTTTTCATTAGACATGCTCCCACGCTATAAAAGCCTATATTTGCCCCAATATCAAGGAACTTATTCGATGATGACGCCAACTCAAATATTACGTCTTCTAACAGAGATTCGTAATTTCCGTTTGCGAGAATTGTGAAAGAGGCAGTTCTCAAGTCGTTTTTAGGTATGACAAGGCTTAGGAGTTCATTGTTCCTAAGCTGATATTTCACAACTAAATAGTCACAGAAAATTTCAATGCTAACTTGATCCTTGAGAAGTAGATGTTGTAATTTTCGAGCATCGTTTAAAGAGGAATTAATTACACTCCAAAATTCTTCCCTGCTTAGATTTCCATTTATATAACTTGACTTAAATTCGTAATCATCATTTTCGTTGTTTAACATGCTGGAAAGACCCCTCGCCTATTGAATCACGAATCACATAATTTGGACGTCCTTTAACTTCTTCGTAAATCAATGAAAGGTATTGCGCCATTACCCCTAGGCAAAGAAATACGAGGCCAAACCCGCTAATAATTGCACTGACAATTAGCCCATAACCGGCGAAAGGAACACCAACTTGAATCCATATTGCCAAGAAACCCAAGAGTGTGGTAGCTGCTAGTCCAAAAACTATCAATCCGAGCAAACCAATAAAATCCAAAAGTGAATATGAATTTGAAAGTACACCTTTGATCGCATATTTAATTGCAACTCTACTAGAGGCTTTTGATTCCCCTGAAGTACGTAACTTCCTTGCAATAATTATACCTTTGCTTCGAAACCCAAGCCAAGGTAATAACGCACGAACAAACCGATTTCTTTCATCGATTTGAATTAATGCATCCGCCATCTTTCTTGATATCAATCGATATACAGAAGAATCTTTGACTATAAGACCGCCGCTAAAGCGATTTGCAAAGTAATAAAAAATCTTAGAATTAAAATTTCGAAACCAAGACACGCCTGGGCGCGAGTTTACAATTTGGTATACATGATCAAAACCAGCTTCGTACTCACGCAGAAAATTAGGTATAGCCTCTGGCGGATCTTGTAGATCCGAAGTCATCATTATGACCACGCTGGCTGATGAATTTTTTATCGCTGCAAAAATCGATGCTTCGAAACCAAAGTCTCGGGACATTTGAAATCCATATACATTTTCATACTCGGCTGCAAGCTCTTCTATCACAGGCCATGTTTTATCGCTTGAATCATTGTCGCAAATGATGAGCCGCCAAGAGTAATTTTCCGCCGACATTGCTTCTTTAATCTGCGCATACAAAATAGGGATGTTAAGTTCTTCGTTTTTGGCGGACGTTACGATATCAAGCGTTGGAAAACCAGACTTCTTCATGCATAAATCTTACTTGGGATCCATCGTTTCCCACGAAATTGGAACCAAATTCAATTCAATATTTGCTTTCAATGGTAACTTTTGGGTCAAAAGTATGGTCATCTTCTGAATTTTTGAGTGCGCTTGTAAGTACATAGTTGGAGCTATTCATTTGGAGTGCAATCTTTTGGAAAGTTTTAGGACAAATATCCGAAAGAAGACATTATGAAAGTTTCCGTAATTGTGGTCCAGTTAAGTTCTGGAGCCATAGCTATCACCTCCTTTAACTTCTCCCGAGCTTGGGGGTGCTCGGGAGATCAAAAGCCCCCAGGTATTGCGGAAGTGAAATCGGGTTGTCACAAAGCGAGTGGATATTAGGGCGATTCTCGGAACTGGGTCGGAAAGCAACGCCACGGTGTGGGTTGCCTTGGAATGTCCGATGTAGCGGGTTGAAAGTTTTCCTTGGAATGTTTCAGTTTGGGTTTCAAATTGTGACTTTGTATCGAACTGGTCATAGCATTGAATTTGTCAGTCGTGAGTGCAAAGGTCTACTAATCACCTATTGAAGGGAAAGTTAATGATTTCTGACGCTTGGGGTTTAGCAATTCAAAAGAGCAGTTCTGCTTATAAGAAATTTCAGGAGGCTAATCTCAATGGTTCGCTAAAGGAGCAACTTGAAGCATGGGCCCAATATCAGTTGGCTGAAGATGCTCGTGAAATTGCAACAATTGAAGCTGGATTTGGACCTGCTTGGCCACCTAGAACTGAATTAGGATTGAAATATATGGGAATTACGCGTGACGAATGCAATCAGATGATTATCAAGTTCAATTCTAAAAACTAATCGAGAACTACAGAACCCGTAGGAGTTGTTAATTGAACAGCAACAATTCCGTACTCACCATCATTTGTTGATGGATCAACAAAATCAACTGATGCGCCATTTAAACCATCAAGAATTTCAGTCTTAAACCAAGAATCAGCCAGGTGATCAGTATCTGCAATCGTGATCTTTTCAATTGAAGCTACTGCCTTTCCATCTTGTGATGGATGATCAGAAGTTAACCATTGAATAAAGAATGGAAGTTCGCGAGAGTCTGTGATCTCATTAACTCCGATTTGCTTCCACTTAAGATCGCTGCCATCTGGACGTGTGCGGTGACCTTCGATAGCGCTGCGGCCAAACTTCTCTTCAACCTTTGAAATATCTTCAGTTGCAAAAACCCAAGTGAGCCAGCCTCCGCCTTCTTGTGCTTTCTTGCTAACAGCTTTGCCCCAAGGGGTTTGCTCTGTTGCTGGGTGATCTAGTGGGCAGACAACTTCGATGTATTGGCCGTTTTGAAGAGGCATTGTGAAGTTGCGAGTACCAAAGCGTGGATGGACTCCGCCATCTACGAAGGTGCTGCCAAGGCGTGAGCCCAGGCGTTGAACGGTGTCGGCTAGTTGATCATGGGAAGTTACATATGAGACATGGTCTAAGCGCATGGGGAAATCTTGCCCTATGAAAGGGGGTGGTGATTACCAAGTTTGAGGTGCCGGTGGTCAGGTTTTGTGCGGGAAATTGGGCTGTTTTGGAGGTTCTGGGGCTAGCGGGCCAGGACGCACATCAGCGCCTCAACAGTCAGCAATGGGGCGGCGTTATGGCTCAGGTTGGTACGGGCATCCATGATGGCGTTGATCTTTTTGATAGTTGATTGTGGCTTTGCTTTTTCGGCGATTGCGCGGATTTCGGTTTCCAGCTCTTTGTTAATAAGTGCATCGTTGGCACCTGCTTGAACCATCATGACATCGCGATAGAAAGTAGCGATATCAAGCAGCGCTGCGTCTAAGCCATCGCGGATCATGCGGGTTTGACGGGTCTTTTGTTCTTTTTCTAAATCTTTAATTGCTTTGCTTCCGCCAGTTGCCATTCCGCGGCCGGTTGCACCTTTGCCATAGGCGAGTGCCAGATCATCGGTCTCTTTTTCATTTCTTAGCTCTGCAGCAGTTGTTGCTTGCTCTGTTGCAAGATCAACAAGTGTTTGTGCCGCAGCAAAAGCAGAAGAGATTCCTTGAAGTGTTAATGGCAGTTTCATGATTGTGTTACGGGTGTTGCGCACAGATTCGTTATTGGCCAAGTAGCGAGCGCGACCAATGTGACCTTGGCTTACCCTTGCTGCAAAATCTGCCATGACAGGTGAGATGCCATCACGGGTTTGAAGAACTTGTGCAACAGCTGTGTTAGATGGTGTGACAAGTTGCAGGTGGCGACAGCGTGATCTAATTGTTGGCAACACATCATGGAGCGTTGGAGCGCAGAGTAACCAGACTGTTCTGTTACCTGGTTCTTCAATTGCTTTAAGTAATGCATTTGCTGCAGACTCCGTGAGTCTGTCAGCATCCTCCATAACAACTACGCGCCAGCCACCCATAGATGGTGCCCAGGCAACGCGTGTGAGTAGCTCTCTTACTTCATCAATCTTGATTGACAATCCTTCTGTGACAATTACTTCAACATCTGGGTGTGATCCATTGGATGCTGATCTACATTCATTGCATGTGCCACAACCATCTTTAGAACACACAAGTGCTTGAGCAAATGCGATTGCAGCAGATGATCGACCTGAGCCAGGAGGGCCCGTAAAGACCCAGGCATGGGTCATTTCCTGTGATTCTTCGCCACTTCTTGTCGCAGCTACAGCCTTTTGCAGGATCTCAACAACATGTTCTTGACCAACAAGATCTGTATAGACGCTCACTTTTTCTTGGCTGTCTTCTTCTTTGGAGCTGCCTTTTTAACAGCCTTACCTGCAGCCCTTATTGGGCGCAGTAGTAGATTGCCTTTGTCTTCAACAGCGTTGCGCTTAAGTGCAGGGATTTCACTGACTCTAGAGATGATGGCCGCGTGGGTGTCCTCTATGGATTGATTGCCATCGATGATGACATAGCGCTCTGGATCAAGGGCTGCTAACTGCAAGAACTCTTGACGTACTCGCTCATGAAAATCCATTGGTTGTGATTCAAGGCGATCTTTACTCTTTAAACGAGCAAGACCAATCTGTGGTGGCAGATCAATAATGATTGTAAGAGTCG
>Ga0214923_10002279_pt1 | contig 25741 bp, 23 predicted proteins | sample LL1510_MetaG_FD_177993 | JGI IMG/M metagenome (GOLD analysis project Ga0214923, IMG submission 177993) | Freshwater microbial communities from Lake Lanier, Atlanta, Georgia, United States - LL-1510 | ecosystem: Environmental > Aquatic > Freshwater > Lake | place: USA: Georgia | collected...
TCGACTTGGAAGTTCGGGCATGGAACGCTCTGCGGATGGTGGCGGCGACCCATTAGGCTACAATCGAAGCGACTGCTCCTGCTCTCCCCGATAGGGTGCCGCCGATGACGCCGCCCCCCGCGATTTCCAGTGTTCCAGACGCCCTCGGCCGGTTCGGCCGGTTCGGCGGCCGCTACGTGCCCGAGACGCTCTCCGCCGCGCTCGACCAGCTGGAGCGGGAATACGCCGCCGCCCAGGCCGACCCTGCGTTCCACGCCGAGCTCGACGGATTGCTCGCGGCGTTCGTGGGGCGTCCCACGCCGCTGCTTTTCGCACCGCGGCTCACCGAGCACGCCGGCGGCGCCCGGATCTATTTCAAGCGCGAGGATCTCAGCCACACCGGCGCCCACAAGATCAACAACACGCTCGGCCAGGGCCTGCTCGCGATCCGGATGGGCAAGCGGCGGATCATCGCCGAGACGGGCGCCGGTCAGCACGGTGTGGCCACGGCGACGGCCTGTGCACGGTTCGGCCTGGAATGCGTCGTCTACATGGGGGCCGAGGACGTCCGCCGGCAGGCGCCCAACGTGCGCACCATGCGGTTCATGGGGGCCGAGGTGCGGCCCGTCGAGAGCGGGTCGCGCACGCTGCGCGACGCGATCAACGAGGCGATGCGCGACTGGATGGGCTCCGTGGAGACGACCCACTACATCATCGGGTCGGTCGTCGGCCCGCACCCCTTCCCGCGGATCGTCCGCGACTTCCAGGCGGTCATCGGCCGGGAGACGCTCGACCAGTGTCGCCGGCAGCTCGGACGGCTGCCCGACGCGGTCGTGGCCTGCGTCGGCGGCGGCAGCAACGCGGCCGGGATGTTTTTCCCGTTCGTCGACCACTCCGAGGTGCGGCTCGTCGGCGTCGAGGCCGGGGGCCGCTCCGGGAAGCCGGGCGACCACGCGGCGAGCCTCTCCTACGGCAGCCCGGGCATCCTCCACGGATCGTTGAGCTACGTCCTCCAGGACGCCGACGGCCAGACGTCCGACGTGCATTCGGTATCGGCGGGGCTCGACTATCCGGGCGTGGGGCCGGAGCACAGCTACTGGCGTGATCTGGGCCGGGTCGAATACACGAGCGTGACCGACGGCGAGGCGCTCGACGCCTTCGACCTCGTGGCCCGTCGCGAGGGGATCCTGCCCGCGCTCGAGACGTCGCACGCGCTCGCCTGGGCGGCGCGCGAAGCGGCCAGGCGGCCGCCGGACGAGATCCTCGTCGTGTGCCTCTCGGGCCGGGGCGACAAGGACGCGGCCGAGATCGCCCGGCTCCGCGGCCTGGCGGCCGACGGCGGCGGGGCCGCGCGATGAGCTCGACAGCCACGGCGCCGGCCCGCCCGATCGAAAGGCTCGCAGCGGTCTTCGCGGCCCACCGCGCCGCGGGCACGAAGGCCGTCGCCCCGTTCGTGACGGCAGGCGATCCAGACGCGGCCACGTGCGTGGCCGTGCTCGAGGCGCTCGACCGGGCCGGGGCCTCGCTGTGCGAGCTCGGCGTGCCCTACAGCGATCCGATCGCCGACGGTCCGGTGATCCAGGCGTCGTACACGCGGGCCCTCGCGGAGGGCGTCACGCTCGAGGGCGTGTTCGGCGTCGCACGCGAGGCGGCGGCCCGGGTGCGGATGCCGATCCTGGCGATGGCCAGTTACTCGCTCATCTTCCGCCGCGGCATCGCGAGATTCGTCGCCGACTCGCTGGCCGCCGGTCTGGCGGGACTCGTCGTACCCGACCTCCCGCTCGAGGAGAGCGATGAACTCGACGCGGCCTGCCGGTCGGCCGGCCTCGCGCTCGTGCGGCTGGTGACGCCCACCACGCCGCCTGAACGCGCAGCCGAGATCGCCCGGCGGTCGACCGGCTTTCTCTACTGCGTGTCGGTTGCGGGGGTCACCGGGGCCCGGGCCGACCTGCCCCCGGGGCTCGTCGACCGGGTGCGCTGGCTGCGGTCGCAGACCGACGTGCCGATCCTCGTCGGCTTCGGCATCGCCGGGCCCGAACAGGCACGGGCGGTGGCCGGGGTGGCCGACGGCGTGATCGTGGGTTCGGCGCTCGTGCGGCACGTGGCCGAGGCCGCCGGCCGCCCCCGCGATGAACTCCTCGACGCCGTGGGCCGGTTCGTCGAGGGCCTCGCCGCCGCCTGTCGCTGACGGCATCCGCCCCGCCACATTGCGGTGGCCCCGCCCGGGAACCGCGCCGTATAACGGAATCCGGCACCGATGGCTGACGCACCTCGAACGAGCGAGGTTGTGATGTTCGCCGCCCGCGACCCAGACGACATCGACCGGTTTTTCCGCGGCCTCACCGAATACGCCTTCCATGCCAGGCTGGGCGTCGTCGATCCGCCCCTTGTCGACTACGTCGCCCTGCTGCTCGTGCGGTTTCTCCGCCACGATCCGTCGGCGGCGCCCGCGCCCGGAGCGCCCGGTACCCCGGACGTCACCACGCTGTTCGCGGCGGCCCGCGACCACTCGCCCGACGAGGCCCTGGCCGAGTACCGCCACATCGGCGACTACACGCTGTTCTGGAGCGGCCTCTACCCGGAGGCGGTCGAGCGGCTGCGGAGGCTCGGCCGGGCCGATCACCTCGTCGATTTCCGCGCCGCCGGCAAACAGGCCTACTGGATCGCGAGCACGCTCGAGCCGGCCGACGCGGGTGCCGAGCGGCTGCTCTTCGAGCGGCTGAGCCACGACTACGACCTGTGCGTGGAGGGTCTCGGCGAGGTGCGCCGGGCGTGGAACGACGCCGCGTAGTGCCCGGCCGCTACCCGAGCAGTTGCGCCGTCCAGGCGGGGTGGAACCCGGCGGCGCTGACGGGAATCTCCGCGGCGACGAGGGCGGCCACCAGCCGCGCGGGGGAAACGCGGGCGGGCTCGCAGGCGGCCTCCACGTGATCGGCGTCGGCCACGCGGACGTCGCCGACGAGCGGGCGGAGCACCGCGGCCGCCTCCTCGGCCCGCCCCGGACAGGCGCAGCGGTACCTGAACCGCCGGCCGGCGGCGGAGGGGAAGGCGTCGATCGAGCAGCCGCCGGCGGCCGCGATCCGGCCCGCCTGCAGCACCGCGAGGTCGGTGAAGCACGGCGGCACCGTGGCGTCGTCGAGCGCCGCGAGCACCGTGCGGCCCATCAGTTGGGCGTCGCCCACGACGGCCTCCACGCCCTCCCGCTCAATCGGATCGAGGCCGCTGAACGGGTCGTCGAGCAGCAGCACCTGCGGGTCGTGGAGGAGCGCTCGGCCGAGGAGCAGCCGCCGCGCGGCGCCGTCCGGCAGGCTCTCGATCGGATCGGTGGCCCGGTCGGCGAGCCCCGCGAGGTCGAGCGCCTTGGCGACCGCCGTGCGTCGGGGTTTCCCCCGCAGGCCGGTCGCGGCGGCGGCCAGTTCGAGGAACTCTCCGGCGCGGCACGGCGGCCAGGCGGGGGGTCGCGCGGGCACGTAGCCGACGAGCCGGCGCACCGCCGCCACGGCGCGGCGCACCGAGTGGCCGAGCACCGTGACGTCGCCGCCGACGAGCGGCACGGCCGCGGCGGCCGCGGCCACGAGCGACGTCTTGCCAGCCCCCGTCCGGCCGATCACGGCGACCGCCCGCCCGGCCGGCACGTCGAGCGAGACGCCCTCCAGCACCGGGCGGCCCGCGAGCACGAGCGTCGCGTCGTCGAAGCGGATCATGGCCCGGCGGCGGCGCGGCCGAGGCGGTCGGCCGTCATCTCGATCGACACGAGCAGCCCCTTCGCCTTGTTGAGCGTCTCCTGGAGTTCGAGCGCAGGGACGCTGTCGGCCACGATGCCCGCGCCGGACTGAACGTGCGCCGTGCCCCCCGCCACCACGATCGTGCGCAGGGCGATGCAGGTGTCCATCGAGCCGCCGAAGTCGACGTAGCCCACGGCGCCCGCGTACGGGCCGCGCCGCACCGGTTCCAGCTCGTCGATGATCTCCATCGCCCGGATCTTCGGGGCCCCCGATACGGTGCCGGCGGGCAGGCAGGCCCGCAGGGCGTCGAACGCCGTCCGTCCGGAGGCGAGCCGCCCGGTGACGTTGCTCGTGAGGTGCATCACGTGGCTGTACCGCTCGATCGACATCACGTCGCCGAGGGTCACGGAGCCGATCTGCGACACGCGGCCCACGTCGTTTCGGCCGAGGTCGATGAGCATCACGTGCTCCGCCCGCTCCTTCGGGTCGGCGAGGAGCGCGGCGGCGAGCCGGCGGTCCTCCTCGGGCGTCGCGCCCCGCGGCCGCGTGCCGGCCAGCGGCCGCACCGTCACCTCCCCGTCCACCACCCGTACCATGATCTCCGGGGAACTGCCCACGAGCGTCACCGCCGGCGTGCGCAGGAAGAACATGAACGGGCTCGGGTTCACGACCCGCAGCGTGCGGTAGAGCTCGAGCGGGGGCCCCGTGAAGGGGATGTCGAGCCGCCGGCTGAGCACCACCTGGAACACGTCGCCTGCGCGGATGTAGTCGATGGCCCGTTCCACGGCCGCGAGGAACGCCTCGGGCGGGAAGGTCGAGGTCGCAGTGCCGTCGCTCAGGCAGCGCGGCTCCCCCCGGGGCGCGATGTCGGCCGGGGGGGGCCAGTCGTGCGGCCGCGAGAGCCGGGCGATCGTGGCGTCGATGCGGCGGCAGGCCTCGCCGCGCGCCCGCTCGACCCCGGTCGGCGAGGGGTCGTCGATCCGGGCGAGGACGACCACGTCGAGCGACTTCGTCACGTTGTCGAAGACGAGCAGCCGGTCGTAGAAGGCGAAGCAGAGGTCGGGCAGGCAGAGGTCGTCGGGGGGCGCGTCGGGAAGGTGCTCCACGTAGCGGATCGAGTCGTAGGCCGCGTAGCCCACCACGCCGCTGGTAAACGGGGGCAGCTCGGGAAGCCTGACGGGGCGAAACTCCTCCATCCGGCGGCGCAGCTCATCGAGGGGGTCGGCGCAGGTCAACGTCTCGAAGCCGCCGTCGCGGTGCACGCTCACGGTCGTGCCGCGTGCCTCGAGCCGCATGAACGCCTCGGCACCGAGAAAGCTGTAGCGACCGACCTTCTCCCCCCCTATCACGCTCTCGAACAGGCAGCCGCAGTCGCCGGCATCGAGGCGGGCGAACGCGGAGAGCGGCGTGAGTCCGTCGGCGAACAGCCGGCGGTAGACCGGCACCAGCCGCCCGTCGCGGGCCAGCCGCGCGAACCGCTCGGCGTCGGGAAGGTGGGGCATCGGCGGGCGATCTCCCGCGGGCGTGCCGGGGTCGGACGCCGCCGGTCCGCATGAGCGTAGCCGGCGCCCGGCGGCTCAACAATGACCGTCGCGGCCGTCCGCCGCCGCCGGGCCGACGCGGGAGGCCGCTTCGTCGCACCCGCGGGCTGCTATCATGAAGGAGTCGGGGCCGGGCCCTGCCGTCCGGGCGCGTCCGCGGTGTTCCAGGGTTCCCGTCACGGGTAAGCCATGAAGTGCCAGCATTGCGACAAGCAGGCCGTGTTCCACATCACGGAACTGGAGAGCGGCTCCGTGCGGGAACTGCACCTGTGCGAGGACCATGCCCGCAGCTATCTCAACCAGTCCGAAGTGGCCGCCGCCGCCGCCGACGAGGAGGCGGAGGGCAAGCCGAAGGGGGGCGGGCTCACGGGCCCGCTCGGTGTCGGGCAGACGGCCGACGAGTTGGCGTTGCTCGACCAGCGGTCGTGCGAGATGTGTGGAATCACGTTCTTCGAATTCCGCAACCAGGGCCGGCTCGGCTGCCCCCACGATTACGCCCAGTTCGAGAAGGAGCTCGAGCCGCTGATCGCGAACATCCATGGTGCCACCGAACACACGGGCCGGCGGCCGGACCGCGGCCCCGGGGGCCTTCCCGAGGGCACCGAGGAACTCACGGCGGTGATCGGGCTCCGCCGCGGGATGAAGGAGGCGATCGGCCGGGAGGACTACGAGCAGGCCCGCGAGCAGCGCGACGCCATCCGGGCGATCGAGGAGCGTTGGCTGGGGGGCGCCGGCACCGCGGCGCAGGGCGGCCCATGAGACTCGAATCGCTCACCCAGTCGATCGGCGAGTGGCTGCGGGGCACCGGTCCGGAGTCCGACATCGTCATGAGCAGCCGCGTGCGGCTCGCCCGGAACGTCGCCCACTTCCCGTTCGTGAGCCGCGCCTCCGAGCAGGACCGGGCGGACGTCGAGCGGCTGCTGCGCGAGCGGATCGCCGCGACGCCCCTTGGCAAGGGCCTGGAATACATCGACGTCGGCCGGCTGGAGGAGATCGACCGCCAGTTTCTCGTCGAGCGGCAGCTCATCAGCCGCGAGCACGCCGAGGCCCAGGGGGCGCGTGGCGTGGCGATCGACCGGATGGAGCAGGTGAGCCTGATGATCAACGAGGAAGACCACCTCCGCATTCAGTGCATGCACAGCGGGCTCGACCTCAAGGCCGCCTGGGAGCAGATCCGGGCCGTGGACGACCAGATCGGCACGCTCGTGCCCTACGCCTTCCACCCGCGGTTCGGCTATCTCACTGCCTGCCCCACGAACGTCGGCACCGGAATCCGGGTGAGCGTGATGCTGCATCTGCCGGCGCTCGTGATCACGCGACAGATCGACAAGGTCTTCCGCAGCCTCCACAAGATCTCGCTCGCGGTGCGGGGCCTCTACGGCGAGGGCTCGCAGGCGATGGGCGACTTCTACCAGATCTCGAACCAGACCACGCTCGGCCGCACGGAGGAGGAGCTCCTCGAGCAGGTGGGCGACGTCGTGCCGGTGCTCATCGACTACGAGCGGCGGGCCCGCGAGTTCCTCGTGCGGGAGACGCAGCAGAACGTGCACGACCAGGTGAGCCGCGCCTACGGCATCCTGCGCACAGCCCAGACGATCAGCGCCGAGGAGACGATGCAGCTGCTCTCGCGGGTGCGCATGGGGGTGCTGCTCGGCCTCATCGGCGACGTCAAGATCGCCGACATCAACACCCTGCTCGTCCGCACCCAGCCGGCCCACCTGCAGAAGCTCCGGGGCGTCGAGCTCGACACGAACGACCGCAACATCGAGCGGGCCCGCTACCTGCGCCATCATTTCGAGGGCGGCGGCACGGCCGGCTCGAGCGTGAACTAGGCTCTGTCTGAAAACTCTGCTCGGCCGTCTGCTTGGTCTTTTTGAACGGCTCTTCGTTGGCCTCGCCCGCCGTATCTCCTTGATACGGCTTGGCTCAGCCGCCTTGATCCGCTCAAAAATCCACGTCGCAGCCAATCCGTCCGACTTTTCAGACAGAGCCTAGCCTGCAGCAGCGCGGGGCGGGAAGCGGCTATCCAACCTCGTCGCGCCCAACCCGGCTTCGGGCTCCCCAGACCCCGTCGCCGGACGTTCGCTGCGCACGACCAATCTGCCTGCGGCAGATCGGTGCCCGGGCTGCGCTCACTCCTAGCGACTTGCGCTGCGCCGGGCGGCTGTCGCGCCGTCGCCGCCGTCCCGGCGTCGGCGGCGGCTTACGGTCGCCGAGCGAAGCTCGGCTCCCCCACGCGAACGTCAGGGCTGGAGGCCCGGTTCAGCACCAGCGGGCGGAGGCCCGCCAAGCGACCAACGGCAGGATGCCGGGTGTTCGCGTGAAGATGGCTTTGCTGGTCGCTCAAGCCGGCGGCCGGGGCACTGGGGAGCCCGAAGCCTCCTCTTCTCGTAGGCGCTGAGAACTTTCGGCGGAGACGGTCGGTGGGCACGCGCAGACGAAGGGAGTCGTTGAGGACCATCGATCCCTGATCAAAACCCACGAGTTCTGTACTCTCAACACGACCGTAGTCGAGCATGCCTACCGCCGGCTCCGAATGTGGGTAGTCCTCACCAACCAAGCGATCAAGGACGGTGCGTTGACAGTTCGAGCCGACCTCATGCGAGCTTCGCTCGCAGGGCCTTCACGACCGCCGATGGGACGAACTTCAGCAGGGCGTCGTCGTCGGCCAGCGGCGTGATCTGCTTGAGCAGCGACGACGAGATGTGCGAGTATTGCGCGTCGGCCATGAGGAACACCGTCTCGACCGAGGCGTCGAGCTTGCGGTTCGCGAGCGTCATCGTGAACTCCGCTTCGATGTCGGTGAGCGACCGCACGCCGCGGAGGAGCACGTGGGCGTTCCGCGACTTGACGAAGGCGACGGCCAGGCCGCTGAACAGCTCCACCCGCACGTTGGGCAGATGGGCCACCGACGCGTGCACGAGGTCGACCCGCTCCTCGAGCGAGAACATCGCCTGCTTGTCGGGATTGATGCCCACGCCGACGATCAGCGTCTCGAAGATCCTGGCGGCCCTGCCGATGACGTCGAGGTGGCCGAGTGTGATCGGATCGAACGATCCTGTATAGACGGCGGTGCGGGCGGCGGACTGGGGCATGGCGCGGGGGTGCGGAAGACGGGGTTCGGCGGCTCGGGTCCCGGGGTGAAAATTCGTGCGGCTGGCGGGTGACGTCCGGTCGATTATGGTATGCGACGGTGATCCGGGCGACCGCGAGGCAGGAAACGCAGAGGACGGGCGGTGTCGAAGGCCATGCCACTCCTGGGGCTGATCCTGTCGGGCCTGATCGGCATCCTCTTCCTGGCCGATCTGGCGGCCGGTTTCCCGTTTCGCAGGGTGAGCATCGCGCTCGACGTGGGGTTCGTCGTGGGCAGCCTGCTCGCGGCCTACCTGAGCTGGGCCCTGCTCGAGCGGGCCCGGGCCTGACGCCCGCGTCAGGCCGCCGCCCGGAGCACCGAGTCCGTCCGGGGCCGACCCGCCGCGGCCAGCAGGTCGGGGAGCTGCGACAGCTTCTCCGCCCGCACCCGGCCCGTCCGCCGTGCGATCCAGCCGACGAGGCGCTCGAGCCGGGTCCTGGCCGCGTGGGGCCCGAGTGCCGCCGTGTCGACGTTCACGACGCAGAGGCTGCCGGCGGCCGGCCGTGGACCGAAGGCCCAGGGCAGCAGCCGGCCGGCGGCGGAGCGGAGCGGATCGGGGGCCGTTCTCACCTCCCACAGCCCCCACACCAGGCTGCGGCAGGCCCACGCCGCCGGTGCGGGCCGCCGGCTGCTGCGGACGACGCGGTCGAATCCGCCGACGGCCACGACGCGGATTCCCTGCTCGACGAGCAGCGGGCGGTGGTCGAGGGCCGGTGTTCCGGCGGCGACGGCACAGGAGATGCCGCCGCAGGCGACGCGGGCGGCGGCGATCTCGCGGCGGAGCGCGGGGCGGGAGGCCAGGAGTGCGGCATCGACGGCGAGCGCGGGCTCGCCCGCCGTGGGATCACCGTGAAGCACGTCCCGCACAGTGACCGCGTCGGCCGCCGCGGTCACCCAGGCGACCGGCACGCCGGCGCCGGCGGCGTTTCCGATCCAGGACCGGAAGGCCGCGGGCCCGATTCCGGCGGGCACGCCGCAGCACAGCACGACCGTCGCCGGCACCCGCTCGTCCCGCATCGCCTTCTCCCCCGGCGGCCAAGCCCTCTCTCGTTGTCTATCGACGTCGCCCGGCGGGCGGCTGCACCGTTCCGGCGGGCGGGAGAGGGAGGGACGGGGCCCGAGTGGATGATTCTGCGGCCTGCGCAAGGCATCGGTGCGCCGCTTCCCAGGCGGTGATCGCCTCCACGAGGCCGGCGCTCGTCGGCTGGCGGGCCTCGGCGGCGGGCCGCACCCCGGCCGCCTCGAGCGCGGCGGTGATCACGGGGCTCGCGCTCACCACCCTCCACCGTCGCAGCCGATCGCCGAACAGCCGCAGGGCCGACTCCGCGACGAATGAACTCGTGATCGTGACCCAGTCGACGGGAGCGGCATCCAGGTCTGCGAGTGTGGCGGGATCGAGCGCCGCCACGCCGCGGCTCGAGTAGGCTGCCACCTCGACAACTTCGTGGCCGAGCGCCTCCAGGCCGCGTCGCATCACGTCGCGACCCCGGTCGGCCCGTACGAGCAGAAACCGGCCGCGTCGCGCCGCGTGGCCGAGCGCGGCGACGATGCCCTCGGAGCGCTGCTCGGCCGGCACGAGATCGCACTCCAGACCGAGGGCCGCCACCTCCCGCGCCGTGGCAGGCCCGATCGCCGCGATCCGCGCGGTGCCCAGGTGGCGTGGATCGCGGCCGAGTGCGGCCATCCGCGCACGGAAGCCGCGCACGCCGTTGACGCTGGCGAAGACGATCCAGTCGAAGGTATCGGCCGCGTCGAGCGCCGCGTCGAGCGGCCGCCACGATTCGGGCGGCTCGATGCGGATCACCGGCACCTGCACGGGGATTCCACCGTGGGCCGAGACGAGGGCGGCCACGTCCGCCCCCTGCCCGGCCGGCCGCGTGAGCAGGATCGTGCGGCCGGCGAGGTCGCCCCGGCCGCCGGGGGCCGGCTGCCGGCCGGCCACGTCGCCCACGATCACGATCGCGGGTGCGGGCCAGGCGCAGCCCTCGAACTCGCGGCCGCAGCCGGCGAGCGTCGTGGCCTGGATGCGCTGGTCGGGCCATGAGCACCGGCTGACGACGGTCACCGGCGTGTCGCCCCGCCTGCCGGCCGCGATGAGATGCCGCGACCACGTGGCGACCTGCTCCACGCCCATGTAGACCACGAGCGTTCCGGGCAGCCGCGCCAGTGCCTCGAAGTCGAGCGGCGACTCCTTGGCGCACGCCTCGTGGCCGGTGAGGAACGTCACGCTCGACGCGGCCGCGCGGCTGGTGAGCGGCACGCCGGCCGCCGCCGCGGCCGCCACCGCCGCCGTGACGCCGGGCACGATCTGCCAGGCGATGCCGGCCTCCCGCAGCGGCTGCTGCTCCTCCGCGAGCCTGGCGAACACCGCGGGGTCGCCCCCCTTCAGCCGCACCACGAGCCGGTGGCGACGGGCGAGATCGACGAGCAGTCGGCCCACGGCGACGCCCGGATCATCGTCGCCGGCTGGTGCACGCGGCACGGGCACGAGCTCGGCCCCGCGGCCCGCACTGTCGAGCACCGCGACGGGAACGAGCGCGTCATGCACGATGACGTCGGCCTCGCGCAGCACCTGCACGCCCCGCACCGTGAGGAGGTCGGGGTCGCCGGGCCCGGCGCCCACGAAGACGACCCGGCCCGCGGCGGTGCCGGGCTCGGAGGACGGCGCCGATGGCTCGGTGTTTGAGGGCGGGGGCATGCGGACTACACTCTGGGAGTCTTCTCCCTGCATCATACCCGGGCCCGTTCTCCGCCCCCGCCCCCGAGCCCCGGTGTCAGCCACCATGCCCCACGAGTCTGCCGAGGCCGCGTCGACCTCGGGCGTCACGCCGATTCCGCCCACGACGGCCCAGCTCTCGCCGGCCGAACGGTCTCGGCTGTCGCAGTGCTTCCAGCGCGGCAACCAGAACGCCGCCACGAACCTCGACTACGCGATCGAGATGTTCGCCCAGTGCGTCATCGGCGATCCGGGCAGCGCCGTCTACCTGCAGAGCCTGCTTGCGGTGCTCCGCAAGAAGCATGGCCCGCGGAAGGCCGGGGGCATCAGCGGGCTCTGGCCGACGTCCAGGGCCGGGAGCCTGAGGAAGTTCGCCGACAAGGCCCAGTGGCGCGACCTGCTCCGACAGGGTGTGGAAATCCTCAGGGCGACGCCCTCGGACCACCAGGTGCTCCTGGCGCTGGCGGACGCCTGCGGCCAGCTGCAACTCCACGATGCCCAGCGGGTCTACCTGAAGAGTGCGCTCGACGCAGTGCCGGCCGACGCGGAGGTCAACCGGCAGTGCGCCCGCTTCCTGGCGAATCACGGCGAGTTCGACCAGGCCATCGCCTGCTGGGTGCGGGTCGCCGGCCTCAAGGGGCTCGAGGACGAGGCCCAGCGCGAGATCGCCCGCCTCCAAGTGGAGAAGACGATCGTCGCCGGCCACGGGATGGCCGGACGGCCCGCGGCCAACGTCGCGAAGGGGTTGGCGCCGGGACAGCAGCCGGCCGCCGTCGGCGACCGCACGGCCGCCCTCAAGCAGGCGATCAGGGAGAAGCCGGCCGAGATCGACGCCTACCTCGAACTGGCCGATCTCCTCGAGAAGGATGCCACGGTGGAGGAGGCGGAGGCGGTTCTCATGCAGGCGCTCTCCGCCTCCGGCAACGACCTCAAGGTGCGTGAGCATCTCGAGGATCGGCAGCTGCGCTGGGCCCGGCACCGCGTCCACGTCGCGGAGCAGCGGCTGCAGGGGGAGAACACGCCGGCCAATCGCGAGACGCTCGACCGACTCAAGGCGGCGCAGCTGAAGCACGAGGTGGAGATCTACACCGCCCGCTGCGCCAGGTATCCGGAGAACCTCACCTGGCGGTACGAGCTCGCGATGCGGCTCAAGGCCGCCGGCAACCACGTCGAGGCGATCCGGCACTTCCAGGACGTGCTGCAGGACCCGCGCCGCAAGGGGAGCGTTTCGCTGGAACTGGGGGAATGCTTCCAGAAGATCAAGCAGTATCAGCTCGCGATGCGCAACTACGTGGCCGCGGTCGAATCGCTCACCGATCGCGAAATGGAGCTGCGGAAGCGGGCCCTCTACCGGGCGGGGGTGCTCGCGGCGGGCCTCGACGACACCGACGCCGCCCAGAAATACCTGGCCACGCTGGCCGGCCTCGACTTCGGATACCGCGACGTGGCCCAGCGACTGGACAAGTTGACCCGCTCGCACGATAACAGCCCCGGCGGTTGAGGATGGTCTCCGCCGCGTCGGCGGCCCCGCCCGCACCCGCACGTCCATGTTCACAGCCGAGGATCAGGAATGCCCCATTCAGTCAGCGCCAAGAAGCGTCTCCGCCAGAACCTCCGCGCCCGCGACCGCAACCGCGCGATCAAGTCGGAGATCAAGTCGGAATTGAAGAAGGTGCTCGCGGCACTGACGAGCGGCGACGTGGCCGCGGCCCGCGAACAGTTCAAGGTGCTGGCCCGCAAGGCCGACCGCGCCGCCGCCAAGCGGACGATCCATCCCAACCGCGCCGCCCGGATCAAGTCGCGGGTGTCGGCCCGCGTGAAGGCGGTGGCCGGCGGCGCCCCTGCGAAGGCCGCGGGCAAGGCCTGAGCCTGCCGGGAGGCCTCAGGCCTCCCAGGCGATCAGGCGGGCGTCGAACACGGGCCCCTCGACGCAGGTGCGCCGATAATCCCATGCGGCCGCACCCTCGTCGCGGACGCGGGCCACGCAGGTGAAGCAGATGCCGATGCCGCAGGCCATAGGCGCCTCGAGCGACACGTGGCAGCCGATGCCCCTGGCTCCGGTCCAGTGCGAAACGGCGGCCATCATCGCCTCCGGGCCGCAGCAGGCGACGTGCAGGCCGCCCGGCTTCGGGGAATCGATGCGACCCGCCGCGGTCAACTCGTCGAGGAGATCGACGACGGTGCCGTGACGCCCGGTCGAGCCATCGAGCGTCGCCAGGTGAACCTCGACGCCGGCCTTCCGAAAGTCGGCGACGTCGCCAAACATGGCCGCCGTGCGTGCGCCCCAGCAGAGCGTGACGCGGCGGGCCCTCGGCACCGCCGTCGATCCTGCATACGCGGCCCCGCCGAGCCGCTCGCGGCCCAGGGCGAGGAGGGCCGTCTGCCCGATGCCGCCCGCCACGAGCACGACGTGGTCGACCGCCGGGACGGCCGCGAAGCCGTTGCCGAGCGGCCCCCACACGACGACCTCGTCGCCGGCATCGACGTGCTGGAGCGCCGACGTGAACCTGCCATGCACGAGATACACGAAGTCGGCGTGGCGACGGCCTTCCGGCGGGCCTGCGGGCCGGTCGTCGTCGTCCGCCCGGAACGTGTCGTAGACGGCGAGCGGGCGGGCGAGGAGCGGGTCGCTGCGCTCGGCCAGCCGAACCATCGCGAACTGCCCCGGCCGCGTCGCCGCGGCGATCGCGGGGCATTCGAGCCGGATCCGGAACGTGCGTTCGGCGATCCGGCGGTTGAACACGACGCGGGCCGCGAGGTAATGCGCCGTGTCGGCGAAGCAGGCGGCGGGCGGCCGGGTAGAGGCGTGCATCGGGCTGCGGGCGGCCTCAGCCGCGCGGTTTTCTCCACGCGGAGGCCTTGCCCGGGCGCCGGCGCGGCCGCGGGGCCTTGCCGGGCCGCGGCCCGCCGCCGGGTCGGCGTTCAGCCGCTCCCGGCCTGCCGGGGGGCGGCCGACGTCGGCCGCCCGGCTCGTGCCGCGGTGCACGGTCCGTGCCGACATGGGCCAGCGCGTCGCGACGCAGGGCGTCGATTTCGGTCCAGGAGAGCGGCCGGTGCTGTCCCGGGAGCAGTCCGCCGAGCGACAGCGGCCCCACGGCCACACGCTTGAGCTGGTGCACCTTGTGGCCGAGGTGCGCGAGCATTCGGCGGATCTCGCGGTTTTTCCCCTCGTCGAGCACCATCTCCAGGACGGCGCTCTGCTTGTGCTGCGACTTGAGCGTCACGTGCTCGACACGGGCTGTGCCCTCGGCGAGCCGGACGCCCCGGCGCAGCGTGTCGAGCGTTTCCGGTGTCGGCACGCCGGCGACCTGCACGAGGTACTTCTTTTCGACGCCGTACCGTGGATGGGCGAGCAGGTTCGCGAGTTCGCCGTCGTTCGTGACGAGGATCAGCCCCTCGCTCATCCGGTCGAGCCGGCCGATCGCGAACAGCCGCTGGTCGCCGGGAACCATATCGACGACCCGGGGCCGGCCGGAGGGATCGTAGTTCGTCGTGACCACGCCCACCGGCTTGTTGAGCAGGAACACGACCCGCCTTGGGTCGGGCAGCCGCTCGCCGTCGACTCGGATCTCCTGCCGCCGGGGATCGACGCGGCTGCCGAGCAGCGTGACGGTCTTTCGATCCACCTCGACGCGGCCCGACGTGATCAGCTCCTCGCAGCTCCGGCGGCTGCCGAGCCCGGCGGCGGCCAGCACCTTCTGGAGCCGCTCGAGACCGTCGTCCTGTCCGCGGGGCAGGCCGCGGCCCCGGCCGGCGGTCGGGTAGGCCGGTGGCGCGACTGGGCCGCGGCGCGACGTGATGCGCGACGAACGGGCCGTCACGCGCGACGAACGGCGGGAGGAATCCGACGGGGGCACGGGAGGGCATCCAGGGCTGCACGGGGAAGACACGTGGCGCCCGCTGGCCGCGGCGGGACCACGTGCCGTGATCATACACGCAGCGGCGCCGGGGCGACGACGGGCCGCGGCTCGCGGTGGTTCACCGGTCGGGCGACCACCACCGGGCCCGCTTCACCTCGGGCACCGGCTCCAGGAAGTCACGGGGCCTGGCCCCGTCCATGAGCGAGAGCCGCAGCTGCGACGGCGCGATGTCGTCCTGCAGGTACGGGTCGAACCGAACCGCCTTGCGCCGCTGGTTGGCCGCCGGCCCGGGTTCGAGCCACTGCGGCGTGCCGAGCGACGCGCAGCCGGCGAGCGGCAGCAGGAGCAGCAACGCGGCGCTGGCAAACCGGGGGGGCATGCACGGACTCTAGGAGCCCTCCCGGGCACGGCCAAGGGCGGTTTCCCTCTCGAAACCGACGAGAGCTCGTTTCGTAGCGTCGAGCGGCGGCTTCGGGGCGGCAAAAGTCTCGTCGCGTGGGCCGGGGCGGCCCGAGGCTCCTCGAGCGTTCGCCGATCCCTCGCCCATGCCCCCAGACTTTCCAACCCGTCGCTGCCGACATTCCACGCACGGTCTACGGCAGGGCGACGTGGAGAAGCTTGGCGTTCTGGCCCGCCGCCACCGTCACCACCTGCCGGCCGATCGCCGCCGGCAGGAGGAGCGTCCGCCCCCTGCCCACGGCGGGCAGGTGCCAGCGCCCTTCCAGGATCACCGTCCCCTCGAGGACCGCGAGCACGTGGCAGGCGTCGTCGCCACCGATCTCCCACGTCCTGGCGGGCCGCACCTCGTCGAACGTGAAGAACGCGCACGTCACGAGCCGGTCCACGGCCGGATCGACGGTGTGCTGCGGCACCACCGGCACGACCGGCCCGAAGCGGGTCACCGCCTCGACGCCCGCCTCCACGTGCAGTGGCCGCGGCAGCCCGTCAGGCCCGGCGCGGTTCCAGTCGAAGAGGCGATAGGTCACGTCGCTCGACTGCTGGATCTCGGCCACCAGGAGCCCCGATCCGATGGCGTGCACGGTTCCCGCCGGGATGAACACGCAGTCGCCGGACCGCGGCTCGAACGAGTGCAGCACCTCGGCGCATCGCCCGGCGCGGATCGCCGCGGCCAGGTCGTCGCGGCCGATGCCGGAGGCGAGCCCGGCGTAGATCCGGCTCCCCGGCTCCGCGTCAACCACGTACCAGGCCTCCGTCTTCCCCCGGTCGGGCGGTACGAGCTTCGCGGCCCGCTCGTCGTCGGGGTGCACCTGCACCGAGAGGTCGCGGCGGGCGTCGAGAAACTTGAAGAGCAACGGAAAGGCCGCGAGGCCCGCGTGCCGCCCCAGCAGGTCGTGGCCCGAACCGCGCACGAGATCGCCGAGCGTTCTTCCGGCCAGCGGCCCGGCTGCCACCACGCTCTGGTCGTCGCCCGGCCGGTCGACGAGCTCCCACGATTCGGCGAAGTCGTCGCCCGGCGGCAGGTCGCGGCCGAGCTCGGTCGCGAACCGGCGCCCGCCCCAGAGGTAGCGGCGGTAGACGGGTTCGAGCAGGAGCGGATGCATCATCGCGCGGCATACCCCTCGAGGATTCTGCCGATCCAGAAGCAGCACACGGCCGCGACGAGCATCACGAGCATCCTACCGAGGGAGATAATGTGGTTGAGTTCGAGGATGACGGCGACCACCGGGATGCCGAGGCCGAGGAGTTGCCCGAAGCGTCCGATGGCCCGCATGTGCCGAGATGGCTCCCTGATCGACGGGCACCGCATGCGCGGTGTCGGGAAAATCGTACCAGCCGGGGCCGGTTCCGTCGCGATCTCGGGAACGCCGCGCCCCGCTTGCCGCCGGCGGACGGAACGCAATACTGCGGCGTCGCAGATCGACGCTTCCATCCGCTCACTCGCAGGAGAAACGCACATGGCTCGGCACGGCGCAGTCACGTTCAAGGGCAACCCGCTCACGCTCGTCGGCGACGAGGTGAAGGTCGGCAGCCCGGCCCCCGATTTCGATCTCACGTCGTACGGGCCCGCCGGCATGACGCACATCACGAAGGCCGACCTTCTCGGCAAGCCCGCCTTCATCAGCGTCGTGCCCTCGCTCGACACGCCCGTCTGCCAGGTGCAGACGAAGACGTTCAACAAGCGGCTCGCCACCCTCGGCGACAAAATCACGGCGCTCACGGTGAGCCTCGACCTGCCCTTCGCGATGAACCGCTTCTGCGGTGCCGAGGAGATCAAGGCGATGAAGAGCGGCAGCGACTACATGGACCGGGCGTTCGGCACGAAGTGGGGCGTGCTCATCGACGAGCTCAAGATCCTCGCCCGCGCCGTCTTCGTGCTCGACGCCCAGGGCGTCGTGCGCTACGCCCAGGTGGTCAAGGAAGTGGCGAGCGAGCCCGACTACGACGCCGCGCTCGCCGCGCTCGAGAAGCTCGCGTAGGACAGGCTTCAGCCTGTCGTGCCGCAACGTGGGACAGGCTTCAGCCTGTCGTGCCGCAACGTGGGACAGGCTTCAGCCTGTCGTGCCGCAACGGCTTCGTGCTCCCCAGACCCCGTCGCCGGACGTTCGGGTTGTTGAGCGCGCGCCGGCTCGTGACTGCCCGCACCCTCTCGCTTGACGTTCGCCTCGGCCCTCCCGGCCTCGGCTCTCTGCGTGTCCGCTTCGCTTTCGGCATCCATGCCTGCGCTCGCTCCCACAGCCCGCTCAAGGGCACGGGCAGCCCCGAGCCTCGCCGTATTCACGAAACCGCTCGCCATCGTGGCCTCGGGTTTCTTGGCGAACCTCCTTTCGCTCTTGATGGCCGGGCCTCCAGCCCGGCAGTGCGTACAGTTGAGGAGGCTTCGGGCTCCCCAGTACCCCGGCCGCCGGCTTTAGCGACCAGCGAAGCCAGGGATGGCGCAGCGCCAGTCGCTAGGAGTGAGCGCAGCCCGGGCACCGATCTGCCGCAGGCAGATTGGTCGTGCGCAGTGAACGTCCGGCGACGGGGTCTGGGGAGCCTGAAGCCGGGACGCATCGAACGACCCGAACATCCGGCGCGCACGCGCTCACGCCTTGAGGAGCTGCTCGATCGATGTGCGGGCCGCGGAGAGGGCTTCGGGGAGTTTGTCGACGAGTTTGCCGCCCGCCTGGGCGAGGTCGGGGCGGCCGCCGCCCTTCCCTCCCACGATCGTCGCGGCGTCCCTGATCCAGGTGCCCGCCGAGAGGCCCCGTTCCTCGAGTTCGCGGGAGATGCCCGCCACGAGCGTCACCTTGTCGGCCTCGGCGGAGCCGAGGAGCACGGCGATCGGGCTCGCCTTGCGGCGCAGGAGATCGATGCACTGCCGCATCGCCGCGGCGTCGCTCCCCCTGGCGTCCGCGACGACGACCCGCGTGCCTCCCACGTCGGCGGCGGCGGCGATCAGGTCGTCGACAGAGAGCCCGGCGGCGGGGGCCGCGCCCTTCGACTTCTTGAGGTCCTTCACCTCCTTGACGAGCGCCGCGAGGCGCGTCGGCAGTTCGGCCACCGGCACCTTGAGCGACGCGGCGCTCTCCGCCAGCACGCCCTCGGCCTGCCGCAGCCGCTCGACGGCCTTGAGGCCGGTGACGGCGGTCACGCGGCGGGTGCCGGCCGACACGCTCTCCTCGCCGACGATCTTCACCATGCCGATCTGCCCGGTGCTCGAGACGTGCGTGCCGCCGCAGAGCTCGCGGCTCACGCCGTCCATCGTCACCATCCGGACGACGTCGGGATATTTCTCGCCGAAGAGCATCATCGCTCCGGCGTGGCGGGCCTCGGCGAGCGGCAGGAGCCGGGCGGAGACGGGCACCGCCTCGAGCGTGCGTTCGTTGACCAGCGTCTCGATCTGCCGGAGCGTGTCGGCGCCGACGGCGCTGGAGTGCGAGAAGTCGAAGCGGAGGAGGTCGGCGTCGACCTTCGAGCCCTGCTGCACGGCGTGGGAGCCGAGGAAGTGCTGCAGCGCCGCGTGGATCAGGTGCGTTGCCGAGTGGGCCCGGCGGATCGCCGCCCGCCGGGGGGCGTCGACGCGGGCGGTCAGCGTGTGGCCCAGGTCGAGCACGCCCTGGCGCAGGTGGCCGACGTGGAGCATGAAGCCCCCCTCGCGCTGCGTGTCGACGACCTCGAACACGCCCCCCGGCCACTCGAGCGTGCCGGTGTCCCCCACCTGGCCGCCCGACTCGCCGTAGAAGCTCGTGCGGTCGAGCACCACGGTCACCGGCGCGGCGTGGCCCACCTCGCGCAGGCTGTCGCAGAGCCGGTCCTGGGCGATGATGCCGATCACCTTGCCGGTGGTTTCGAGCGCGTCGTACCCCACGAACTCCGAGCCGTGCAGGGCCTTCTTCAGGGCGTCGAGCGGGCCGGATGAAAACACTTCCACCCGGCTCCCGGCACCCGACCGCTGTCCGTGGGCCTCCATCGCCTCGCGGAAGCCGGTCCAGTCGAAGGCGCAGTTCCGCTCGGCGGCGAGCGTCTCGAGGAGTTCGGGCGGGAAGCCGTAGGTGGTGTAGAGTTCCGCCGCCTCGACGCCGCCCACGAGCCCGGCACCCGACTTCTCGATCGCCGCGAAGAGCCGCTCGATCCGCTCGAGGCCGCCGTCGATCGTGGCCAGGAACGACTCCTCCTCGCGTTTGATCACGTTCGCCACCCGGTCGACCGAGTCGGCGAGTTCCGGATAGGGCTTCTTCATGAGCGAGGCGACGGTGCCCGGGAGCAGGTGCAGGAAGGGCTCCCGCATCCCCATCTGGCGACCGTCGAGGACGGCGCGGCGCAGGAGTCGCTTCACGACGTACTTCTCCTCGTTGTTGCCGGGGAGCACGTTCTCATGGATCGCGAACGTGCAGGCCCGCACGTGGTCGGCGATCCGGCGCATGCGACGGCCGTCGTCGTCGGCCGGCACGTACCGCTTGTGGCATACCTCGGCCACCGCCTCCACGAGCGGCCGGAGGATGTCGATGTGGAAATTGGAGTCGACGCCCTGCAGCATCGCGGCGGTGCGCTCGAGGCCCATGCCGGTGTCGATGTTGCGGCTGGGCAGCGGCCGCAGATTGTCGGGGGGCTGTCCGACCCGGTTGAACTGCGTGAACACGAGGTTCCAGATCTCCACGTCGCTGCCATCGGGCATCCGGTAGAAGATCTCGCTGCACGGGCCGCAGACGCCGTCGGGTCCCTGCGAGGGGGCGCTCGCCGGCCAGAAGTTGTCGTCCTCGCCCATCCGTGTGATCCGGGCGGCGGGTACACCCACCTCATCGGCCCAGATCCGGTAGGCCTCGTCGTCGTCCTGGTAGACGCTGATGGTGAGCTTTTCCGGCGCGATGCCGAGCCAGTTCTTCGCCGTGAGGAACTCCCAGGCCCACTGGATGGCCTCGCGCTTGAAGTAGTCGCCGAAGCTGAAGTTGCCGAGCATCTCGAAGAACGTGTGGTGCCGGGCGGTGCGGCCCACGTTGTCGATGTCGCCGGTGCGCAGGCATTTCTGGCAGGTGGTGGCCCGGGTGAACTCGAGTTTGCACTTGCCGAGGAAATGGTCCTTGAACTGGTTCATCCCCGCCGGCGTGAAGAGCACGGAGGGATCCCAGCGGGGCACGAGCACGTCGCTGGGGCGGCGGACGCAGCCCTTCGACTCGAAGAAGGAGAGATAGGCTTCGCGCAGGTCGTCGGCCTTCATGTCGCGGGCAGCTCCGGGGCGATCGAATCAACGGTCCTACCGATCAGGAATCGTTCGAGCGCGTACTATACACGCAGTCGGGTGGACATGAGCACCGCAGTCGCCGGCGGCGTGACCTTCACGTGGATGAAGAAAGAACTCCGCCCACGAGCGACCGCTTGGGACGGCCACTCGTGGGCGGATGATCAATCGGCGGCTTCGGGTCGCGAACAGGCCGACTACTCGTCGGCTGCTCCAGACGATTCCGCGTCACCGCCGCTCTCGATGGCGACCACGGCCTCCTTGCTCGCGAGGATCTTGTCCCGCAAGTCCCGGGCAACGTCGGGATTTTCCTTGAGGAACTGCCGGGCCTTCTCGCGGCCCTGGCCGAGATGGGTCTCGCCGTATCGCAGCCAGGTGCCCGTCTTGTCGACGAGCTTGGCCGCCACCGCCAGATCGAGCAAGTCGCCCTCGATGCTGATGCCGTTGGCATGCATCATGTCGAACTCGGCCACGCGGAACGGCGGGGCGACCTTGTTCTTCACCACCTTCACCCGCACCCGCTGGCCGACGACGTCCTCGCCGTCCTTGAGCGTGCCGATCCGGCGGACGTCGACCCGGCACGAGGCGTAGAACTTGAGCGCCTTGCCGCCCGGCGTGGTCTCCGGGCTACCGAACATCACGCCGATCTTTTCCCGGAGCTGGTTGATGAAGATCACGGTCGTCTTGGCCTTGGCTATGGCGCCGGTGAGCTTCCGCATCGCCTGGCTCATGAGCCGGGCCTGCAGCCCCACCACCGAATCGCCGATCTCCCCCTCGAGCTCCTTCTGCGGCACGAGCGCCGCGACGGAGTCGACCACGATGATGTCCACGCCGTTGCTCTTCACGAGCAGTTCGCAGATCTGCAGCGCCTCCTCTCCGCTCGTCGGCTGGCTCACGAGCAGATTCTCCAGCGAGATGCCGAGCTTCTTCGCCCAGCTCGGGTCGAGGGCGTGCTCGGCGTCGATGAACGCCGCGATGCCACCGGCCTTCTGGGACGCGGCGACGGCATGCAGGGCGAGCGTGGTCTTGCCGCTCGATTCGGGACCGAAGATCTCGATGATCCGCCCGCGCGGGAAGCCCTTGCCGCCGAGCGCGAGGTCGACCGACAGGCTGCCCGACGAGATGCCCTCGATCGGGGCCTGGGCATCGCTGCCCAGGGGCATGATCGAGCCCTCGCCGAACTCCTTCTCGATCTGGGCGAGCGTGTTCCTGAGCGCGGGATTCGCCTCCAGGAACGAGGGCTCCGCCTTGCCGCCGCGCCGCTTCTCCGCCGCCGCCTTGGGTTCCGACTGCTTCTTTGCCATCCGACCGTTCACTCCTGCCGTTGCCATCACCATGGCGAATGCCTCCCACGCTTCCCGGCACCTCGTCGGGGTGGTTGCTTCGCCACCATGAATCGAGCGATTTGCCGCGGAACCGTACACTGAACGCGGGTATAGTATCGACTTTCCTCCGGCCTGGCAAGCAGAAAATTCCGCAGCCCTCTCCGGGCGGCCGCTCCGGGCGGCGGCGTTGGCTTCACCTCAGCCCGGGATCGCTCGACTTGCCCAACCCGGCTCGGGGCTGCCCCGACCGTCTCGCCGGACGTTCGCGTTTTTTGGTTGGTGCCGGCTTCGGGCTCCCCGGACCCCGTCGCCGGACGTTCGCTGCGCCCTCCGGGCTGCGCTCACTCCTAGCGACTGGCGCTGCGCCATCCATGGCTTCGCTGGTCGCTAAAGCCGGCGGCCGGGGCACTGGGGAGCCCGAAGCCTCCTCAACTGTAGGACAGGCTTCAGCCTGTCATGCCCCGATGTGGGACAGGCTTCAGCCTGTCATGCCCCGCCGGCTTCGTGCTCCCCGGACCCCGTCGCCGGACGTTCACTTCGCCCTCCGGGCTGCGTTCACTCCTAGCGACTGGCGCTGCGCCATCCATGGCTTCGCTGGTCGCTAAAGCCGGCGGCCGGGGTACCGGGGAGCCCGAAGCCTCCTCAACTGTAGGACAGGCTTCAGCCTGTCATGCCCCGCCGTAGGACAGGCTTCAGCCTGTCATGCCCCGATGTGGGACAGGCTTCAGCCTGTCATGCCCCGATGTGGGACAGGCTTCAGCCTGTCATGCCCCGATGTGGGACAGGCTTCAGCCTGTCATGCCCCGCCGGCTTCGTGCTCCCCGGACCCCGTCGCCGGACGTTCACTTCGCCCTCCGGGCTGCGTTCACTCCTAGCGACTGGCGCTGCGCCATCCATGGCTTCGCTGGTCGCTAAAGCCGGCGGCCGGGGCACTGGGGAGCCCGAAGCCGGACCCTGGGAAGCCGTGCTCTGCACGGCGACCGTAAGCCGGAGCCGACGCCGGGACGGCGGCGACGGCGCGACGTCTAAAAAGATAGCATCTGCTTGTATTCGGCGATCCGGCGGTCGAGGTCGCCGCGGTCGATGCCGGCGAGGCGGTCGAGGCTGAAGTCTTCCACGGTGAAGCTGGCCGTGATCACGCCGTAGGCGAGGGCCTCCTTGAGGGCCTGCGGGTCGAACCGTCCGAGGCTCGCGAGGTGGCCCATCATGCCGCCGGCGAAGCTGTCGCCGGCGCCCGTCGGGTCGAGGACCTGCGGCGTGGGGTAGGCGGGCATGACGTACATCTCGTGCTCGCTGAAGAACATCGCCCCGTGCTCGCCCTTCTTGATGACCACGAACTTCGGGCCCATCTTCCGCACGGCGTGGCCGGCCCGCACGAGGTTTTCGTCCTCGGCGAGGAGCTTGGCCTCGGAGTCGTTGAGCACGAGGCCGTCGATCCGCCGGAGCAGTTCGCCGAGTTCGTCCCGCTGGATGTTGATCCACAGGTCCATCGTGTCGGCGACGGTGAGCTGCGCCCCCGGCACCTGGTCGAGCACCGAGAGCTGCGTCGTCGGAGACGAGTTGCCCAGAAACACGAACTTCGCCTCCTTGTGGCCGCCGTTGAGCTTCGGCTTGAACTCTCCGAACACGTTGAGATGCACCTCGAGCGTCTCGCGGTCGTTCATGTTGGGCAGGTAGCGGCCCCGCCAGCGGAACGTCTTGCCGCCGGGAATCACCTCGATGCCCGAGGTGTCGATGCCGCGGGCCGCCAAAAACCGGGTGTGCGCCTGCGGCCAATCCTCCCCGACCGTGCCGAGCATCTTCACGGGCGAAAAGAAGCTTGCCGCGTAGGAAAAGAAGACGCACGAGCCGCCGAGCACGTCGTCGCGCTTCGCGGTAGGGGTCTCGACGCAATCGAGGGCGACGCTTCCGACGACGAGCAGCGGCATGGCGGACTTTCCAAAACGAGGGGAGATGAGCGACGATTATCGCTGGAAACCCACGACTGCCTATCCCTCCCCCGTCACGGAGCCCCGCCCATGCGACTCGTCCTCCTCGGCTCGCTGATCGTGCAGACCGCGCTCGTCGCGGCCGTCCGCGGCGACGACTGGCCGCAGTGGATGGGGCCGCGCCGTGACAACGAGTGGCGCGAGGACGGCATTCTCGACACCTTTCCGGCGGAGGGCCCGCGGGTGCTCTGGCGGACGCCGATCGCCGGGGGCTACGCAGGGCCGGCCGTCGCGGGCGGCCGGATCTTCGTCACCGATTACGCCACCGAGGCCGACGTCAAGGTGGCGAACTTCGAGCGGAAGACGTCGACGGGCACCGAGCGCGTGCTGTGTCTCGACGAGACGACGGGAAAGATCCTCTGGAAGCACGAGTATCCGGTCACCTACACGATCGCCTATCCGGCCGGGCCGCGGTGCACGCCGACGGTCGACGGCGAGCGCGTCTACACGCTGGGCGCCGAGGGGGATCTCTTCTGCTTCGAGGCAGCGACCGGGAACATTCTCTGGTCGCGCGACTTGAAGAAGGACTATGCCACGAAGGCCGCGCTCTGGGGCTGGGCGAGCCACCCGCTCGTCGACGGCGGCAAGCTCATGTGCATCGCCGGCACCGACACCGCCCACGCCGTGGCCCTCGACACTCGGACGGGCAAGGAGATTTGGCGGGCGGGCAAGGCACCCGAGCAGGGCTACGTGCCGCCGTCGATCATCGAGGCCGCGGGCGTGCGGCAGCTCATCCTCGTGAAGCCCGACGGCGTCTACGCGGTGGATCCTGAAACGGGCAAACTGCTCTGGGAAACCCCTTACAACGCCGACAACGGCTCGATCATCATGACGCCCGTGCGGATCGGCGAGCACCTCTACATCGGCGGCTATCAGAACAAGAACCTGCTCCTGAAGCTGAAGGGCGACACCCCCGGCGTCGACGTGGTCTGGCGCAACAAGCCCAAGCAGGGAATCTCGGCGGTGAACGTGCAGCCGTTCGTGGCCGACGGCCTGGTCTACGGATTCCACGAGAGCGGCGAGTTGCGGGCGCTGCGGATTCCCGAGGGCGACTTCGCCTGGCGTGGCGGCGGCCCGCTGGGCGAGCGGCCGCAGGGCTCGGGCACCGCGTTCATCACGCGGCATGGCGACCGCTTTTTCCTGTTCACCGAGGCGGGCGACCTCGTGATCGCGAAACTCACCCCGACCGGCTACGAGGAACTCTCGCGGACGCACCTCATCGAGCCGACGAACGTGGCCTTCGGCCGGCCCGTCGTGTGGTGCCAGCCGGCCTATGCGAACCGGTCGGTCGTCGTCCGCAACGACGCGGAGATCATTCGCGTGTCGCTCGCGAAGTGAGGCGGCGACGGGTGCCTGCGGCGGCGAGCACCGCGCCCACCAGGGCGATGGCCCCGGCCGCGGGCTCGGGCACGATCACGGCCCGCCACGCCAGGCCGTAGGTCTCGGCGGTGACGGGCGTCGAACCGACGTCGTAGACCATGCTCGGGAGCAAGACGCGCAGCCCGTAGGTGCCGGCGTTTGGCAGCATGAACCGCAGCATCTCCTCGTTGTTGTACGTGCTCACCGACTCGGCCACGAGCGAGTCGAACGCCCCGTTGACGACGCTCCACACCTGAAGATCGAGGTTCGCGAACGAGGATCGCGTGCCCGCGTCGGTCGCGTTGTTGAACGAGCCGCCTGCGAACCAGTCGAGGGCCACCTGGAGTTCGGTCGGCGCGGCGAGCGTCGAAGAGAACGTGTAGGAGTTCGTGCCGCCGAGGGCGACCGAGCCCAGGTCCCAACCGTTGGTCCCGATCG
>Ga0214923_10002282_pt1 | contig 25725 bp, 25 predicted proteins | sample LL1510_MetaG_FD_177993 | JGI IMG/M metagenome (GOLD analysis project Ga0214923, IMG submission 177993) | Freshwater microbial communities from Lake Lanier, Atlanta, Georgia, United States - LL-1510 | ecosystem: Environmental > Aquatic > Freshwater > Lake | place: USA: Georgia | collected...
ATTCTCGCGTAAAAAACTTTCAAACTTGGGCAAAATCTGCCTTTTTTGCCTTATTCCCTTTCTTCTCTTTTTCATCTTTTTCTTTTTTAAAAAAAAAAAAAGAATATACAATACAAAGATAATGTAAATACAATTTGATAATTCAATGTATAATGAAAGCATTCGTGTTCTACTCTACAGACGATTTGATAGAAATTATATCAATGGACCAAAATCCCATTCATATAATTAATACAGTAAAATCAAATCATATAATGGTGTGCCGTGAAATTAACGCAATGCGTATAGACCATTACATTGAATTAAAACAAACCAAAAGGTTTGCAGTTTTTTGTTAGGTCTTTGGGAGAACATTCATTCATAGACCTACCACCTTTACCACGATTGCAATTTTTTCCACAAACCTCACAATACACATTTGCAGATGTTGTTATTAAACTCGGTTTATCCTTTTCAAATAATACAATGATAGAACTCCCAAACCACCAATCAACATTTAACATATGCATTTTCCTAACACCATAACCACGGTTTATCATTTTTGTTACACGAGCTGGAGTGAAATTTAAACTCCCAAAAATATAACAAAATTTATCCGTTATATCCATAGTATGCTCTAACCATTTATCCCAAAGACTATAAGGAGGGTTTCCTACAACACAATCAACCTTGTTATGATATTTAAAAAAATCTTTGGATTCAGTAATTTCACAATAATCCCTTTTCACATAATCTGGAAAGGCATTATAGAACACTTTGTTAGAACCAGCTGAAGGGTCTAAAACCATATCCCCACCTTTTAATTCACACATATCAATCATTATTTGAGCGACGCTTATAGGAGTATGAATAACATCATTTGGATTTTCACGACCTTTAATATTCCTGATAGAAGATGTTTTTTTCATATATAGAATTATCTGTATATATTCTATGTATGAAATAAGCGACTATACAAAACGCAAAGCCAAAGAATTAAATGTAGATGTAGTGCCGTCTGCAAACTCTAAGAAGAAAATAGATGTGTATTCAAAAGAGGGAGTTCGTATAGCCAGTATCGGGGCGACTGGTTATATGGACTTTGCAAAATATCTTGAAAAAAATGGTGAGGCTTATGCTAAGGAACGCCGTCGTTTATATAAATTGCGACATATCAAAGATAGAACTGTCAAGGGTTCTAACGGGTGGTGGAGTGATCAGTTACTTTGGTAATTAAAACACAAACTTTGCAATTAGTTCCCGATTTACAAAACTGATTTTACCAAACCATTTTGTATAACAATATACATAATCATTATCAAACTGCTCTTGCGTCCAACGAATCCATTCCCTTTTCATTCTATCGGTATTTCTAACAAACTGATATTTGTTAGGGTATTGCCTCTTCAATTCAAATAATGTATTGTATATCTTTGTAGCATAAAAAATATCATCCCTATCAGGTTGAATGGTAATGTTTTCGCATTGTGGGTCACAATCACCATCACTATCGCTGTCATATTTCTCCAAAAATTTCTGGCTCGTAGGAGTGCTTAGGCACTCCAAAGAGCTGTCAACTTCCTCTTCAATTTTCTCGTTATATTTCTCAATATTTTTAAGATGTTTCTTCGTCATACAATGTCTGTCGTAATTAGCTTTCAGTATAGATGTATATTTACACACATCACACTTGTGATAAATTGGTAGAATATTATTATCAACTTTATCCATATTAATTTCTCTATATATTATTATATTCATCGTTTTTAAGTCATTTAAACGAATACGATGAATACCGAACATTAACAATTTTTTATTAGCTTAATATAGTATGAGAGCATCAAGAGTAAAGCCAACCCCAAAAGAAGAAACTCAATCTACGCCAGTTTCAAATTCAATGAATTTCTATGAAACCATTCCTAAGCATTTTCTTGACACCAAACTTGAAAATCCTAACTTAGCAGAACACAATTTCACAATACCCTTTCGTGGTGTCGTTGTTGCACCTTCGGGCTCAGGTAAAACAAATTTTGTAGCAAACCTTATCAAGATATTTTCAAAAGGTCGAGGGACTTTCGTAACCATTACAATAATTTGTAAGGATAAAGATGAACCTATATACAAATACTTGGCATCTCTTAGTGATGCTATTCAAATCAAAGAGGGTGGGTTAGAAAATCTCCCTAATTTAAATAAATGTGACAAAGAAGTCCCTACACTTATCATTATAGACGACCAACAATTAGAGAGAAGACAGAATAGTGTAGAGGAATATTACATAAGATGTCGTAAGAAAGGTGTAAGCATTTTGTATTTAGCACAGAATTATTATGTTGTGCCGATAGTCATTAGAAGGAATTGTAATTACCTTATCATACTCAAATTGTCAGGTGAAAAAGAGATTAAGACGATGCTTCGTGAGGTTGGTTTAGGATTAACCAAAGAACAGTTAATCAATATGTATGCTTTTTGCACAAATGAGAAATTCAATGTATTAATTATAGATTATGAATCAACTGATATAACTCGTAGATATAGGAAGAATTTTACTCAATATTTAGACCCTGCGGATTTTGTTTAATTAGATTAATCCACTCCCTTCCCTTTGAATAATATTCTCAGCTTCCTCAATATCCTTTCTAATAACTTCCTTAATTCCAAAATTAAAATCTCTTTTAGGACCATCTTTGGGTTGAAAGAATTGTGACAAAACCCATTCATTCTGTTTGTGGTCGTTACTAACATTCAAATCATTAAAGAAACTGAGAAAACAACCAACATCGTCATATATGTTATATGTTCTTTGAGGGAAACGATTAAGATAGAATGATAAAGCCATACAATACCAACCGCACATTCCTGAAACGATGCTTTGTATATCTTTAGTAGTATAGGGACAAACCATACCATTACAATACTTCTTTACAACATCACCAACTACAAGAGGATAAATTTTCCCATAACTATCAAAATATATAGGAGCAAACTCACTGTGAGGTGACTTATTCATTTGCAGAAACACATAATGAGACCCTTCATTTTTTTCTCCATCCTCATCAGTTTCATCTTCCAAATTGATAATATATGATTTGTTATATTCCAACTTCATCTTAGGTAATTCACTCTTAAATACAACACCAGCAAGAGGTATTCCCATCTTTTTAGCCATTGATTTAATTTGTATATCAGTCAGCATATTATTCTATATCAAGATATTTTTTTTATGGATATATACTAATAGAATGGCTACTGGAAGACCTATAAGAACCGAATATGATAGAACACAAAACTATAAAGACTATATGAAAAACCTTAACCTTCAAATCAAAAATAACAAGACGAATTATGATGCGAATATATTGTATAAACAAACAGGAGTTCCTACACAACCTTTGGATACAAGAACATATGCTGAGAAACACGCTGATATAGCACAACTGAAAGTGAATTTGCGTAGTGAATTGAGAGTTCTTCTTGATGATAATGTGATAAGTGAAGTGCTTAGAGAATTGAATGACGAACAGATACAATTCTTAGCAGGTGTAGCACCTGCTTTAATTGCTGAGTTGAAACCTAAATATTCGGTTGGGATGACATCTCATCATTTCGTAGATATATTGGATAAGAAAATTCGTCAAGAACACGACTTTTCATTACCAAGTGAAATGTTAGGGACATTATCAGACCAGTTAGATACTATTGCTGATAATATGGTTACAGGAGATAAAATGAATGAGTTAATAGACCATATAGTTCATTCTAAATATACACGAAGTGATGAGAATGAACGAATTGTAAATAGTCTAAGAGGGATAAATGAAGACATTATTCATACTCAGGATTTGTTGAGACAAATTGGTGATGAAACTGGTGGAGTTTTACATAATATTAATGAGAAAATTCTTAACCCTGTTGATTTAGAATCAATGATAGAATATGCAGGTGTAGAAAATGCTGATAGAATAAGACAGGTATTGATAGAACAATTTCAACACATACCAACAATAGCACAAGTGGATAAAATGATAAGTGATATACAACAGGCAAACGCACAAGGTGATAGACGAGGATTAGATGATATTTTAGAAAATGTAAGAGAAGAATTTGCTATAATGAGTGATAGATTAGATACATATACTGATAATGTTACTGAGGCTATTGAAACACAAAGAAAACAAACAGCACAACAAATAGCAACAGAAGGAACGAGAACACGAGCCAAAGTAGAAACTTCTGTAGCAGGTGTTTATGATAGGGTAGAACAAATGAATGAAAATATTAATGAAGGCATAACTGGTCTTAGAACTGACCTTGGAAACAGCACAGCAGGTCTTGCTAATAGTTTGACAAACCTATATACGAATGTAGGACGCAACACAACATTGTTAGGAGATTTACAAGGAGGTCAAACGCAAATTAGAGAAGCACTTCAATCAATAGAACGAGCAGTTAATATGTTACAAGGTTTGGGTGAGGTTAATGCTACACAACTAATGGATATAGAACAGCGTATTGATGCTATTAACGATACGGTTTTGAGAGTTGGTGTAAAACCTGAAACATTAGAAGAAATTCAAGGGGCAATTGCAATTTTAGAAGATGAAATAAAAGGAGGGTTTAAAGAACAAAAAGGTAAATATAGTGTAGAGACATCAGCAGAACAACAAAGAGTAAATCGTGAAAGGTTGATAGGAGATTTAAGACATTACTATAAACCATATAGTGAAGTTGCTGAATTTAAAACATTAGGTCAAATGCGAGACCTTTTGAAAAATATATATAGAATTGGAGATGAAGAAATAAACCGAGTGATGGAAATACATATGAGAGAACCTGAAACTCGTAATTTTAACCTTACTGCTATTGGTAAATTAGGTAATCTTAACAAGTTGAAAAACGACTATAAAGCATTGGAAAGTGTGATTTTAGAAATATTAAATAACCCACCTCCTTTACCAGTTTTTAGTGAAGGACAATCAACAAGTGAAGCAGTAAAAGGGATTTATGAGAGCAGTCCAAGAAGCCCAAGTGAAAGTTCTTTTAGAACATTATCATTACGACCACTTGGAGAATTAAAAGCCGAAAGAGAAGGGGAAAGCAAAAGTCAAGGTAAAGGAATTTTGACAGGTCATAGAGGTGTTGGTGTTAGAATGACTGGAAGAGGAGTTGCACCAAAAGAAAAATACATACCATTAGGAAAATACCTTGTAAATATTCATAAGTTAGAGCATAATAATATCGTATCATTCAAATCACCAAACCTTAAAAGCACTAATATTCAATCCAAAAGAGTATCTCAACCAGTAGCGGATATTTTGTTACACATTGTCAATGGAACACTTGATGAAATTGTTACGGATAATCTCAGCGAAGATGATATTTCTTATCTATTTCAATTAATCAAGAAATGCGAATTGGAGAATTTCTTAGATGGAAAGGCAGAGAACAAAGTCAAAACCAAAACAGAACAAGAAATACATAAGTTTTATGTATTGCAAGGAGAAATTGTAGCAGGTAATGATAATCCACAATTAATTAGGGAATTCAAAGCAAGTTTGCTTACGATGATGAATGAAGGGAAACTATCTAAGAAAGAGGCTGGCAATGTATTAATTCAAATGTCTTTGTTAGGTATTTAATTCTTCTTATATACTATATGAAGACCATCGTGTTAAACTCAACTAATTTGGTTAATAACGGACTAAATAACCAATTTGTATATGTGTTTCCAAACTCAGTAAATATTAAAAATAGTTATATCGCAGTAGCATCAGTAGCCATCTATTATTCTTGGTTTAATATCTCATCAGCATTAGGTAATAACTCATTCTCTTATTCTTGGTATTCTACTGGAACATCAACAACTTTCGCATCAGGTGGTGATACAGCATCTATATCAGGAACAACAATGACAACGACTGGAAGCCCTCCTCTTGTTGTAGGAACTCTTATTACAGGGGGAACAACATTGGCTAATACTTATGTGACAGTAGTTAATGGAGCAAATAGTTTTACAGTTAATAACTCTCAAACAGCAACACCTACAAATTATTCATTACCTGTTTCAACTACATATACTATAACAATTCCTGATGGATTATATCAAGTTGCTGACCTTAATAACCTATTACAATTCAATATGATTGCTAATGCCGATTATCTAATTAATGCGTCAGGACAAAATGTATATTACGCAGAATTTACTGTTAATCCATCTCGTTATGCTATTCAATTAAATACATACGCAATTCCATCATCACTACCATCTGGATATACAGCCCCAGCAGGTTTTACATATCCACCAGCACCATTAAATCCAGTTGTAACTATTCCACCATTAGGAGGTTCTACTTCGGGACTTGGTTATTTACTGGGATTTAAATCAGGATTAGTAACATCACAATTAGCATCAAGTGTCACCACTGGAACTTATGTATCTACTAACACTGCTGGAACAATATCTTATATAAGCACATCATCACCTAACATTCAACCCAACAGTTCCCTTTTGTTTTCATCTACTGGTGTTGATAATCAATATTCCGTTCCTAACTCTATTATCTATACCATATCACCCAATGTTTCAGTCGGTTCTATTATCAGTGATAAACCCCCCAATTTCATTTGGAATAAAATGTATGACGGATTTTACAATCAATTAACAATTACTATATTAGGAACAAATTTACAGCCTATCCAATTGAATGACCCTTCAACAACGATTATGCTTTCCATTGCGACTGCAGAAGAACGAGGGGTCAAGTGACAAGTTTTTTTATAAACATAATGTATAATGGTAAGATTGTATATTGGAGGACGAGTTCATCATTCGCATCAACAAATGTCAGGGAGAGGTTCATCTCTATTACTTCATAAAGGAGGGCCAGGTGCCGCCTCTTCTTTTGGTTCATTAGAAGAATATAAGGAAGTAGTTGAAACACCTTCGAGTTATTCCAAACATTTACCCACTAAATCACACAGACCAATTGTTTTACCTGCTCCAATGAAAGGTGCGGGAGTGAAAGCAGGAACTTTATCAGGACTTGTAAATAGAATTAGACAAGGAGCACCTGAGGAAAGAACTCATACCCAAGACAAAAAACTACGGGATTTGGTTAAACAAATAGAACACCTTCAATTATCCACCCCTAAAAATACACATAAACCCAAACCGATTTCATTCTAATCGGGAAACCCAAAGATGAGTGTTTTTGAAATTTTTCTCTTTTCAAATAGTATAAAGGAATGGATAAGGTCGTGTTTGATTTATCGCAAGAATTAGATAGTTCTCCAAATATCTTCATTAAGAAAGAATGGATTAACATTTTAGACCAACAGAACGGAAATTATCAAGGCAATCAGTGTATTATAGAAACGAGCGCCCTCTCAAATAGTAATAAGTTTATGAATTATCGGGAAGCATATATCGCAATGCCCTTACTACTTACCCTATCCAATACCAGTGCCGCCTCGGCAGATATGGCCCCAGCCACCGCTGCTACATCTCTTGACTATGTGATGGGTTTAAAGAATTTTTACGGTTCTATGATACACTCTTTTACGGTGGATTTTCAGGGGACTACAATCGTCCAACAAACACCCTTCACCTCTATGTATAACTGCTTTAAACTACTTACTACGCTCTCGTGGAATGAAGTATATTCTTTTGGTTCTCAAATAGGATTTTATCCTGATGACCCTTTGTCTTGGACTTATATTAGTGCCGTATCAACTACCGCACTTGATGGTCTTGGAACTTGTGTGAATACCAATCTTAATAGCACGGGTCAATATGCCGCAACTACGGGAGCATTTAACACTTATGCTTCGGGGGCTGGTAATGTTGGTTTTCTTCAACGCCAACAGTTCATTAATTTTGACCTTGATGGAGTTCCTGTGACTGGAACTTACGCTTCGCTTATTCCTGAAACAAGTGTGAAGACATTGTGGAAAAACTACATTAGTCAAAAACGAAACGCCAATGCGGGAACAACGGTCGGCGTTATTCAAATTTCAGTTATGGCTACTATTTACCTAAGACATCTTCATTCCTTTTTTGATAAAATCCCATTGGCAAAAGGAATATTTATGAAATTGACTTTTAATTTGAATAATACAAGTTGTGGTATTACAAAGACGACTAACGCAACCCCCGTTTCGACGGGATTGACAGTTACATCTGTCACGACCGCTGTTGGAGGTGTTAATCCTTTAATGATTGCTTCATCACGAACAGGTTGTGGAAGTGCTTCATTAAATTCAGGAACTTCCTCTACTTCAACCTATATCGCATCGGTTGCTGTGGGAGGTCGTGTATTGGATACTGCACAAGCAAATATCACAGGAGTTGGAACTAACACCCTTGCTTCCAATGTATATCTATACATACCAGCATACACTTTCAATCCTATTTATGAAGCAGTTATGCTTTCATCTCCTATCAAAGAAATCAAGTATAAGGATTTGTATTTGTATCAAATTACCAACATCCCAGCATCAGGAACGATTAACAGTCTTCTAACAAACGGTGTAAGTGGATTGAGTGAAATTGTCATTATTCCATTCCATTCTACTTCTGCTGGAACTACCAATGGACATCCTCTTGCCAGTGTTTGTTCCGTGTATCAATCACCTTTTGATACTGCTGGTTGCGGAACTACTTCCCCTTTGTGTCACATTAACCAGTTCCAAGTTGTGGTTTCGGGACAGAACGCCATTTACAATACTCAGCAACACGCCTCCATCGAGCAATACAATCACCATCTTAAAGGTGTCAATGCAATCAACGGCAACCTTACAGAAGGTATTGGTTCAGGTCTTATTAACTCACTTGGATTTGATAATTTGTATTGTTACTACACTGTCAATTTGGAACGAATGTTGCCTGTTGAGGAACAAGTTCCCAAGTCTGTCATCGTTCAAGGATTGAACGGCTCTGCCAAATCTTGTGATTATTTTTGTTTCGTCGCATATAGAACCTCAATTAAGATATCTATACTTGAAGGAGTTAGGGTATAGGCAAGAATTTAAGAGTGAGAGATTTGAATGGGTATAAGGTGTCCGTGTTTAAGTTTTTGTCTTTCTTTAATGTATATGGAAGTCATTCACATTTCGGCATCGCACCCACAATTATTGAAGTTGCGTAAAGGACATAAAATTCGTGTGAAACCTGCTATGGAAGGTCAAGGAACGCCATTGTTTGTATCACCATCAACACACAGTCAATATAGGAAATCGTTTGCGGGTAAAAAAGGGTTTGATATTAGTTTATCACCTAACGAAATTTTTGAAAACAAAGAGAAAAAGGAACACCCTAAAATACAAGGTCAAGGGATTTTTGGAAGACGGTTTGATAGGGCAGTAAGAAAAACAATTGGTAAGACCGCCCAAGATGTCATTTATAAGGGTGCTGACTTGGTAAAACCTGCTATTAAAAATGTTATATCACAAGTAGGGGCACATATCCCACAGGCTGGAGAGCAGATTGGCCTTGCTGTGGCGAACGCATCAGGTCACGCCGAATTAGCACCTGTATTTGGAGAACTTGGAAAAAGAGCAGGTTCAGCACTGCAAAGAGAAGGAACACAAAGATTAGAGAATTATTTAGATAATCCTCATTCCCTTCGTGGAAGAGGACTTCACTTCACAAAATATCATCACCCTCATCTACAACATCATCACGAAGTGGGAGTTATTGGAATTGGTGGAACATTGCTTCATAGAAGACACTCTGCGAGATTATCTAATCCATATTTAGAGCATAAATTACAAAATAAGGAGTTGCCTATTCAATTTCAGCGTATTCATCATACATCAGGTAATGGTTTAGGAGTTGGTCTATACCTATAAATATTGTTTGTTGGTTATATACGATTTTTTATAATCGTATATAATAATAGTAATGGCATCGTATCAACCACCCGACGAGCAGACAGCGATATTTAATTCACAAAATTTTACATCATCATATACGGGGGAACACGACCCAACAAAAATGAATTTCCCAAACGCACAAGGCACTCCCACAATGCCTTCTATCAATGTGAGTGATGGAATAAATTCTTCTCTTATTACTCCTACTGGAATAACGAACTCAGGAGCATATAGTATTAATACAACAAGTAATATTCCAATCGTATCATCAAATGCTCTTGGTAATATTGCTATATCAAATTCAACAGCAATTACATCAGGACAAAATAATATAGCCGTTGGAAAAAATGCTTTAATCACAAACACAGCAGGAGGTCAAAATGTAGCCGTTGGTTCGGGTGCTTTACAGAATATGACTGCGTTTAATGCCACAGCTGTTGGAACAAGTGCTTTACAATTCGCAACAGTAAATAATACTGCCTTTGGTTCGGCTGCTGGAAACAAAATTACTTCGGGTTTTAATAATACCATAATGGGTTTTCAATCTTTTGGTAATGCTACAACATCAGGTAATAATGTAGCGATAGGAGGGAATGCTGGAACGAGTGTTGATGCTACAAACATACATAGTAATTGTTGTTTTATAGGAACAAATAGTGATAGTGTGAATACTGCTGCGTTTTCAAACTCAATAGCATTAGGTGCGAGTTCTATAATTACAGCAAGTAATCAACTTATGGTGGGTCATACATCAAATCCAGTATCCGTTGTATTACCAGTAAGACATACATTAGGACTTGCTTCACCAATTAGTTCAACACTCAGTATTCCAACATCGTCTTCAACTCTTAATATTGTATCTATTAACAATGGAACAGCGGGACAAAATGGTAATCAAATGGTTACGACAGGAAACCCACCCCTTTTAGTGGGTATGTATATAGCGGCATCAGGCTTAGCACTTGGTGTTACTATAACAGGGGGGTCAGGAAACAACTGGACGATTAGTATATCAACTCAACTTGGAACGATTACTGGGAGTTATTTTTTTCTAACATACCCTCTTGCTATTACAAGCATTTCAGGGACTACGATGACAATATCAACCTCAGCATTTTCACCTACACTTCCAGTAGGAACTCGTATTCACGGAGTGGGTGTATCTACTGGGACAACTATATCAGGGGGTTCGGGGACAACTTATACAGTTAGTAACTCTCAAACAGTAGGAGCGATTACAGGAGGTTATAATTCTCCGTTTATATCAATCAATTTTCCATTAAGTGAAATATATTACATTACACCCCAAACCACATCTATTACCATCACACTTCCAAATATAGCATCTTTTAATGTAGGAGCAAAAGTTACATTTAGAATTGTATCACCTAATACTGGTTCTGTTATTTTGTCATCTAATGCTATTAACATATTTACGGGAACATCAGTATTGCCAATTCAAACCCATACAATATATCCCGCCACTACAACCACATTTGCTTCATCGGGAACAACTGCTTCTATTTCAACAACAACTTTAACCCTTACTGGTGCTACACCACCAACACTTACAGTTGGAACTCTTATTACAGGGGGAACAACATTAGCGGGGACTATAATAACCGCAGTTCTTACCGCAACTACTTATACAGTTAATAACTCTCAAACATCTACTCCAACTTCTTATACATTACCAAATTTAACATCGCACACCTTTATGTGTCTTCCAACATCTATTGGAGGTGCTGCCTTTGCCAATGGTTGGTTTCAATTAGGAACAGTTTAATACCCTTTTATAATCTCTTCTTATATTGTAATAACATATGTCCGCATATAATGCTCCAACAGAAACATTACCAAGATTTAATACGGCGGTTTTCGTTCAAGACGCCAATGTATCTTATCCAGTGGCACAAGGAGCATTAACCATACCAAAACAAATAAGGATTGTAGATGGAAGTAATACCATTATTATAACTCCAACAAGTATTATTATAAACGGCATTGTATATAACCTTACTAATATAGCATATTTAGATTTGTCTCAAACATTTACAGGTATTAATACTTTTAGTAATACATTAAGGGCAAATAGTTTGAGAGGAACAACAGTAGGTGAAAATATTACCTTATATACAACATCAACTGGTGTTATATATTTTGGTAGTAATCAGGCTATAAATTCTATAAGTGGAGATACAACATTTAACGAATTTTTGTTTGCCCCAACACCAACCACCCAATTGAATACAACACGAGTTCCAACCACAGCATATTTAACAACTTATTACCCATCTTTATCATCAAATAATACTCTTACAGGTATTAACACTTTCACTCAAAATATAATCGGGTTTTTAAATACTGTTACACCGTCAGTTAATGTTACACTATATTCAGCATTGACGACAGGAAGTTTATTATTATCTCCAACAATTACAACAGGTAATATATGTATTGGGTGTAACACTACTGATGGTGTAGCAGGTATTACAAGTGGGAATATTAATATAGGAAATTGTAGGACATTCGTAGGTAATTTAAGATTAGGTGGTCCAAACAACACCACAACGATTAATGGAGTAACTATAAACATAGCACCCTCTACATCTACTACAACTGCTTTAAACATAGGGTATAGTTCTCTACCTATCACTATTACAGGCAATTCAATTAATATTACTGGTAATACAACAATAACAAATACATTGTTGGGAAACACCATTACAGGTAAGGCAATAGGTGATACTATATCATTATACAATACAACGACGAGTGGTAATATTAGTTTAGGAACTGGATTAACTACGGGAACATTAACATTAGGTAATATTGCTTCAACAAATACTATCAATGGTGATACAACCCTTTCAAATATATTGCAGGTAAATACAATACGAGGATTATCTCAACCCAACCCAATTTCATTATTTAGTAATTCAACAGGGACAATTTCATTTGGTAATTCATTATCAACCAATAACATAGACGGTGACACAACCTTTAACCAAATAGTAAAAGCAGATAGAATAAAGGGTGTTGTTGATACAAGCGATGTATATTTGTTTGATAGTTCAACAACAGGGTTTTTTACACTTGGTAATACTGCACGAACAGGAAATTTTCGTATTTTTGGTGCTATAACAGGTGGTGATAATGAACTATTTACAAATACAACAACTTCAACTATTTTAATTGGAACATCACACACATCACCAGCAGAGTTAAATATTGGTAATACATCAATTGTAAAAATTAAAGGGTCATCTATAAATTTAACACCTACAATAACTGGAAGTATTGTGATTGGACGAGATGATTTAACAGGGACAACAACTATATACGGTTCTCAAATAACAGGAGATAATAATATATTTACAAATACAACTGGTTCATATACAAATATCCTCACAGGTGTAACCACAGGTGGTATTACTATTGGAAGTAATTCTCAAACTGGAACAATGACTATTAACGGTTCTTCTTCGGGAAATACAAATCTTTTTACAAATATTACATCAGGAACTGTTACTGTCCTCACAGGTGTAACCACAGGTGGTATTACTATTGGAAGTAATTCTCAAACTGGAAATATGACTATTAACGGTTCTTCATCAGGAACTACAAATCTATTTCCAAATTTATCGTCAGGAACTGTAAATATTATGGGGAACATTTCAACAGGTAATTTTAGTATTGGTAGTAGTTCTCATTCAGGAGTAGTAAGCATATATGGTTCAAACACAAATTCATCATCTTTATTTACATCATCTACGACAGGTAATATTACTATTGGAAATAATTTACAAACTGGAAATACGACAATTTATGGTTCAACATCAGGTAGTTCAAATCTATTTACAAATACAACTGGAACATCAACTATTGGAAACTCAACAGGAACATTAACCTTTAATGGTATAGCAACTTTTAATCAAGCATTAAATGCTCCAACACCATCTTCTATTTTAAATACTACACGAGTTCCAACCACAGCATATTTAACATCTTATTATGCTCCTTTAACAGGAACAATAGCCAATGCTACTGCAATTACATTAACTCCAAATTCAACTGATACGGCTGACTATATTCCTTTTTCATTAACTGCATCAGGTTCTTCGAATCTCAAAACAAGCACAGCATTATTATATAATGCTTCAACAGGTAATTTGTCATCAACTATTCACACATCAAATACATTACGAGGTCAAGCAATTACTGATGCTATTTCATTATATACCACAAGCACAAGTGGGGGTATTACATTAGGTAATACATCAAATACAAACATCATCAATGGAAACACTACTATTACCAATACCTTACTTGGAAATACATTAACTGGTAAAGCAATAACTGATGCAATTTCATTATACACTACAAGCACAAGTGGTGGCATTACTTTAGGTAATACATCAAATACAAACATCATCAATGGAAACACTACAATTACCAATACCTTACTTGGAAATACATTAACTGGTAAAGCAATAACTGATGCGATTTCATTATATACCACAAGCACGAGTGGTGGCATTACTTTAGGTAATATATCAAATACAAATACGATAAATGGAAACACTACAATTACCAATACATTACTTGGAAATACATTAACTGGTAAGGCAATAGCAGATAATATTTCATTATACACTACAACAAATGGAACTATAACCATAGGGAAATTGACATCAAATATGACTATAAATACCGATACTATATTTAGCGGAACTTTATATTTTAGTTCAGGCAATCTAAACGGTTCTAATCTTGTGACAAACAGGTTATTTTATAACCTAACAACAGGAAATACAACTATTCTTTCTGCTGTTACAAGTGGAACTTTAACAATAGGAAATACCGCTCAAACAGGAGGTGTTACTATTTATGGTGCTAATACAACAGGAACGAATAATCTCTTTACAAACGCAACCACATCTGCTATAAATATTGGAACAGGATTAACAACGGGAGTATTAACAATAGGAAATATCGCCTCAACAAATACTATCAATGGTAATACAACTATTACCAATACCTTACTTGGAAATACATTAACTGGTAAAGCAATAACTGATGCGATTTCATTATATACCACAAGCACGAGTGGGGGTATTACATTAGGTAATACATCAAATACGAATACTATCAATGGAAACACTACAATTACCAATACCTTACTTGGAAATACATTAACTGGTAAAGCAATAACTGATGCAATTTCATTATACACTACAAGCACAAGTGGGGGTATTACATTGGGTAATACATCAAATACAAATACGATAAATGGTAATACAACTATAACGAATACCTTATTAGCGAATACATTAACTGGTAAAGCAATAACTGATGCGATTTCATTATATACCACAAGCACGAGTGGGGGTATTACATTGGGTAATACATCCAATACAAATACTATCAATGGTAATACAACTATTACCAATACCTTATTAGCGAATACATTAACTGGTAAAGCAATAACTGATGCAATTTCATTATACACTACAAGCACAAGTGGGGGTATTACATTGGGTAATACATCAAATACGAATACGATAAATGGTAATACTACAATTACCAATACCTTACTTGGAAATACATTAACTGGTAAAGCAATAACTGATGCAATTTCATTATATACCACAAGCACCAGTGGGGGTATTACATTGGGTAATATTTCAAATACAAATACTATCAATGGTAATACGAATACGATAAATGGTAATACGAATACGATAAATGGTAATACAACTATAACGAATACCTTATTAGCGAATACATTAACTGGTAAAGCAATAACTGATGCGATTTCATTATATACCACAAGCACGAGTGGGGGTATTACATTGGGTAATACATCCAATACAAATACTATCAATGGTAATACGAATACGATAAATGGTAATACAACTATTACCAATACCTTATTAGCAAATACATTAACTGGTAAAGCAATAACTGATGCGATTTCATTATACACTACAAGCACAAGTGGGGGTATTACATTAGGTAATACATCAAATACGAATACTATCAATGGTAATACGAATACGATAAATGGAAACACTACAATTACCAATACATTACTTGGGAATACATTAACTGGTAAAGCAATAACTGATAATATTTCATTATACAATACAACCACAACTGGAACTCTAACAATAGGTAATTCATCACAAACAGGGAGTGTTACTATATATGGTGCTAATACAACAGGAACAAACAATCTATTTTCAAATGTTACAACGGCAACAACCAATATTCTATCTGCGGTTACAACTGGTATATGTTACATTGGAAATATAGCACAAACAACAGGACAAATGATTATATATGGTGCAGTTTCAGGGACATCAAAAATATTTTCAAATGTAGTCAGTGGTTCAATTACTATTGGTAATTTGGTTCAAACTGGAACAACAGATATATATGGTTCAATGACAAATACTAATAGTCTTTTCACAAATACGACAAGTGGTAGTATAGATATTGGTGGTATTAATCAAGGAGGTTATACTAATATATATGGTGGTAAGTTGGTGGGGGCTGTGAATAATCTATTTTCAAATGTTACAACAGGTGCTATTAATATTGGGACGGCACTAACAACTGGTGGATTAACAATAGGAAGTTCATCACAAACTGGAAATGTTACTATATATGGTGCTAATACAACTGGGGTGAGTAATCTATTTTCAAATGTAAATAATGGAACTGTAAATATAGCAACAAGTTCAGGTAATGTTGGAGCAACTTATATAAACATTGGAAACACCTCTCTTAGCAATACTTATACAACTATCAATTCTATTCAAATGACATTTAGCGGTGAAGTCGTTCTACAAAATAATAGCGGTATTAAGTTTTATCCTTATAGTATGTCTTCAATTGTATCAAACCCAACAACATTATCATCACCATTTTATGGTGTTTATTCTGTAAATGTATCAGCGAGTGGCACTACATTTCCAGTATATGTTCCTTCACCATCATCGGCTTATGCTGGTATGAATATATTATTTAGAGTAACTTCAACATCAACACCTTTTCTCCTTCCTGTAATTCAAACGAACCCATCATCATCATCATTTTTATCTATTAGTAATTCGGTAGTAACTTCTATAACCGTATTAGGAACAAGTCAGTTTGTGGTTCATATGGTATGTGTTAATAACGGTTCAACTTGGTATTGGTCTCAAATAAATTAATCACAAGATAGTATATGACTGAACTCACTGAGATATTTTACAACAATCTTGTAACTATATGTAGTGGAATTATATTGGCTATTGTTGCGGTTGCTTATAAGAGCAAATGTAGAAATATTAATTGTTGTTTTGGTTTCATTCAAATTGATAGAGATGTTGAAATAGAAGAAGAAATAGACGAACATAACGCAGATATTGAAATGAAAAACAATCTATGAGTATAGTATATGCCGTTATTTGAAAAGCGTTTAGACTACCCTCCAAAGGTTAGAAAGATATTGGAAAAGGTTGGTAATGATATTATTGATTCTATTGAAATAGGGAGAACACCAGTTCCATCATTACTTACTAATGCTCTTAACATAATATCATTTGGAGAATTTCAAAAGAAGTTTGGTGCTACTCCTTACGATAAGTTGTTTCATTTGTTTATGGTTATAAGAACTACAAAAGGTGAGCGTGTTATGTTAGAGAAGAATGAAGTTATTAATAGTGCATTACGATACAAAATACCTCCAAATACAGAGTTGAGAAAGGCATATGGAATTCATCAAAATGTCAGTATCAATGACTTCCTTCTTAGAGGATTACAGAAACAAGGTAAAGAGAAGTTCTTTACATATTCTGCCAGTCATAACAATTGTCAAGACTTTATTGTAAATCTCTTACAAGCAAATCATATAGGGGGAGATATAATCTCCTTTGTAAAACAAAACACGGCACAACTCTTTGAAGGACTGCCTCGACTAAGAAAGATTGCAAACACTGTTACAGATGCGGCAGCGGTTGCTGATAGAGTTATACAAGGAACTGGTGAAGGAAAAATATTATCTCACAAGAAGTATATAGATATGCCTAAGAAAAGCAGAGAACCTGAAAGCGATAGTGACAGCGATGACGGAAAGGTGGTCCATCATCACCATCATCATTACCATACTGAAGGAGGTGCTATAAATTTTAAGAAGATTGGTAATACAATCAAGTCGGGATTTAAGAAGACTTTTACACCTGCATTGGGAAGACAAATTGCATCTACGGCTATTCATCAAGGAATTCCAATTGTGGCTGGTTTAGCAGGAGATGCTTTGGGTGGTCCTTTGGGAGGAGTTGCCGCTGGATATGCTGGGACAGCCGCTGCGAATGCTATTGGTAAATCAACTGGTTTGGGATTGAAGCCAAAGCGTCAGGGAAGATTTCCAAAGGGTAGTGAAGAAGCGAAAAATTATATGAAGGAGTTAAGGGAGAGACGCAAGAAGTAAAGCCTCCCTCTTTTTAACACGACGAATGCGTTGTAATTCATTCTTCCTATTTTGATATTTTTCAATCCACTCTTGATTATTATCACGCCATCGTTTTCCATCTTCTCGTAATTTATCAGGATTATTAATACGATATTGTTTTCTATATTCAGGTCTTCCTCTACAAGGTATTTCCATATTCAAAGAAGCATTTAATATTTCAAAATACCGACGCTCTTCTGCTCGTGCCTCTAAGGAAGAAGCACAAGGATATTTACAAATTTCTATCATACTCCAATTATTCCAACCACCATTAGCACGAATAGTTTGATATACTTTAAGATGATAATGTTGTTTTCTACTTTCATTATTACAATTATCCTTGTGAGTGTATTTCCTTTTTGTAAAATTTGTAGTGTGTCCTACATAAGTCTCAGTAATAGTAGGGTCATTACAACAAATTTTATAGATAATTGTATTAGAGTAATCAACAGCAGTTTTCGGCATCTTATATATAGTCTTATAATATATCTTTAACCTCATTCACACTTGACGGCACGGCACATTTCGTTATATGTAGTTGGATTATGTTGCATTGTGTTGCATTGTGTTGCATTTATGGTAAGGATTACTATATGTATATTATCTTATATTTTATAGAATAGAAAAAGAGAGGGTAGAGAGGGTTGAGAGAGAAAAGTGAGAAAAATTCGTGAGATGAGAAAGAAGTAAATCATTTGGGTATAAAGGGTGGTAGATTGCTCTTACCTTTTATCTTCTGTTTTAATTGAGTTTGATTTCGTAAATTAGCAGGTTGTATTTCACTTGGTGTCAATGGAGTTTTAGACGAGACTTTTTTCGTAGGACGATAAACAGGATAATCCATTCCACCTACATCTTTCCAATCTTCTTTGAACCATCGTTTTAAATTCTTTGGTTTATTATCGTCAGTGTATGTGCCTCCCATTTCTTTATAGGTCTTTACAATAAATCCGCTCTTATAGGCACTGGGCTTTGTATATTTATCATCAGCAATCTTCTTTGCTTTTTCGTAAAGGGTTGGGTTATTGATGATAGGCATTATAATATATTCTTTTTTTTTTTAAAAAAGAAAAAGATGAAAAAGAGAAGAAAGGGAATAAGGCAAAAAAGGCAGATTTTGCCCAAGTTTGAAAGTTTTTTACGCGAGAATAGAAAAACAAGAAAATCCAACGAATTTGAAAAAAACTTTCAAACTTGGGCAAAATCTGCCTTTTTTGCCTAAGACCTGTAAAAATCAAATACTAATAATAATAATAATATTTCTTAGCATATATGGTAAGGTTTAAGGTTCTTCATTATCTTCATCTTCAACCCTTAATTTATATCCAATGAGACAAGGACAAGATAATTGTTTTCCATTATATGTTTCTTTACGCTTTTTAACATATCTTTTAAGACTGAAATTGCTCTCAATTTTATCAATGAAATAAGTTTCGTTATTTGTTCGTTGCTCCTTCTTATTCAAATTAGCAAATATTTCACTGTATTTGAATTTCTTGTATATATCCTTCAACTTGATAGGTTCAGTAGCATTACTATCTCGTTCATAAAAAGTATGAATAAAGGATAAAATATCATCAGATGCAGACATATGTTTCTCAGTAAGCTTTTTACATTTCTCAGGAAGATTTTCAAATGCAAAACTGTAATCACTCATATAAATTTTGAAATATGGTAATAACAGCATAAAGTATGCTTGTCGATATTTTCGTCTCCAAATACCAGTTGAATATTCAACATTTTTAATAGTTGCTAATGATTTATCTTCTAACGTATCATAAACGCTTTTATCATAAGCAGTAGTTTCAAAAGGTATGCCGATTACTCTTCTTCCAACACCACCATCAACACTATCCAAAAATGGAATATCATTACAATCTAAATCAGTTGTATTTGACAGTTCAACTTTTGTATCACCACTATACAAACCACGAGCATTAATTTCCCCTTCACCAGTAATTTCTTTTAACACGGCAGTACATAGTTTGAATCTTTGATTTGGTTCGCTAAACCATACCATTCTCTTTTGATGTAAATTTGCTAATTCAGGTGATGCGCCTTTAGATGTCAATGATGTTTGAATAACACTACTTGGTAATTTATAACCATAATTTTTATTACCTGAACCAACCATAGCAGCAGTTAAATCTCTTAATAAAGATTTACCGTTTCCACCCTTACCTGTATTGATAAAGAACTGTTGAAGTTGTAATCCAGATAATCCAGTTGCCGTTTTAACTAAGAATAAAGTTCTAATATCTTCAAAGGGTAAAATAGATTTGATAATATTATCCAATTTACCAATTCTTTCCAATGGATAATTATCATCATAATCATAACCAGTAGTCATATTAATATAATCTTCTTTAACGGGAGGAACCTTTTCACCAATTCTCAAATCAAATACACAATTATTGAAAGCAATAAGGTAAGGGTTTTCATTCCATTTAACATCAGCAACATAATTATCAGACTTGAATATTTTAATAATATTGGACCTTTTACTATGAGCATTTAACGACTTAATTAAAGCAACTGTAGATTTATATTGGTCTTCGTCCCAAATATCCTTATAACACTGAACTTCTTTTATGTAAATTTGATACAACATATCAAAACTGTCTTTTTCCAATTCGGCATTATGCAAAGCGAGATTTTCCCACAAATAACCATTATACATGTATCCTTCAGGTTCTTTACCTTTACCAGTATATAAAATAGGTTTATTATTGAAAATTAATCGTTTCAGTGCTTTTGCAAATTCAGCTTCGGATAAATCCCAATTTGTAATATGATTTGTTGATTTGATAAAACACCTGTTAATCTCCTTCACCTTTTCAATATCAACCTTTTTGGCAAATTCGATGATTGTTTTCCTCCCAACTTTTAAATTTCTATCCTTGCGAATGCATAAATAATCGAAAAATTTCTCAAACTCGTCTCGTTTATTTTGAGAACCCCAATTCATAGTTAATTTTTGAAATAATACCTTTGCTTTATCAACACCCAAAATGTTAAGAAGAGCATAACCAACCTTTGTATAATCATTGTTAGAACCTTCATTGCAAGTTTCAATTAATAATCCAGCATCAATATAAGCATCGAATTTTTGATAATCATTATCGTCACCAATAGAGATGTTAATGGAATTATCATATTTACATTTTTCAACCTCTTTATGATAGACAACGGCATCATTTGGAATAAAAGCCGAAACACAATGACCTTCAAATGAACCACTATGTAAAATTAAAGGTCTATTTTCACCAGGTTTGCTACATCCGATGCTTCTTAGTTTCCTTTTCAAATCGTAAATGGATTTATCAAAGAGATTTTGGTCTCCCAACCAATCTTGATAATCTGTAAAATCTTTGCAATAAGCATTCAAAGCATTAACAATTAACAATTGAGTATTTTTAGTAGCTATAACATTTTCAATAATAATATGTATAGAAACTTTCCACATATCTTTCTTCGTTTTCCAATCAATAAATGATGAGCTATTGGATTGACAAACGGTAAAACGAGGATTTGGTTGATTAAATTCTTCAATACAAAACTTCGTAATAGCATTAACCGAAATTTCTAATAAACTATCAAACCAAGTATCATAATAAATTGGTTCATCATCAGATTTCTTAAAATCAACATCAAAATACAATTTCACATTTTCATCATCTGGTATAATTTCATAACAACCATTAGTATTACATATTTCTTCATATTTATCACAAGGAATAATTTTAACATCGGCATCGGTAGAGTTAATTTTGGTTGTGTATTTAATGTTTGTCATTGCCTTCTTATATTTATGTATAGACAATACTTTAAACCATTTCATTTTAATTTTAAATAATGAGATACAACTGAATATCTCATAATTTTAGTAATATGTTGTCAATCATCAAAGAAATTCACAAGTATATTCAGTAGTTGTTTAACACCAGCCTTATAAGCATTAAGTCGTCTCATAGACAATTTAGAATACTCCCTATTCAATGCCAACACTTTATCATAATTCTTCTCTCTGTATCTGTAAATACTTGCTTTATTCTGTGCATATGATGGCATTTTGATTTGTTAGTATATATATTATATGATGTGATTATTTTAAATCACTTTATCCTTTAACCCTCGTTTTTATCCACACATTTATCATATAGATTCTTGTCCTTCAATGTATAGAAGACAATCGCCCCATCGTTACTCACATAACCCCTTTTCTTTTTGAAGAAATCCTTGACATCTTTATTGAAATCGGGTTTTTGAGTTTCCATATACATTACACGAATATAATCTCCTGCGGAGGTTAAACGAGGTCAAAGATATAAACCTACTCCGTGATGAGTATGATGATGAACTCCCTTTCCGTGTAAATCCACCAGTTGTTCTGCATTTCTCTCAATCATTTCCAACATCTCCGTTTTCTCATCACCAGTCGGTATATCAGTTGGTGCTCCTACACCAGTTCCTGATAAACGAGGGTCAATGCCTTCTAACAATCTTTGTTGGGCCATACACTTCTTCTTAGTTGATCCTTTGGAATGAACTTCACCAGTAGCAGTGTTTATTAAACTAAACTTCCCTTTGGGTGTTTTTATTATATCATATGGCATATCTATATACCTATACAAAGAGAATTATAATGGAATTTGACTAACATCACCGTCAATTAAAACCGCTCTCATAATAGTATTAAATCGGGTTTCAAGAAATTCAATATCCCGCTCAAAGTATTCAGCAACCTTCTCTACAAATTTGAGTTTTGTTATACCTTCCATCTCCCTAATATTTGAATATACAGGCTCATTCAAATCATACAAACTAATCACTTTACAATATTCACTTTTTCTTTTCAACTTTTCATATTCTGTTTCACCACTTCTTAGTTCATTCACTTTCTCAATACCCAACTTCCTAATTTCCTCTACTTGTTCTTCTGTTAAAGGAGTATGAGTATCAGGAGTAATAACAGTAGAGCATTCTACAGGCTTGGCATCATCAGGATTAATTTCTACAATTTCATCAGGCAAATTTGACACAAGTTGTCTTCTCACATCTACTCGCTCCGCAGAGTGCTCCGTTTCTTCTATGACCTCAATTTCTTCATCAGGAAGTTCTTTCAAACGCTCAATAATTTCGTTAAAATCCATATATTATATGTCTTGATATTATATATATGAAACGAACGAATAAGGGTAAATATTATTGTGTAATTTGTAAAGAACATAGTCATACTCCACAGCATAACTTGTGCTACGAATTTAAACTATTTCAAATCAAAGAAGAACAGGACAAATTGGCTAAAAGGTTTGATATGTTACAAAGGGCATATGACTACATAGATGATTTTCATTGTAGTCATATGACGATAGAACACTACGGCACAGCAGATACAGAAGCACAATAATTCATATGTTTTAGAGATTTCTCGTGTCGGGATTTATCACTTTTTCGTAGAGTTGAACCACATATACAAGTATATTTGATTTTACCTTTTTCGGCTATTATGCTCTTATTAACATCACGATAATTCTTATGATATTCAGTCATTGTTTTTATATTATCCCTATACCATTCAAACCCAGTCCTACCTGCTATATATCTATTCACACAATTCAAATTTCTAATCCATTTTCCTTCTTGTTTAGTCAATTCATCTTTGGAATTACAGGGGAATATTTCTATCAATTCAATACGACAATTAGCAATGCCATATTTATCAAACAGTATATGTGAAGATGTATTGGAAACTTTATCACCCCTTTTCCAAAGTTTATATCCGTTTCTATGATTTTCCATACGCTGACATAGATATTTTTTTGTTGTTGAACCAATATAACATATATCGTCATCTGTATTGCTTACAATCTTATAGATTTTTCCGTTTTGATATTTCACCATTTCTTACTGTTTCTTAGTAATAACCATTTAAGCATTGTTCGTCTAACATTATTAAAAATTATATTATCTCATCATAGTATAGAAAAGATTATATAATGTCAATTCAAGAAGTCCTAAGAACAAACCGATCAAATGTTACAGAGAGTTCAATCAAGACTTACAGTTCAATTGTAAGGAAACTTTGTCAAAGATTAGATTTGGAGTTTAGCCCAACCGTATTTATAGACAATAAGAGTAAAGTGATGAATTACTTGAAAGATGTTCCTATCTCAACACAAAGGTCAGTGATAAGTGCTATTATAGCAATTCACGAAGACGAAAACTTTAAGGAACTCTTAGATAGAGCTAATGCAGATTACAATGCTGAAAAAGCAACTAGAAAAAAAACTGATAAGGAAGAGCAAAATTGGGTGACCCAAGATGAGATTGCTGACAAATTGAAAGAGTTAAGGAGGTTATATAAATCGGTTTCAGCAAAAAAGGATAAGACTGCAAAAGATTATCAAACAATGCAAAACTATGTTATACTAGCATTGACAGGAGGACAGTATATAGCACCACGCCGTTTGGCTGACTTTACAAATTTGAAAATCAATAATATCAATCCAGAGACAGACAACTATATCAAAGACTATAATATCCTTATTTTAAATATATATAAAACTGCAGGGAGGTATGGGGAACAGGAAATTAATCTACCTAAGAAACTTGTCAATATTATAGAGAACTTTTTAGAGAATACAAATCATATCAATAGAGAATACTTATTGTTTGATAATTATTATCAGCCATTGACAAGTGTTAAACTGAATCAGCGTTTGAATAGCATCTTCGGTGGGAAAAAAATAAGCACAAATATCATTCGTCATTCATACTTAACTGAGAAATTTGGTGATAATTATCAGGAGATGCAAAATACAGCATCTATGATGGGGACAAGTGTAGGTGTTATACAAGGACATTATATTAAATCATCATACAATTAACAATCATAATCTTTCAAATCTTCGCGACATTGCGTAATCGACTTCTTAAAAAGCGACAAGAAACTACATATTTCATATCATCAACAATTAGCACAGGTAAATTGTAATGAACTGAACAAATATCTCCACGACAATTTCGTATCTCCTTCTCAAACCTCTCTTCAACATAATTTTTCAATTGTTCTTCAATCGTTGTCATTGCTTCTTATTCACTTGTTATTACCATTATCAGTAAGAGCAATTTCATTTCATTTTTTTTTTTCTTAGAGCAAGTTTTTTGAATAACTTAAATTCTTTGTAAAATGAAACCATCTAAGAGTATCAATCCATAAAACCGCCTATCTGTTACGGTTATACAAATCCATAAAACCGCCTATCTGTTACGGTTATACAAATCCATAAAACCGCCTATCTGTTACGGTTATACGAGAGCATAATGCTTTGAGAATTTTGTGATTTCATTTTTTTCAAGAATTTTAGTTT
>Ga0214923_10002284_pt1 | contig 25715 bp, 25 predicted proteins | sample LL1510_MetaG_FD_177993 | JGI IMG/M metagenome (GOLD analysis project Ga0214923, IMG submission 177993) | Freshwater microbial communities from Lake Lanier, Atlanta, Georgia, United States - LL-1510 | ecosystem: Environmental > Aquatic > Freshwater > Lake | place: USA: Georgia | collected...
CACTTCCTTTATTGTTGTGGAGTAAAATGGAATCTGGTTATTGCAATCCTTCTGGTTATAAACCGCCTGACCCTCGTGTTTATTCATCTCCTGTGTATCGAGAAAACGTCCAGGAGTTTAAGGCCGCTCTTTTAGATCATCCCATGCCGGTGGCTGTAGTGGTGGAGCCTGACCAATTGGCCTCCCTGGGCTGCCTTCCTTCTGGGGCTAAGCGCAGCAAACTAGCCAGGATAGCTTATGCTGTAGACCAGTTATCCACAATCCCTGGGGTTACCGCTTATATAGACGCTGGAGCTTCTGACTGGATGGGTTGGAAAACCATGCTGGGTTATCTTCGTCGTGTGGGTATTAACAAGGTGCGTGGGTTTGCACTCAATACAACTCACTATGATTGGACTCTTGATAATGTCGCCTACGGCAATCAGATCGCCAGGCGCCTGGGTAAGCATTTCGTCGTAAACACTTCCCGCAACGGTAATGGCCCCATTACTCCACAGCTTCGCCAGCAAGGCTACGAGGGCGGTTGTAATATTCCTAATGCTGGCTTAGGCTTGGCTCCCACTACCAGGACTCATTCATCTTTAGCTGATGCTTATCTATGGACCCTTAATCCCGGTTTTGGAGATGGGCCTTGTAGGCACGGAAAGAACTATCAAACTGACCGTGTGCGTTGGGATACCCCATTGGCCCTGCGAATCGTTCGGCAGTATTCCAACCAATTGCGTGGCAAGAAGATTACCTATAATTCTTGATACTCTTAGTCCCGAGGAGGAGACAACAGCAGGGCAGCTAGATCGTCTTGCAAGCGAGAGCGAGGATGGTCTTGCATATGGTCGTCTTTTATCTCTATTCGACGCAGTCTGGATACAGTTGCTTCCAACCCGTCTCTCAGACAATCATCCAACAGGCTGCTCATGCAGTCGCAACCACAAAAAGGTTTGACTAGATGGGTAAGACCATCGCTGCATAAAAGAAGAGCTGAGATTTTATCTCCCGCTACCCTGCGAACTACCAGGTTTTCTGCTGCCCCAGGATTATCCCCAAATACCTGAAGAGGACGTTCAGGATTGTTGCGTCTTTCTTCCATCAAAGGCAGAGCCTCTTCCCAGGCCATCCCGTAACTTTTTTCTTTGCTCAATAGTTTGGCTATAAGCCTGCCGCCGGGGCCAGCGTCATTTTCCGGCTCTCCAGGTAACACCAGGTCATCTTGCTCGTCTTCCAGGCGAGCTATCAAGGAAGCATCGCCTAAGCTGCACAGGACTGTTTGGTCTCCATCCTTGTAGGCTACCACCACTGAACAGGAAGCGTAAATAGACTCTACTTCGAAATGTTCTTGGGTCTCCTGGATGGCCCGGCGAAAAATCTCTTCAGGTTCTTTGGTTACCTCGTAAGCCCGGTAAAGAGATTGCAGGGCGTAGTTTGTAAACTCGCCCACGTCCAAAGGATGCTCAAAAACTGGAATAGCCCCGTCTGCGACTGCCAGAAAACCATCTCGAACCAGGAAGCGATCTGCGCCCCTACCCGTAGCTGCTTCCAAGACTCTTTGTATCTGGAGTGCTTTCATGGGGATATTGTAGCCCTTATTGCTGATTATGTATCAGTATTTTGATCTGATGCTATAGAAATTGAACTTCTAAAGCTTGTCTTCTTTAAAAAGATTTTAATTTAAGATGTTGAAATCTAAGTCTTTGTGTGATAGATTTTGACTAGAGGCTAAAGTAGCCTCCTTAAAGAAAAACAACAACTCACAGGAGGTAATCCAATTGAGCAATCTAATTCGCAGAAGCATGTTCCAAGACCCGTTTTTTGGACTGGGCGGAGGATTTGATCAACTGATGGGTAATCTTTGGTCAGTTGATTTCACCCACACCCATGAGCAGGTAATCCAAAGGGAGGACGCAACCCTGTTGCGCCTGGACATGCCCGGAGTAGCCCGGGAAGACCTGAAGGTCGAGCTGAAAGGCAATACCCTGAAGGTGACCGGCACCCGCAATGACCGCCAGGATGGTCATTACGCGGCTTTTGCCAGCATTCAGCGTTCATGGAGCCTGCCTCAGGGTATTGAGCCGGAAGACATTCAGGCTAACCTTGAGAATGGGGTTCTTGAAATCAGTATCCCCAAGGCAGTTAGTCAGACTGTAGAAATCCCGGTTGGTGAAACACTGACTATCGAGGCCGGTGAAGCTGGAACAGCAGCTGAAGCACAGGCTGACGAGTGATAAGACGATCTTATGTCTTCATAGGAAGAGGGGGCTAAAAGCCCCCTCTTTTTTGTTTGATTAAAAAGTACTTTGCTGGTCTCGCCAGAGGGATTCTGACATGTGCTTCAAGGGTTAGGCCATATTGACACATCCCCTTGCATCAGACCCAGGCGTAGTCTAAGATCGTATTATGAAGAACCCATTATCAATATTCAAAAAAGGTCCTGCAGATTGCGACCTGGTAGAAGATGTTAAAGAAATTCTCCATAGCAAAGCATGGTGGCAAGAAAAAAGAGACAGTTTTGACCAGCTTCATATCGACTCAGAGCATTCCGATACTCGTTTCATATCACTAGCTTCATACAGTCAGGACTTAAATCAACAACCTTGTTTTGGCGACGATGAGGAATCACAAATGCCTTATCCAGACACAGACGATTATTATGCTGCTTGCCGGGCTTGGGGAGAAACAGTAGAAGAATTTCAGAACACTAATCCTGCTTTTTACGCGGTCTGGGATTTGGGTGAAGAAGATTTGGGGAGGATTTTGGAGGGTCTTCAGACATACGCCTCTGGTCAAGAAATTTCTCCTGGTCATTGGGAGTCCATAGGGTTTAGCGAAATCAGAGGTCGTTTTGTGACTAATCCAGATTTTGAATCTATGCACCGACTAGCTTCCCAATTGGTAACGGATAAGGTCTCTGCACAAGGATTATTTGGAAACCAAGTAATGGTATTCGACGTTGGTAGCCGAATGGGCATTAGCAGAACCTCAATGCTAAATGTCTCTGGGGCACAAAACGGGTTAGAGAATTTTCAAGACATAGCTCAGGCATACGACCAAGAACAAGATCGAGGCAAGGCTGTATTGGAAGAGTGGGCTGGTAAATTAGGAGCAGCCCTCGCCAAGGTAGAAGAAGAGCATACCGCCCTGCATCAATATCTATCCCAGGCCGAGGAAAAGTATGCAGAGTATAAACGCCGGGAGGCCGAAGCATCGATGGATGATAGGCTTTGGGGTTCTCAGGATAACTGAGTACTCCTACTGAGTCCACAAAAAGTGCCCTTAAGGTCTGATTTGTAATTTATTCTGCGTCTTATTCTGAGTCGCGCTCGTGTGCGTCTTCGATCAAGGTCATTTCGTCTGGCAGAGATTGGATTAGTTCTTTGATTTCTGCTTGACGCTCAGGCCAGCTTTCAACCATCTTTCTATGTTTTGCTAGAGTGGTTTCTGCTTCTTCTAAGAGGCTTTCGCTGAGTCCTTCGGTGCTTAACTCCTGTCCGTTAAATACAGTAGAATCCAGATCAAACCGAGCACAAACAACAGAATATTCGCCAGCCAAAGCTTGGATTTTGCTCTGGATTTCATCGACACGTTCGTCCAGACCAGCGTAGTGAGGTTGAGGTTGAGTGGAGAAGCTGTCTCGCGAACCAGGCTTGGGAGGATAAGCAAAAGCAGGGAGATGAGAAACTCCATAGCCACTGTCAAAACCAACAATACGCAGGTCTGCATCTTCGCCGGTTCTTTTGTTTAGTTCCATTTGCAAGTAACTATAGGGATTTTGGATTTCCCCATAGAAACTTTCTGACTCTTCACATACCTGTTGGTAACGAGCAATTAGGTGTGGGTGAATTAGAGTGCTAATAGCAGTTCGCAGTGTACTGAAGTAGTCTCCTCGTTCAGGAGATCCAGGCTCTGTATCGGGGTGTCTGATCGTATATTTCATTCTTTAACTTTAACACGGAGGGTGACCGGATCAAGTAGTTAGGCAGAAGGAGACTTCGATTATCTTGCAGACCATAACAAGCCACGGGCTGCCTGAAGGGCCTGGTAGCGAGAAGGAAAAGCTTGGGAATAAATCCTGGGAGCTAGCTGGTGAAAGTCAGGGTCCAAAGGGGCTTCCTGGACTCGTCCGCTAAGATCAAACTGAAAAGGTTGAGGGCATGGTTTGATTTGCCAACCTTTCTCGGTACGGTAAAGCATAAGAGTTTCCCTTTCCAGGCGGATCATCCAGCCTGCTGGCTGAGCTTTTCTTCTATGCCATAGTCGGTAAAGACCAAAGCCTTGGTAGCGCATATGCATAGAGTTAGTCTAAACGGAAGAATTCCGTTTCCGCTATTTTTCTAGTCTCAAGCTAATCAGCAGAAACAATCCAATTGGCTACCCCGCCAGATAGGTTCTCCCATTCGATCTTATACTTAGTGCCTTTCTGGGTATCAAAACTCAGACGCTTTCCTTTACCACGGTCAGCTGTAGTTTGAGTCTGGGCAACCAGGGCTGGGCGACAGGGGGAAGCCCCTGGTTCTTGTTGACAACTTGAATCTTGGCTTTGTCTCCAGATACGAATACGGGTATTGGTGTTCTGAGATGTGCGCACGTCGGGCCTCACCAAAACACTGTGCTTGCCAGAATCCGAAGCAGCTAGTCCCAGCGAAGCCCAATTAACTCCACCCACCAGGGCATCCTTGGCCCAGCTCAGCAGCCCAAAACACTTTACAGCATGGATGCGGTAGTGGTTAATCAGTGGTTCAGTGATATAACTCCAAGACACGTGTCCGTCATCACTAGTGGCTGTGCCTTTCACCCGGATATACAGTTTTCTGGGATAGTCAGGCAGGTTCAAAGTCAAGCTACCTACTGTTTTAAGTTGAGAGGTTCCTGTTTCAGCCATCCCCAGTGAAGTGGTAAGACCTTGATTGGCATAAGCGTCCAGTCTCCAGTCTACAAAATTAAACGGATTACCACTGGAGGTTACCCGGTAATATTCTGAATTAGGAATCAAGCTTTCAATCCGCACACTATCTCCGCATCCAGAAGGGTTAACCGGTCGCTCCCAAACCCAGTTATGATAGTTGGAGGTATCCCTGGGGGTGTCTGAGGCGCCACTAGGCATCGAGGTAAGGCTTGGCGCACTAACCGGCGGAATAGGTCTGCTTTGCCAAGCAATCCCTAAGGGGTCTCGGAAAGGATCGGCTACACGGTCAATGGTATTTCCATAGGAAGTTGACAGAAAATCAGAATCGTGGATTGGTACCCCTTCTATTCCCAATGACCCGACATAATCAGCCCAATTGGAATCATCGTGATTTAAGAAAGTAGTCCATAACTTAGAGAAGCCAAGACTCTCTCTATCCCATGACCCTTCGTTTGCTGAGTCGGAAAGGTCCCATAGGGCACTAGCTACCCGGCCTTCCACATTGGAACCACGGTGTCGGGAATTATAGTTTTGCCAGCTGAAAGTTTCCATGGTCATGGAAGGCGTACTAACATCTCCTCCGTACCCGTCTAGAATAGGAGTGCTCATCACTTCTCCGGCCCACCAGGTCGGCCATCCTTCTACCCATGCGCATACCGGATCTTCATTTCTAGTCAGGTAATGAGGGTCAGGGCAGTTAGTAGGAGATGGTATTCCTCCTGAATAAGCATGAGCCATCACGTTATGTCCTAACTCATGTAATACCACCCAATAATAGTCTGGGCCATCAGAAGGCAGGCTTACCGCGTCTCCGCCTGAGCCGCCATAATGAGGCCAAGGGTCTTCGCCTGATTCGTAAAGGACTTTGCGTCTGGAGCAATCTCCACTAGTCCAACAGTCACCAGCTCCCGGACTGGTTGTGGCGGAAAAATTCCATCCTTGGTTGTAAAGATCAAAAGCATGAAGTGCGCGCTGGAAACTGGACGAGGAGGCAGTCATATCGCCCCAATCCCTGGTAGAGCCATTTGATTGTTCATGGGTGGCAGTGTTTATAACATAATTACCATCCGAATAGTTTTTGACTTCCCAGCGAGTGTTGCGAGTTTTAAAGCGTAGTTGAATGTCAGCCGTTCCACTACCCCATACGGAATGCTCGGAATTGTCATAGCAAATATTGAAATCACCATTCCAATCAGTTAATCCACTAGCTAGCTCATCGTCCCAAGTTGAATTAACATCATAGGCATGAACGGCTAGGTTGACGGCAGGACGAACTACTCCAGCTTGGTCAGAATACAGGAAGCGTCCTTTGGAACAAGCAGTCGAGGCAGCATGAACTTTCCCTAATGCATGTGTTCCAGTTTCTTTTTGGACTTCTTCGGCCAGCCCCGGGGATGAGGGACAAATACTATTCTTTGGCAGGGTATTTTGGGTACCAGGGCAATACTTACCTCCAACCAAGAACGGTTTGCCGAGGCGAACCGGAATACTAGTGCTTACTGCTCGCACAGGAATATTTGCTAATCTGGGCACACCCCAATGAGTTCCATTAGGGTCTCCGGCCAGGCCATAGGAAAGATACAAGGCAGAATTGCCGCCCAGCATGTCCGGCCCCTTAAGAGCAGCAGGCATCTCAGCACGAGCGCTAATTATTCCTGAACCTGCCTTAAGTGGTTTAACGCTAAAAACGATGCTGCTTGTTTGTCCGCTCATAACATTCACGCTGCCTACAGCTCGCAGGTCTACAGAGCCGTCACCTAGGATGGGTGCTTTGTTAACACTCAGTGCATCTGCCACATCTTCCTGTCTAAACCCGCCAGCTAACGAAGCAAAAGCTATTCCCGCAGGCAGGTTAACTGCAACTGGTACAGAGCCACTTAATCCTTGGTTAGCTTGAACTTGAACAGTCAGTCTTTGCGTTTCGCCTACTTTGGGCGGAGCGCTCATTACCAGTTTGACTTGCAGACAACTGGGGTTTTCCGGTCTGCCGTCATCCTGGGTGTGATTGCCAGATGGAGCCAAACTACACACAATGTCCTTGGGCTCATTGTTGCTTGCAGCACCATGACTGACATTCATGAAAAAGATTCCCAGTGCAATTATTCCTATTACTACACAAGAGGTCCGAACAGCCCATCTCCAAATATTCATATACTAAATATTCCACGCCCCTACAAGTGGGTGCAGTGTTCAGCTAGAAAACAGCAGTTTTTAATCGCGAAAATTAAGCTGAAAAGTCAGCCAGGTCTTCTGGCAGGCCATGGACCCCATCTAAGCATACTTGTAAGACCTTAAAACACGAAAGGTCCAGCTCCAGGGATTGTTCTTTTAATTCTTGAAGGCTGCCTTGCAAACCAATCAGTGATTCTCTTTCCGGGCAAGCTTCTACGGCTGCAGGCAGATGGTAGGCGTATACCCGCTGAGCGCCTGCTTCCCGGTCTTCTAAATTTTTGTAGTCTTCTCTTAGGTCTAAACTAACCTGGGTACGCAGGTTTTCCAAAGAGGTTTGTAATTTTATTAGCTCGTCATCCAGGCCTGTCATTCGCCCTAAGATAAGATTCTCTGGGCTTTCATCTCTGGTCTCTTCGGCTTCTTGAGAATTGCAAAACGCGCGCAGGAAATCAATGTTCTCCTGCAACCCAGAGCGCCCTGTTCCTAAGGCCTCTTCTAGATTGGCAATTTGCTTGCAGGCTTCGATTGCGTTATGCACTATATCTGCGTTTTTTCTGTCTTGTTGCTGCGCATACTTGGCAAAGAAAATTCCTAGGCTTCTCATAACTAAAGGATACACCCCATCCTTCCTTTAGGCAATAGAAGTCCTGAGCAGCCAGTGTAATTATTCGATCAAAAAAGAGGAGCCTCGAAAGACTCCTCTCAATCCTTTGATTGTTTTTGATTACTGTTCCCCAGCCCCTTCGCTACTATCCAGTTCTCGCTTCGGGCTACTCGTAAGGGTATAATCCTGGAATCACCCTTTTATTATTCGCTGGTATACACATCTTATCAGGTTTGCAGAAAAATAGGGAAAGGCTGAGGAAAGGTTGACGAATCCTACTTGCTAGAACTGTCAGGCCAAAGCTCACGAACCTTTAGTGCCTGCGATACACTGATTCCAGCCTTGTCCAACTGGATGGCAATGTCTGAAGTCATACCCTGCGATGCCAGTTCCATCCATCCCAAAGCGTCATCGGGCCAATAAAAACCATCACCATTACGATGCCATTCACAAGCCCCCGCTAGATCAAATCCCGCATCGCGCCATTCGCCCGCACGGTAAGAACTAATGCCAAACTGATCGGCCCACTGCATAGCCTCATCCATGGGCATGTCCCATACTTCACCTAGACCAGCTTCCAACCATGGAAGAGTTTCATGGGTGCAGTGGTGCAGTTGCAAACGGACTTCTTCGCTGCCTAGTTCCCGATGAGCCAGCATAGGAATAGCTTCTTCTAGTAGTCTTTCCTGAACCCGGGCAAGCTGGAGTCCATAAAAAGCAGCTTCCTTCTCATCCGTAGCGCAGGAGGTGCGAATGCGAACCCTGGCCATACGCAGCCGACCGGAACGGTCAAAAGAGCTGTTGAGGATTAGCGGTGCGGTTCGGTCAGGTATGTCCGGGCATTCAACACGAAGCCCTTCCTCTCGCAGCTCCTGCAAGGCTCTCCGCATGCGAACCCGTTCGCTGGGCTTTCCTTCACGGCGCTCAATCAGCGGCATCATCTCATTGGCCGGGAATCTTTCCCTAACCCAAGCTGCAGCAGGATGCAGCGGAGCCTCTTCTCGGGAGTCTTTGATGATTAGCTGGGCAAGTGATGATGAGCTGCTCATAAGATCACTGTATCAGCCTTCGGCTGAGGCAGCACCGCCTAAGCTGGCGATATCAGAATATGTGCGTATCCGATTATCCAAACAATTGATCGAGAGCATTATTCGCTGCTGGAGTGCGAGGAGCATTTTCCAGATGTGCCACTCTCTCTGTTGCCAGGATATGGATATAGTCCATTACGCTAACCTCAAGCTGTTCACTTGTGAGTATCAGTTCATCTCCAGCCTCAAACTCATTCCATCCCCTTGAGGCGTCTGTGATCTCTACAACCCGACAGAGAAGGCCATCATTACGCTTCGTGCCTGTGATATCTACGCGCTCAAGACCTTCGGCGATTACTTCGACAATTGCCTCAGTTCTGTTACCCCAGATAGCCGGGTAGGTGTATCCTACTTTAACGTGGTGCGGTTTCATAGATAAGTCCTCCTACGATTTGTCGTCTCTTGTAACAACACTGTATCAGCCCTAGAGATATCGGGCAAAAATTCTTTTCAGCATAGAGCTATCTAAGCAGAAGATCAGAGCAGATGATTGGCTAAATATCCGAAGAGAGCTCCAATACCTCAGTCACCAGGATCGCCATACAAGTCAAGACAAATGTGTAATGCCCGACTAAGCCCACCCAAACTTTTGAAAGCCTGACGATCTAGCCCGCAATCGACAAGCCACTGTTCAGCCTGGACTATATTCTCCTCGTTTGCCAGAGAAGCTATCCAGCCTTGATTTGAATTAATTAAGAGGATATCAGGGGCCTCTGGCGAGTGGCACGCCGCACTAGGGACCTCTATCTCATCGGTGGTTTGAGAAATATCTTCGAGCAAGTCGGCCCATGCCCCCGGCTTCAAGCTTTTGTTAGTACCGTAATACTCATAAAATCACTATATCAGCCTCCGGCTGAGGCAGCACCGCAGGACGCTACTATATCAGCCTCCGGCTGAGGCAGCATCGCGGAGCGCTACTCTGCTTAGCTAGGCTCCCTAAAGCTCTTCCGCCAAGCGCTGCAGTCGTCGCAAAGCCTGCTTCATTATTGGCCCATTTGAATCCTCCTCGCCCTAAAGGACGAGGATTCCTAGTTCAGCTTGCGCACAAGTTGTTCCACCCTCACGGGTTTGCGCAACGGGGCGTCTTACCAGCTGCTGATCCTCATGTTGTGAAACATGATTCTCGCTAGCGCGGTTGAAACCAGCCGCGAGGCTGGCACACGAGCCGGAGGCTCGGCTACCAGCCGCGTCCAGGATGTTCCTGGCAGCATTAAGATCCCGATCCATTTCTGCTTGGCAAGCAATGCATCGGAAACGTTTGTGACTGTTTGAAACGTTCTGTTTGTTTCTCGCAGAACACTTCGAACAAGTGATACTTGAGTCTTTAGGATGGACTAGAACAATCTCTCTATTTCTTTTCTGAGCAATATGGATCAGGTCACGCTTAAGATTACCCAAGCCAGCGTCTCCAGCTTTGCGAGCTAGGTTAGACCCGAACATGAAACCAGGCTTAAGGTCTTCGATAGCAATCTGGGCATGGTTATCAACCACCCGGTTAGCCCATTTACGACCATGATCTTGACGTTGCCTGGATACTTTCTTGTGAGCTTTGGCTACCCGGGTCTTGGCTTGTCTATAACCCCGACTGCCCCGTTGCCCGGGTTTGGGTTTACGCCTGCTCATCATGCGTTGATAACGAGTTAAATCTTTTTGAGCTTGTTTGAAGAATTCAGGATGTTCTAAATCGAACCTCTCATCAGTGGTTGTGGCTAGAGCACGCAAACCCCAATCAATCCCAATCTGACTATCGTCCGGAGCAGGATGTTCTTGAACATCCGGAACTTCAACTACAAATGAGGCATACCAATGACCCAGGTTGTCCTGATAGACCCGAACCGAACTAGGCTCGGAAGGCAAGTCCCTGGACCACACCACAGGAATTTGGACCCCATGTGGCAGTCTTAACCGCCCCTCTTCTACCCTAAATACTGCTCCCACATAGTTCAAACTGGCTAAATACTTATGACTACTCTTGAACCGGCGCCGACCATGAGCTTTTTTGAAATCCCTGAACACTTGTTGTTGGACAACTGATGAACCATCCTTTAACCAAGCCAGTTCTCCTCGCCACTGGGTGAGGTCCTTTTCAGAATACCATTTACCCTGTTTTACTCCTTCTACCAGGCGGTTCCAAAGGTAACGGCAATTATGACCTTCGAAATGCAGCCAACGCTCTGCCTCTTTGCCCGGCCGAAGGCGATAATTATAACGCTGCTTAGCCATATCTTATTTATTATACCAAAGAGATATGCGAGAGAGCCAATTCATCCCCGCCTCTCGACTCGTTTCGGCTCAGGCTATTCGCCTTCGCAAAAACTCATCTCGCCTAAAGGAAGGGGTTTTCTTGGCTCATTCTCCGATAAAAGTCTAAGAGGTATCTAGCAAGCGGCTAGATTTCAGACACATTCTCAGAATCTTCATCCTGCATTCTGCTGATAAGGGATTGCACTTCTTCTATTTCGGTGTTGAGTTGAGAATACAGTTCTTCGGCGTCTTGCAGTGATCCAGCTGCCCAAGGGTCAGAGGGGTCTAGCTGAGCCAAACGTTGTTTGGTTTGGGATACTTCTTCGCCGAGTTCTTGGCGTTTATCCCACTCAGCTTCTTCTTCGTTCCTGAGTTCACTGATCCCTCTTAGAGTTTCTACTTTCTCCTGGTAGTCTTGCCAGGATTGTTCTATCATCGAAACCCACTCAGCTGGTTCTGTCTGAGACTGAGCCGAGACATGTGCAAAATCCTTCATGGGATTAATAGTATAGCTCGTTTGAGTACCTGTCAATAAGGAACGTCGTAAAAAGAAGACTTATGTTTACCTGTTGCTCTTGGAGCGGCGGGAAAAAGAACGAGAATTCAATCCTCTAACCAATCCGGAGTCGCTGGAAAAAGAACTGGAGCCACTGGCATTTGAAGCTGTGACTACACAATAAATCCATCGGTTAACATCCAGGGAGCCGGGAGTATAAGTGGAACTGGAAGCCCCATTGATTAAACCGTAGGAGTTGTACCATTTGTAGCTGTAAGAAATCGGACCATAAATCCACTTGCCTGGATTGCAAGTCACTGTTTTACCTACTGCAGTAGCTCCGTTTAATCTGGGTGAAACCTGGATTATAGGCTTGGGTACTACCAGGGGTTGAGAGGAGGCAGTCCCTGTTGCATTGTCCTTGGTTACAGTGACTTGGCATACGATGGGGCCGGTCCAGTTGTTGTCTGTAATGACTACGCTTGGACTGACTGATCCGATTTTTTGTCCTGCTCGACTCCAGGCATAAGTAAACTTTGCGGATTGCACAGGCCAACTTCCAGGGTTGCAAATTACCAAAGTTCCTATGACTTGAACACTGGGTGGAACAGTAGGAATAAGAGTTTGACCGGGTGGCGGAGTAGGCGGCGGAGTAGGGGTGTTCCCGCCGAGTATTGAATCCAGAGCGGATAAGGCTCCTGGTAGGGCCAAGCGTCTACCAGAGACAGTTTTATTGCTCAGACTCGCGAGCGAATAGCCGCCATCCATTAGAGCTTGTTTGATTTGCCCGTAGGTGGCCGAAGGACGAGCAGCCCACAGCCATGCAGCAGAACCAGCTACATGAGGAGTTGCCATTGAAGTTCCAGACATGGTGCCATACCTTGCGCCAATATAGGATGAGGTAATACCCACGCCTGGCGCCCCCATGTCAACCTGAGTCAATCCCCAGTTAGAGAAAGAAGCCAATAAGTCATTAGAGTCAGTGGCGGCAATGGTAAGAACATTGTCTTGGGTATAAGCCGCTGGGTAAGAAGGGGATTTGTCCACATCGGTGGATTCGTTGCCGGCGGCTGCAACAAAAAGAACGCCGGCATTTTTCGCGCGCGTAATAGCATCACTTAGAGCCTGAGAGTATCCTGGACCGCCCCAGGAATTGTTTAGGATCTTGGCACCATGGGCAATGGCGTAGTCTATAGCTAAAATTGCATCTGATGTATACCCGGCTCCGTTTGCATCCATGAAACGTAAGGCCATGATCTTGGCACCGGGTGCTACTCCGGCGACGCCTATGTTGTTATCGCGAGTAGCTGCAATTGTTCCCGAGACATGGGTTCCATGTCCATTTTGGTCGGCAGGATTACCTAGGGGTCTGTTTTGTGAGTCACGCTTAGTAAAATCTGCTCCATAGACATCGTCAACGATTCCATCATGATCATCGTCGATTCCGTTACCCGGAACCTCTCCGGAGTTAACCCACATCTGACCCGAAAGGTCGGGATGACTGGTCTCTACTCCAGTATCAATTACTGCAACGATCATTCCGCTGCCGGTGCTGGAATCCCAAGCTGCAGGTAATCCGATTTTGCTCATTCCCCATAATGAACTCCAATAAGTGTCATTGGGGGTCCCAGCGAGAAGTTTTAGTTTCCGGTCAACTTCAACAGAGCGAACCCCGGCTTGTTGTTTCAGCTGGGCTATCACCTGTTTTTTATCGCCAGCTGATGTTTGAACTACAGCGCCGCCTCGGATCTGTTTGAGTATCCTGGCTGAAGGTAATGCTTCGATTTTGTTTTGGACCTGTTTTTGAACTTGAGCAGCATGACTTCTCTGCATACCAGCAGTCTTATAGGTAATAATAAGTCGCTCTGCTCGGGCTGTGCTAGAACCTAAAAAGGCTAAACAAATCCCTAACAGAGCGACAGAAGTTTTCTGCGCGCTGTTCCTCACCTTGCCGGAATCATAGCGAAACCAGTTTGAAAAATTCCAATTTACAGCCCGTAGGGGCCGTTTTTCCTTCGAAGCCTAACGCAACACTTTTGAATAGCTAGCAAAAAAAAACAGGAAAGTACAGAAAATTTTACGCTTGGCTTATTGAACCAATTATATTTGAGTTATGAAAAGCCATCAAGCAGAAAAACTCCTAGAAAACTATCCGTCAGCCACCCTCCTGGAGGACTCTGCTGATGTGTGGAAAAAGACTGGTCGACAGATGTGGCTTCTTATAGGAGGTATGGCGCTATTAATTATTGCCTTTGTATCTGTTAACCAATTTCTTTGGGGTTCAGGACATCAGGAAGCTAAAAGCATTACCTTCTTAAGCATTATGTTTCTTTGTTCTGTGCTTTATTCTTTGCTTCGCAAACCACTCAAGGACGTTCAAGTTCTCGGACCAGAAAAGCAATATTACAAGCTGACTTCTCGGCAGGATATTCAGAATTGGGCAAGTCAGCAGGCGCTCATGCAGTTAAACGGCTGGCTGGTATTTGCGATTATCTTTGCAGTGACTTCTAGCTCAGGGTTTCCCTGCCTGCTGTGGGTCTTTACCGGAATGGTGTTATCTCGTTCAACACAAAAATCTATTCTTGCTGCTGCGCCACAAGAAGAGCCAGATGAAGGAACCAAGCAACAAGACTAACAGCAGCATTGTCGGCGATGGTAGCGCCTATGATGGTGCGCATGGAAATAATGTTGACAGTTGCAGCCCGTGGGGGCTATTTTCTTCTGAGGATAATCGGACAAAAAAGAGGTCGGTAACTATACTAACAGCATGGACCTTATACCTTTGTTTGATACCCAGGCCATGCTTAAGCCCTTGAGGGAGCAACTACAACATGCCGCTGGAAGGGTAATTCAAAGTGGCGATTACATTCTCGGACCCGAGGTCCAGGCTTTTGAAAAGGATTGGGCTGCTTATTGCGGTACCAAATATGCGGTTGGGGTTGCCAATGGGACGGATGCCTTAGAGCTGGCACTTCGTTCAGTCGGGGTTAAAGCAGGCGATGATGTAATCGTTCCCTCCCTGACTTTTTATGCCACAGCTGAAGCGGTAGCGAGCATTGGGGCTAATCCTGTCTTTTGTGACGTTGATCCTCATACAGGATGCATAAACAAAGATACGGTTCAAGCCGTGTTGACAAATAACACTGCAGCTATTATTCCAGTGCATCTTTTTGGTAATCCTGCTCCAATGAAGCAACTCGCTGAACTAGGTATTCCTTTGATAGAGGACGCTGCTCAATCTGCGGGCAGCCAACTGGATGGGTCTCCTGCTGGGAGCTTTGGTGTGGCCGCATCTTTTTCTTTCTTTCCTTCCAAGAACCTGGGGGCAGCCGGAGATGGAGGTGCAGTTGTTGCTAATGACCCAGCTATTGCCGAGCAACTCACCATGCTGCGGTTTCATGGTTCTCTGGACCGCCAAACTCACCAACTCATAGGTTACAACAGTCGTTTGGATGAAATCCATGCTGCGATGCTTCGTGTGATGCTGCCTCATCTCGACCAGTGGACGAGTCAGAGAAAACAGGCATCCGAGTTTTATGCTCAGGCTGGGATTAATCAGTGGGTGACTCCTATGAAACCAACTCCAGGGAGTGAACCTGCCTGGCATTTGTATGTTGTACGTCACCCTCAGGCAGACCAGCTGGTACACCACTTAAAACTTCAGGGGATTGAAAGCCGAGGGTATTATCGAACTCCTGTGCACCTTCAGCCTGCAATGAGGCCATGGCTTCCGTCGTACGAACTGCCAGGTACCATGGAGCTGGCATCAACAAATTTAGCATTACCTTTTGGACCGTGGCTTACACAGGAGCATGCCGAGCAAGTGGTTGCAGCGTTATCAACAGCCGACTTAACAGCTTGATAGGTCTGGCTAGCTGCTGGAAGCCTTAGTGGCTCTTAGTCTTTCTGTTTACGCACCCATAGCCAGCACCAGGAAGAGGCTGGACGCTTACTTTTGCTTCCTGGTGTAGGGTTTTATTTCCTACTGAGTAGCTCGCTTAGGCTGAACCTGGTAGCTTGAGTATGCCTTACGGTCACGCAACCTGTTTTGCTCTCGAAGGACCATTTCTACACGACGGTTAAAAGACGTGCGATCCTGACCGCTGGCTGCTGCGTATGTTGTTGTCTGTGTTGTGCTGCGATCCATGTTCTTCACCTACCACCTGCTCGGATTGTTTGGATTAGTGGGAGCATTTTTGGCGTTGCGGCGAATTTCCACTTCAGCCCGATAGCGCTCGCGTTCCCTAATCTTCTGCCAATGTTCCTGACTGGAAATCTTTGGCTTGGTTGGAGTGTTTTGACTCAATCCCTACTCCTTCTAGTTGCTCTTCTTTCACATTATCAGGTTCTCCTATTGATCGTAACTGCCTCCATTGTTTCCTGCTAATGGTTTTTCGGCAAACGCATGCGGCTAGACCGCAACAAGACTTTATCCCTCTTTTTTAAAGTATCTGATATACTCTAATGGGTTAAACCAATATGAACTACCAGAGCGTCATAATACGAATAGGTTGCTGAGTCGAGACTTGCTCGGCTCATGATCTATTTCTCTTGCTCCCGTAGCTCAGTTGGTAAGAGCGCCATTCTTATAAAGTGGAGGTCCCGGGTTCAAGCCCCGGCGGGAGTACTTTCAGGTTGCAAAAAAAATAGTTGGTAAACCGCAACCTCAAAACTCAAAGTCCATTACAATTGGATTATGAACAGCCTAGCGGCTACCGAGACCCTCCAAAGAAGCCGCTCCTTGCAGCTTGCTTTTCGTATTCCTGGATGGTTGTTTTGCGTTCTCTTGGTGAGTTCAATCTTGGGACTTTCTGGATTAATCAACTGGATTAGCCCTACCGATTATCAAAAGGTGTGGTCAGAGAATCTGGCTCACCAAGGCTGCCCCTATTTGGCTGTTCGTATGGAGTCTCTTCCCAAGCAAGAAGCTAATTGGGACCGGTATGATAGCTACCGAAGGATGTGCGTAACAGAAAAGTCTGTTCAGGACGGCCAGCCTAGCAGGCTGTTGGGCAGTGGATCTTTAGATGCCGGTTATGTACAATAACGGAATGCCGCGGAAGGTACAGATTCTTATTTGCTTGAGTTTAGGTGTGGCCGCCTTTTTTGTTTCAGCTTGCGGAGGGTCAGGCGGTATTCGTCAATCAGACCAATCTGTATTACATGACCAGGGAGACGAGTGTGCTCAGCCCGAACAATCTATTGGAGCTTGTTTGACTCCGCTGATTCCTGTTCAAATTAGTCTTTCACTTCCCAAGGGCTGGACCGCCTGGCAGGGAGGCCGTACTATGCCGGTAACCAGTCAAGGTTCTATTGTCGCTACCAAAGACCGAGTAGAGGATGGCTGTAGGATGAGGGTTGTTTTACGACTAGCTAATGGCGAGTCTACCTCCAAGCCCGTTGACTTTCGCAGGCTGCGCCAGCAGAGGCCAGATTTAGCTCAACAGCAAATCAAACCACCAGTTGTTCTGAGTGACGGAAGAAAGCTCGACCATTGGACTTTGGGTTCTTATGGTATTGGAGGTCAAAAGAGGTTTGGTGAGGTTCGTGTGTCTGCTTCGGGGCCGAGGTTGCAATATAAAAATTATTCTTGGTATCCCCTGTGGTATTTAGCTGCAGATCCGATCCGTGAAGATGATCCCGCCGATCAGCCTCCTAACAACGAGCGTTGTGATTGGAATACCAGACAGTGGCAAGAATTAACCCTGCGAGAGTTAATTGGCAGGGTTAAATTCCAGGTTGGACCTGGTGCTGTAAATTCTTAGTTCTTGCTTGGTTGAATTAGATCAGAGTCTGCTTTGTAGGCAGATTAAAAAGATGCACGGTTAATGCAAAGGCTGAAACACCAGCCAGCAAACCACCCATCAAGGGAATCATCATGGCTTCAACAAAACCCAGCACGCCAGAAGAAGCGACACCGGAAGTGTAAAGCAGCATCATGCAGATTCCTGCAAGGATAAAAGAAATATAAGTTGTTAAGGGGTTTTTAATCATATCTAAACGTTAGCATATACCCTTTTAAGTTGTGGTCAAGAGAATGGCACGTTTAGTCTCTGGCTGATATATTTAATATAGGTATGCCCTCTATTTCATCCCCCATTACAAAGTGTTTCTTACTGGGTTTATCATTGGTTTGTTTGGCTCTTCCTTCTTTGGCCTTGGCTAACGCAGGTGATGACCAGTATTGTGATCCTTTTACTGGTTGCCAAAGCAACAAAACAAAACAAAGTAAAAAGGCTCCTCCTCGTCCTTCTGTCGAGCAAACAGAGAAGCAAACCGATACTCAGACTGGTCTCTCTAACGTCCCTTCTTCTGAATCTACGGCTGTACCTCAGCCGGACCGCACGGTTCATCTAGAGGATCAACATAAAGCTAGGATGGGCAGGGACATCAAGGCAGTGCTTCAGGCTGCTGGACTTGATGCTCTGGCGAACATGTATGTATATCAAGTTATCCCCGAGGAACGTTAATAGGTTTGAGGATAATGTTTAGATATAAAAACATCCTTGGCCTTTCTTTGCTATGCATGGGTTTTAGTATGGGCATAGCCCAGTATGCCCAAGCTGCTCCAGCAGCTCAGGTCGATTTTGCACGCACTGCTAGCGCTCCAAACCAAATCGGCTTTATGCATGGAGCTATGACTGACTACCATGTAGCTGCTAGCACACCTGCTGTTATTCAACGTGCGAGTGAATTGATGCCTGGTATGTGGCGCGGAGCTGACTTGCCTTGGTCGATGGATTCAGGTGTTGCCCTTGGTATGGGCGCCACACCAGTATATGTGCTTTCTGATCTTTGGAATGCCAACACTCCAAATCCTAAAGCTGGCTGCAAGAACATGTTTTGGAACCGTCCGCTGCCTTTCCAGAACATGCAAGTATGGCGCGCCTGGGTGACTCAGCAAATTAACCAGATTGGCCTTCGCCAACCTTCGGGAGCTGTATGGATTGATGTTTGGAATGAACCGGATATTTCCATGTTCTGGCCTGCTCAACCTAATCCGCGTTGTTATTCCAACCGTATTGTAGACCGTGATGGTAGTAAGTATCTGATGGTGTTTGCTGCAGCCGAGAAAATCATCAGACAGAAGCTTGGCAGGCGAGCAAAAATCATAGGCGCATCCACCGCTGGGGGCGCTTTTGATTGGACCAATAAAATTCTTCTTTACTGTGCCAAAGTCGGATGCCGCCTGGATGCCGTGGCTTGGCATTTTGCCGGGGGCAGTCAAAAGTCAGTCGACCTGCTGGGTAGTTATGCTGCTAAGCTACGTTCGGGATTAGCTCGCAACCGAGCATGGCGTAAAGCCAGCCTTGGCACCAGGACTCCTTTGTGGATGACCGAGTATCTACCCGCTCCTTATCATCTAATGCCTGGCTCACTGCTTTCCTACTGGTATGCTCAAGAGCGAGCTGGTATTGCTAAAGCAGCTATTTGCGATTGGCGTGATGCCGGAAGCCGACTAAATAGCCTCCTGGAAAGTGATGGCACTCCCCGTTCGATCTGGTGGGCAGCAAGGGCTTACGCTCAAGGGCGGAGCCATCGGGTAGCTACTTCAACTAATTCCGGTTATTACAGCGTCTTGGCTTCTCGCTCTGGACTGGGTGATGTGCCTCAAATTCTGGTTGGCAATAACGCTGCCGCTTCTCGTACTCAAACAATTGGGTTAAGTGGCCTGGACAAAGTTGGTATTACAAGCCGTCTAGTGTGGAGTTATCATCCTCTGCCTGTAGCTGTGCGGGGGCAACCGTTTCCCCAGTTGCCTGACTCCCAGCCTGGAGGTAGTGTAGCGGTGCGCTCTGGTAAAGCTGCGATTAGCGTCCGAGTCCCCTCGGGCGGCATGTGGGTCGTTGATCTAGCTGCAGGTTGAAAAGGAAAATCTTCGCCTCTAGCCTAAAAAGCGGTTGAAAAGGTTTGAGCTTTGGGATAATCCGAGCATGAACCCCACCTCTGCTACTGATTCCAACTTACCTCGGGTCACAGCTGCCCTAATCGGGGTTGGCGCAGTTATAGCCTTGACCATTATTATGGGCTTTGTTAATCACAGAGACGAGCCTGGGCCGCGAGCGCCAGTGAATATTCAGATCCTGCAAAAGGATGTGCGCCATGCAGTGCGTCAGGCCCTTAACGCCTATCGTGTCTCTGGGCAGGTTGATCCTGGGATCGTTCGAGGCGGGGATAACCGAATGGCTCCAGGGATGAGCGCTTGGTATCCCAATGCTCAGACAGTCCGTATTTCCAAGCCGGGAGGATGCCAGGTTTGGGTCCGCAAAGACCTGGTTTCTTACAATCGCTCTTGTCGCGCTTAAAAAAAACTCCCGACTCTTAGGCCGGGAGTGTTGATTGGTTTGATTTTCCTTGGAGAGTCAGATATCAGGACTACTACCAAGCTCTCATCTTGAATAATCGGTTGCCTTTCGGTCCGACCGGGGGTGGCCTCAATCTTGGATTGCCCTCTCCCGTCTGACTCTTACAGCTTATCAGCTTCGTTGGAAAAGGGGAGGTTGGATATCTAAGCTAAATATCTAAGCTAAGGTAGATATTCTTGCAAAGGCCGCTTGAGTCGATAATGTCGGCTCGCAGGATTTCATCCTCGGCGGCGCGCTTGCTTGGTGCTGAATCATCTTCCAGGGCCAGATGCATGATAACCCAACCTTTCCAGGCTACAAAAGTCTCTGGGTAGTCAAGAGGCTCTTCCAATTCTTCCGGTTCATCATCCAGATCCAGTCTGAGATCTTCAAGCTCGTAACTGATTTGAAGACAATCGCGGATAGCCTGGTCTATAGCTTCGTGCACATCTTCCATGTCCGCGCTTTCTGGAGCATTAAAACCGATACCGATTTTTAATTCTACGGTCATGCTATCAGACGGCGCAAACTCATCCCAAGAGACTTCTTGCTCGGGCCAGCGGTTGAATTCGGGGTTGTCCTCGTCGTCAAACATACCGTGTATATGAAAACTACTCATAACCTATTATCTCTCGCAACTTTTCGTCTTGCAAATTTCAAACAGATAATCGAAGCTGAATTATTTGGGGCTTGATTGGGTCGGCAGCAAGCTGATATAGTGACCGTATGAGCGATTCAACTTTGAGAGTAGTTTCTGGCCATCCTTGGACTGTAGACAGTCGATGGGTAGTGGTTGGCCAAATGGTAGATGGCGGACCCGAGGGGATTGTGTTTGATCCCGGTAATGGTCCTTACTCTACCGATCCGGACGACTGCACCAATGCTTGGATGGACCTTCATGATTGCTTGTCGTTTGTTAGAAGCCAGGAGGCGCAGCGATGAGCAAGAGCCGGTTTCATACAACTCAAGGCAAAAGCCCATCTACAGATCAGCCAAAGACACGCAACATGGTTGCTGTAGCTGCCCATATGCGCAACTCAGCTGGGGCGCATGATCCTTCCAAGAAGCGTCGCAACAAACAGGCGCGGCGCGCCGCCAAGCAGGACCTTCGCTGGTATTAGAAGATCCTGTTTGGCGATGCGAGCAGATTTCTAACTTCTACAGTTTGTAGAAGAGTTCACTGTTAAGCTAGACGGATTGGGATCTTTGGTTTCTCCCAGCATTCTGGAATAAACAAAACGGCTGGAAACGTTCCATTGTTTGTTTCTTGGGCAGGGGCCAGACTTTAGATAATTAGCTGCGGTGATATCTAATTTGAAATCAGATAGTACCCAGCCTCCAGTTAATTCTCCTAACCCGGAACCAGTGCCATTCATGGCGGGAATAATAGCTGTTAATTGATTTTTGCAACCATTTACTGTGGCTCCAAAAGAGAGCTTGGCAATGGAATTGTCATTAGCAAAAATTATATTACACCCGTTCATACCCTTTCGATTTAGACCGTCATTAAAGGTGCCTCCTGTTTTACTGTTGCTAGCATAAAATGCTCCGTTGGCATCTCCTCCGCTTTGTTTGTTGGTGCATGCGGCGCTTGGGTCTGCTTTGGTTTTCCCTGGATGTGCTGGGTCAGGAATTGTTTTGGTGTTTCCCTGATCTCCATAGCACCACCATTGCGCTTTAAGGATTGCTCCCTGATAAGCGGTAACCTTAACCCATACCTTACCACCAGGAACACAAGACACCACCCCTGGAAGGAATAGTCTCATCCATTGGTCATCTCCCGCACATGCCGAAGGAGCTCCTGTTATTTGTTCTTGGGGTGGTGACTGGGGTATGGTTCCATTGGTTAATAATGCCCATCCGCTGCCAACCTGAGAGGCGGAACATTGCGCTGCCAGTTGAGATGGGGTAGCATACTCACTCAAGTTACAAGTAGGTGTCGCTGATTTATTAACTGATGAGCCAGCTGGGAAGGTCATAAAGACTTTGCCGACCGGGCTGGTTGCTTTTTGGTATTTAGTGCTTGCTGGGTCCCTGGTAGCCAGGTAAGAGTTAAGCTTGACGTATGTGCCTGCCTTGGGTGTTGAACTTCCTGAGGTGGGCTTGATCTGTACATTAGCGGTTTGCTGGATAAGTGCCTGGGCGGACGGTACAAGGCCCAAGCAGATTGCAAATGTCGCAATGGTTATATATGTGCTTTTAAGCATCTACATTGAATCTCCTTTTGGTTGTGTTTGGTCGTAAATGGTACACTGTTACAATCTTTCTACAAATATTATACTCTTGTGTGACTTCCGTCACAATAATATTAGAGTAAAAGTTTGGTATTAGGAAGCTAGCAAAGGAAAGATGCTCCTTTGCCTACAGTAGGCTAAGAGCCCAGCGCTACAAGGGCTGCTCCACCGCGAGGCGGTGTAACAGAGATGCTGGCTTGTCCTGAACGAACTGAAATGGTAGTTGTGCTCGGGGTAGGAAGATTGTTCATAACCTCAGTGTCTGACGATTGGGGGAGATTGTAAATTTGGACTTTCAGGCTTCGAACATTAGGTAGTCCTGTTAAGCGTACAGAAACTGGTTTAACAGGCTGATCGTTGTTTCCTAGCAGGAATTCCATTCCCCCGCTGAGACCTTGCCTGCTGGCTATCAAGCTCCAATAGGCATTGTTGGTTGATACCAGTACTCGGTTTTGTCTTCCTTGGGCGTAGGCATTAGCTGCCCACCAGGTCGACCTGGTGTTGCCGCTCAGGTCTAACAGTCCATCAAGTTTAGAATTGGGATCTGGCCAACGGCTTAGTGCTCCTCCGTCGATTCCAGCTCGTTCCATCGCATACCAAAAGGAGACCATGGTTCCGGGCATCCACCGGTATTTAATTGGCACATACTCGGCAATAATAATTTTAGTTGCTGGCCCAGCAGTCCCTTTTTTCCAGGTGGGGTTGGTTGCGAGTTGCTTTCTCATTACACTTGCGATACTGCTAATTTGGTTGATGCCAACTTGGGTGCCTCCAGCCATGTGCCATCCGATTAAGTCAACTTTGCAGCCTTTGGCGGCACAAAACCGTACCAGTTTTTCGGTCCAGGTTTGAACCCTGGCAGCGGTGCTGGGACCCATGATTTTGACCCTAGGCCCAATTTGTTGCCTTAGGATTTGTTCCGCTATCCTAAAAGTTTCCAGCCACTTGGATCCGTCAAGATCGAGCAGGCGGCTGGAGAAGCATTTGGGGTTCGCGCGAACTGGCCAGAAGGGTGGCCAGTCTGGTTCATTCCAAATATCAACCCAAATTTCTCCGGTTGGCTGCAGCTGTTTCAGTTCTGCTGCTTTTTGCTGCACAAACAGACGCCAAGCATTCCAATCCTGGAAAGGTAGTGGCCGACTCAAGAATTTTTCCCTGCAAGCGCCATCTGGTTTTTCTGCGAGGTCCAACCAGTCGTTAGATATAATATGAACCGGTACGGCTCCGCTTTGAGTAACACCCATGGTCGACATAGACCAACTCGCTTCACTGCCCCTCCATATACCCGGCATAAGCTGGCTGGCCATGTTTAGGGTCAGTGGATCTTCATGGACTTCTCCGTGCATAAAACCCATCTGGTTTTTCGGTTTAGTTAAAACAGAAAAATCGACTGTAGCCTGAATAGCAGCAGAAGCACCAGCACTCCAGACCATAAAAAGAGAAAGGCCGCCTAGGGCAGCACAAAGGAACAGCCTCTGAAAGTTTCTGCTCATAAACTCAAGCTACCAAACTTTTTCTGTGTTGGCAGAATGTCTTTAAGAGCAAAAAAACCGGCCCGACCGTCGGGCCGGTTTATGTCTAATTCAGACTTTGCAAGGTGATTCTGATTTAACAGTCAGACTACCAGGGCTAGGAGCTGCTGATTCTCCCTTGAGTTTGGAATAAACAAACTGAGTATTAACAGCCCATTTCTTGCTAGCTGGGCAGGCACCCGCTTTGAGGTAATTAGGAGCATTAATGCTTAGATAGAAATCTGAAAGCACAAACCCTCCGGTAAGCTCACCCAGACCGGCACCTTCTCCGTTTAGTGATGGAATAATAACAGTGAGCCTGTTTCTGCAATTAGTTACAGTGCCACCGAAGGCCAGTGGGGCTACAGCATTGTCATTGGCAAAGATAATGTTGCATCCGTTTAGGCCTTTTTTATTTGCAAGATCATTGAATGATCCATTGGTTGGACCTGACGCCAGCAGAACTCCCTTGGCATCACCACCGGCAGCCTTATTATTACATGGGGCGCCAGGGCGTGGGCGTCCTGCATCACCATAGCACCACCACTGAGCCTTTAAGACTCCTCCCTGGTAGGCAGTGATTTGGACCCAGATATCACCTACCGGGGTGCAGTCAGGGCCTGCTCCTGGGTTGGTTCTCCATACGCGACTATATTGAGTACTGTCACCCCCGGCACATGCTGGTGCTGCTCCGGTAAGCTGATCGTGAGCTGTAGCCGAACCAGTGTTAAGCAGTGCCCATCCTGTTCCTACAGCTGAACCGGAACACACCGAAGACAGCATTGATGGAGTTGCGTACTCACTAAAGTTACAGGCTGGTTTGGCACTTTTATTTACTGTAGAGCCGACAGGAAAATCCATAAACACTTTACCAACCGGGTTGGCTTTCTTTGTTCCTCTGGTTGAGGCGGCATCACGCGTCGCCAGGTAGGAGTTGAGCTTAACAAAGTTCTTTCCTTTAGCTAGGCCAGTACCCGTAGCAGGTTTGACTGACACATCAGCAACCTGGGTAATGGTTGCACCTGCCGGGGCGGCAATAACGAGCCCCACTGTTAAAGCTGTCGCCGCTACTAGTCCGGCTGAGATTTGTTTACTAGATTTTCTGTGCACGATTCCTCCTTTGGGATCATGGTTTTTGGTTGGTAAGGATTAGGTCACTCGAAACGTCCGGCTTTGTGTAACAGTGTGACATTTATCACTTGTCTTAAATGTAAGTCTTGCTGGGGTCAAATAGCAAGTACTTAAAGTAAAAATTTGGCAATCTGGCTGACTAGTGAGTCAACGAAAAAAGCAGAGCTATTATCGACACCCCAGGATTAGTCTACAGCTGGCTGAGGAGCAATTAGTGGTAGGCCTAGTTCCGAAGCCCACTGACGGATAGCTTCCTGGACTTGACCGATTTGTGCGGCAGAGCAAACTCCACCCATAGCCTGAGCGTGTCCTCCTGCCGGGCTGGCACCATCAGGAGCCTGCAGGTCTTTTAGTTTCTCAGCGATTCCCAAGGCTCCACTTTCTCCTACCTCAGCTGTTCCTGTTCGTAGAGACCATTTATACCTGCTGCCTTCTTTGTCTTGTGGAATGAATACTGCTGCTGGGTGACCACTGGTCTTGCAATAATTCATGGCTACAATGCCAGCATATCCTGCAAAGAGGTGGGAATCTTCTTCTTGAATGGTTGCTAGAGCCACACCATGCCCATGGTTTTGTTCATGACCAGCCCATGCCCGCCCCAGGTATTCACGCTGCACAGTGCTGCAACGTTCCCGCACGTGCATAAGTTGCTTAAGATAGTGTTCTGCTTCCTGCTTGGTTTTAGCTGAAAGAACTCCAGCTGACCAGGCTGCTTGAGCCAAAGGGGTGCGTTTAGGAAGGTTTAGGAGCGCTGCTACTTTGCCTTGATTAGATGGAGCCAAGCTTTTCAGTCCCAGCATTTCGGCAGCAGCTTGTAAGCCCGGTGGTACATTGTCTTTCCGAGCACTTAGTTTTACGAGAGCGTCGTTTTCACTCGTACCCAGATCCATCATGTCTGCCCTGGCGGCAAAGCCAGCTAGCCATGCCCCCTGGTTTATAAACCAGTCTTCGGGCTCCCCATTCATGGCTTTTCTTAATTCCAAGCCTAACTTG